>WNFC01043490.1_pt1 | contig 12436 bp, 12 predicted proteins | sample 5400541 | NCBI WGS metagenome assembly WNFC01 (sample SAMN13153342, study PRJNA577476) | soil metagenome | isolation source: 120 cm saprolite under Douglas fir tree site 2 hole 2 replicate 1 | place: USA:California | collected 2015-04-18
GCCGGGGTGCTTCTTTCCGGCTTTCGGGGCGCACCGGCAGCGGACGTTGACGCGGTGGAGAATCTCCTGCTCCGTGTCTCTCAGTTCGCGGAGGAGTTTCCCGAGCTGGCCGAGCTCGACCTGAATCCTGTGATCGCAGGACCAGACGGTTGCGTCATCGTGGACGCCCGAGCCCGCCTTGCACGGCCTCCGCGAACTTCCAGCCTCAAGAGCTGGTAAGCCTCGCCCTCGGCTCTACGTAGAACGCCGTAAGCAGGATCGGGTGCGCCACCGATGGCAGCGATCCAGCACGGCCCGAGACTGGGATCGTCGAACGAAGCACTGAGAAAGGAGCTGGTCATGTTCAACACGATCATCTGGGCAACCGACGGATCCGAGGCCGCCGAGCTTGCGCTTCCCACGGCCCTCGACCTAACAGCTCAAACCGACGGGAGGCTCCTCGTCGTGCATGCGGACGAGCGTCTTGGCGGGCGCTCAGGCGGCGCGCCCTCGTCGAGTCGGGCGTCCGCGCAACCTTCCACGTCGTACACGGCCTCAACACCGATCCCGCGGATCTCGTCGCGAATTTCGCCAAGGAGGCCGATGCCGACGTGATCGTCGTCGGAACCCGAGGTCACGGACGCGTTGCGGGAATGCTGCTCGGAAGCGTCACGCAGCGTCTCCTGCACGTCGCTCCGTGTCCGGTTCTCGCCGTTCCGGCGAAGATCCCCGTTCCGAGTCGCGCCGGCGCGGTGTAGCGCCGGATTTGCCATGTCGGCGCTTGCAGTCGCGCCGCTCGAGCCCGCCGCTCCCGGGCGTCGTTCCGGTGGGACGACCTGGGAGCGGCGTCGGTCTCGTTTCCGCCTTCTCACTCCGACCACGTCGCTCTCCGGCAACGGCCTGCCCGCGGGACTGCTGGACGCCTGGGACAGCGCACTGGACGCGAGCGCGAGTGCGTTGGACGCGGTGGAGGGCATGAACGTCTACGGAGACGCCGAGCTCCGCCGGTGCCTATGGCGCCTGCGGGACGAGCGTCGCTGGCTCGCGCAGCTGAGAGAGATGAAGACGCACGGCCGGCTGCCGCCGCTTTTGGACATATCCGCAAAAGCCTGTACAGCGAGTCGGCAGCACCCATCTCCGGATGCGATCCCCTGCCTGACAGCAGACGATCGATCCACAACTAAGGAGGAGTACTGATGACGAGGACGAGTTTCACACCAGACGAGGCCCGCGGCATCGGTGAACAGATAGGCATCGATTGGGAGACAGCCCCGTTCGACGTCGAGCAGTTCCACTTGGGAATGGACGTGGAGCTGGAGCACGGGCTTCACAACCCGGCCACGAATGTGACTGGCGACGATCCCGTTGTCACCGGCAAGATCGCGCTTGCGCACCTGAACGAGTTTCCTGACTACTACACCCGACTCGATCGGATGGAAGCGGAGGCGAAGCGCGGCAACTGAGCGCTAGGCGGACAGAGCCGCCCCGGGCGGCGGCGTCGCGGGTATTAAGAGGAGGTGACTGTCGACGATGGATTCGGCGACGTCGACGAGCTTGTTGCCGTTGCGCCGGGAGTGGTCTCGCAGCAGCTCGAAGGCCTTGTCGGCGTCGATCGAGTGCCGGGCCATCAGGATGCCCTTTGCCTGCTCGATCAGCGCTCGCCGCCCGAACGCTCCCTGCAGGTTGTGGTACTCCGTGAACCGCTGCAGCGTGACGTCGATCGCACTCTGCAACTCCTCAGGGGTGGTGTCCACGAGGTAGGCGAAGACCCCTCGTTTGGCGGCCTCGCGGACATAGGCGGGGTCCTCCGCCGAGAGCAGCGCGATGACAGGACAGCTGGATTCGTGGACGATCTGCTCGATCAGCTCGAGCGCGTGCTCCGACGAGAGACCGAGCCCCACGAGTGCGACGTCCGGGTGCTCTCGTGCCGTCACCGCTCCGACCGCGGTGACGTCGATTTCTCGAGCGATCACCTCGTGGCCGAGCCCGCCGACGACCTGGGCCAGCAACTCCAGTCGGTCGCGCCGCTCGTTCGCGATCAAGACGCGCAGCCGCTTGATTTCATCCTCGACCATCTGGAACCCCCGAGGCAACTATGCGTCAACCTTCTGAAGACCTCCAATACATGTTGCCCAAGGATCAAGATTTCTGCAGTCTCAAATCACCCTTTGGGGTGACCGCAACCAGCCCATTTGGCCCGATTCCGGTCTGGTGGACTGCGGCGTCGATGGTTCCCCCACGGCGGAAGCTGTGGAAAACGAGGCTCGGGAGATCGAGCGGCGCTACCGCACGCTCGTGGAGCAGCTACCGCTCGTGGTCTACGTGGACGCTCTGGACCAGGGCAGCTCGAACATCTTCACCAGCGGCCAGATCGAGCCGCTGCTGGGCTACACGGTCGAGGAGTGGCGCGACGATCCGGACCTCTTCGTCCGCACCCTGCATCCGGACGATCGCGATCGTGTGCTCGCCGCACACGCCCGCACCCATCGAACGCACGAGCCGCTAAGTCTCGAGTACCGCCTCATCGCCCGCGACGGGCGCGTGGTTTGGGTTCGCGACGACGGCGTCATCGTGCTCGACGACGAGGGCGAGCCGATCTACCTCCAGGGCTATCTCCTCGACATCACGGCCGAGCGTGAGCTGCAGGAGCAACTTCGCCTGCAGGCCCTCTTCGATCCGCTCACGGGGCTCGCCAACCGCGCCTTCTTCCACGAGCAGCTCGAGCACGCAGTCTCGAGGCGCGCGGAGAACGAGTCCGTCACGGCGGTCGTGTTCATCGACCTCGACGAGTTCAAGCAGATCAACGACCAGTACGGGCACAGCGTTGGGGACGAGGTCCTCGCGACCCTCGGCGAGCGCCTGAAGAGCGTGATCCGCGGCGGGGACTCCGTGGCCCGGCTCGGTGGCGACGAGTTCGCCGTCCTGCTCACGACCGTGACCGAGCCGGCTGAGCCTGCAATCGTCGCCGAGCGCCTACTCGAGCAGATCACCGCTCCGATCGAGGTCGCGGGCCGGCAGCTCTCGCTGACTGCGAGCATCGGCATCGCGCTCGGCAGCAGCGGCAGCGAGCTCCTCAAGCAGGCCGATGCAGCGATGTACCGCGCGAAGTTGCACGGGAACGCGGACTACGCGTTCTACGACGACGAGCTCGACCAGGCGGCCCTGAACCGTTTCAAACGACTCGCCGAGTTGCGCCAGGCGATTACAGAGAAACAGTTCAGCCTTGCGTATCAGCCGGTGGTCAATCTCGAGCCGTTCGAGGTCGTCGGGCTCGAAGCGCTGCTGCGGTGGCAGCACCCGACGCTCGGAGAGGTACCACCGCTCGACTTCATCCCGCTCGCTGAAGAGTCAGGGCTGATCGTGCAGATCGGCCGCTGGGTCCTGCTCGAGGCCTGCTTCTACGCCTCACGTCTGCGCGAGTTGCTCGGTCGGGACGTCGAGATCGCGGTCAACGTCTCCGCGCGGCAGCTCCAGCACCCCGAGTTCGTGGATCACGTCGACAACGCGCTCGAGCGCGCCGACCTCCCTCCTCACCTTTTGACCCTCGAGCTGACGGAGAGCGTGCTGGTCGCCAGCGGGGAGCGGGCAGAGCAGCAGCTCAACGTCCTGAAGGACCGGGGCGTCAAGCTCGCCCTCGACGACTTCGGTACCGGCTATGCGTCGCTCGCCTATCTCCAGCGTCTTCCGGTTGACATCGTGAAGATCGACCGCAGCTTCACCGCCAAGATCGACAGCGGCGCCGCGGATCTCGCGCTCCTCGAAGGAATCGTCGGCCTGGGGAGGGCGCTTGGCCTGCAGCTCGTGGCGGAAGGAATCGAGCGCGATGCTCAGCAGGGAATCGTGCACGGTCTCGGGTGCCACGGCGCCCAGGGTTTCCACTTCGGTCGCCCCGCGCCGGCGGCCGCAGCGACGCTGGCGCTCACCGGCGACGCCGTCGAGCCCAGCGTCAGCTAGAGGCGCTGGTCCAAGCCGTCGATCGAGACCGGGCCTCGCTCGGCCCGGGTGCCAGGCCCGACGACGCCCAGTGCGAGTTGCTTACTCAAGGCCTCCGACGTCGAGCACCACGGTCTTCAGGTCGCTCATGTCGAGCATCGTGTACCGCCCGCCGATGCGGCCCCATCCGCTCTGCGTCCCGGAGGCGCCGCCGAACGGCTCATGAGCCTCCCAGTAGTCAGTCGAGTCGTTCACGACGACGTTGCCGACGCGCAGATTGTCGATATACCGGAACGCGCGCTTCAGGCTCGACGTGTAGACGGCCGCCTGCAGTCCGAGATGCGAGTCGTTCGCGACCGAGAGCGCCTCCTGGTCCGACCGGACACGGATCAGCGGCACGATCGGGCCGAACGTCTCCTGTTGGTTGATGAGCGTGTCGACGCCGACGTCCGTGACGACCGTCGGCTCGTAGTAGAGACGAGTCGGTCGATCGCTCGCGCGTGAGCCACCCAGGACGATGCTCGCCCCCTTGTCTACGGCGTCCTCCAGATGTCGATCCATCTTCGACGCCGTCGGCTCGTTGTTCATCGGGCCGACCATGGTCGAGTCGTCGAAGGGATCGCCGAGCCGCCAGTCCGCTGCCGCCTTCAGCACCTCCTCGAGAAACGCGTCGTGCACGCCCTCGTGCACGAGAACCCGCTCGGTCGCGCAGCACACCTGTCCTGCGCAGAAGAAGCCGCCGAAGACTGCGCCCTGCGCGGCGCGTTCGAGGTCGGCGTCCTCGCAGACGACGACGGGCCCGTTCCCGCTGGCCTCGATCAGGGAGCGCTTGAGCCCGGCGGCGCGGACGATCTTCTCCGCGGTCGGATGCGAGCCAATGAAGCCGACGCAATCGACACCCGGATGCGTGACGAGGCGTTCGCCGACGTCGCCACCGCCGTACACCACGTTCACAACGCCGTCCGGCAGGCCGGCGTCGGCCATGATCTGCATGAAGTTCGCCATCGCGATCGGCGTCCACTCCGACGGCTTCATCACGATCGTGTTGCCGACCGCGATGCCGGGCGCGATCAGCTCGACAGGGATGAGCGTGGGGAAGTTCCAGGGCGTGATGCCTGCGTAGACGCCGTTCGGCTTGCGAAAGGTGAGGATCCGCTTGTTCGGATCCTGGGAAGGGATGATCGCCGTCTCCATCCGCTTGACGTCCTCTGCTGCGATGCGGAAGTTCTCGGCCGTCTCGTCGATGTCCCCGAGCGCCTCGGCCGTGTACGGCTTTCCCTGCTCGAGCGACAGCTCGCGCGCGAAGTCCTCGCGCCGCTCGTCGATCAGGTCGGCGATGGCGTGGCACACCTTGGCCCGCTCCCAGGCGGACAGTGCGGCCCACTTCGGCTGGGCCGCGCGGGCGGCGGCCACGGCGCGGTCGACGTCCTCCGTGCTCGCGTCGGGCGCCTCGGCCAGCGTCTCCCCGGTGACGGGGGAAACGACGGCGCGTTCGAGGGTTGCTTCGGAATCTTCGGCCACGGCAACGTCGCCGGAATCGGACAGGCTCTGTACCAGCACCCCGATCTGCTCACCTACTACCAGGCGCGGAACGAGCAGGCGATGGTGCACACCGCCGTTGGGTTCGCGCGCATGAAGAACCGGCTGGCGACAATGGTCTGCACGACCTCCATCGGGCCGGGCGCGACGAACCTCGTCACGGGTGCCGCTCTCGCCACCGTGAACCGGCTGCCCGTGCTGCTCCTACCCGGGGACGTGTTCGCCTCGCGGCGGCCCGACCCCGTGTTGCAGCAGCTCGAGGTGCCCTCACGTGGTGACGTCTCGGTCAACGACGCGCTGCAGCCCGTGTCGCGCTACTTCGATCGCATCGAGCGCCCGGAGCAGCTGCTCGCGGCCGCGCCTGCCGCCATGCGAGTCCTCGTGAACCAGGCCCAGACGGGAGCGGTGACGCTTGCGTTCCCGCAGGACGTGCAGGCGGAGGCGTACGACTACCCGGACGAGTTCCTCGCTCGCCGCGTCTGGCACGTGACCCGGCCGGAGCCCGACTCGAAGCTCCTGGCAGAAGCGGCCGCACTGATTCGCCAAGCGAAGCGGCCCTTGATCGTCGCGGGCGGAGGCGTCATTTACTCCGAGGCGACCGCTGCCCTGCGCGCGTTCGCAGAGCAGACGGGAATCCCGGTCGCGGAGACCCAGGCGGGGAAGGGCTCGCTGCCGTACGACCATCCGTCTTCGCTCGGTGCGATCGGTGCGACGGGCACGCTTGCCGCGAATCGGATCGCCGCCGACGCGGACGTCGTGATCGGCCTCGGCACGCGCTGGTCCGACTTCACGACGGCGTCCAAGACCGCGTTTCGGCACGCGGATGTGCGTTTCGTCAACGTGAACGTCGCCGACTTCGACGCGGCGAAGCTGGCTGGGCTAGGGCTCGTCGCCGACGCGCGCGTCGCGCTCGAGCAGCTAGTCGCTGCGCTCGAGGGACATCAGGTCGAGCCCAAGTACCGCGAGTTGGCCGCCCGGCTGAACAGGGAGTGGGACGAAGAGGTCACTCGGTTGTACGGACTCGGCCACGAGCCGCTGCCCGCGCAGAGCGAGGTGATCGGCGCCGTCAACGACGCAGCGCGGCCCGCCGATGTCGTCGTCTGCGCCGCCGGCTCGATGCCGGGCGACCTGCACAAGCTCTGGCGAACGCGTGATCCGAAGAGCTACCACGTCGAGTACGGCTACTCGTGCATGGGCTACGAGATCGCCGGAGGTCTCGGCGTGAAGATGGCTGCGCCCGAGCGCGAGGTGTACGTCATGGTCGGCGACGGCTCCTACCTCATGCTCTCGAACGAGATCGTCACGTCGATCCAGGAAGGTCTGAAGTTGACGATCGTGCTCGTCGACAACCACGGGTTCAGCTCGATCGGGAGCCTTTCGCGCTCGCTCGGCACCGACGGCTTCGGCACCCAGTACCGCTACAGGCAGAACGGTTCCCTCGGCGTGGACAGCGACAGCCCGACGGGCGCGCTGCTTCCGGTGGATCTCGCCGCGAATGCCGAGTCCCTCGGCGCGAAGGTGATCCGGTGTCGGACGGCAGACGATCTACGCGCCGGTCTGGAGTCCGCGAAGGGTGAGGAAGCGACGGTCGTGCTCGCGATCGAGGTCGATCGCTACGAGGGAGTCCCGGGCTACGAGAGTTGGTGGGACGTCCCGGTCGCCGAGGTTTCGGAGGTCGAAGCGGTCAAGGCGGCGCGCGCGGCGTATGAACAAGCCCGCAGTTCGAGCTGATGGCCACCAACCAAAAAAGATCCGCGCACCGTCTCGCTGACGTACCGGTGCCAGGCACGGGTCCGCCCGTGTGACGAGTTCCTCGCAGAAGTCAGCGACCCCGCAGGGCGCGGCGGCTCCCTGAGGTCGTACCGGTGCCAGGCACGGGTCTGAAGGCGTGACGCGCGTGTGCCGGCTTAGAGGCCGGGCTTGTTACGCGCTTACCGGTTCATCTGCTGGTGCATCATCGGATTGCTGCCGGGAATCGTCAGACCGGGAATCGCGTCGGGCGCGGCGAACAGCAGCACGCCGAGCGCGAACAGAATCGCCGCTGTCCCGTAGATCGCCACCCGGCGCCAGGAGATGACCTTCTCGGCCGCGATCAGCCCTGCGACGACGGCCATCCACGTGATGCTCATGACCCCGAGCGCGAACAGCGACGCCATCAGCGCCCAGCAGCACCCGACACACCAGGCGCCGTTTCTCATGCCCATTCGCACGGCACCCGACCAGCCGCCGCTCCAATGGCGAAGCAATAGACCCAGAGGGCTCCGGCATTTCCCCAGGCAGACGTCCTTTAGCGGTGTGAGCTCATAGACCGCTGCGACGACGAGAGTTCCACCCGCCACCCAGCGACCTGCGCGATCCCACGCGAGCACATTGCCCCCGACCCGATGCCCACCGAACGCAATCGAAAACGCGAGGAAGCCGGCGGCTGTCCACGTGATGAGATACCCGGCTGCGAACACGATCGCGGAGAACGGAGTGCGCTCGCCGCCCATGCGCGAGTACAGCGCGACCGTCGGGGCGATCGACGGGAACATCATCGCCGCCATCATCACGACCCAGACGCCGAGGAACCAACCCAGCGTTCCGAGACCCGCCCACGGACCGTTGTCCATTCCACGCATCTGGCCGAGCGTCCACCACCAGCCGATACCGGCGAGGACGAAGAGCAGGGTAATAAGGCCGAGTCGCGCCCGCGCCGCCGCGAAAAGCGGCGCGAGACCCGTGGCCGGAACGCCTTCCTGCGCAAACACGTGTTCAGGCCGCCCAGGAGAACTCGGAAGTCGAGAGACCAGTCTTGCCTTCGTACTCGATGCCGAAGGCGTTGATCCGCGAACGGGTCGCCTCCGCGATCGTCAGATCAGACGCCACCGGGTGGAACATGCCGGCAAACCGAACCGGCTCGCCGGTCTCGATGCCGAAGGGCACGATGTCCTCGATCTCGAAATCGATCACGTCCCCGATCCGAACGCTGTGGCGCACGCCGTCGTCCACCACCTCGATCGCCGCGCGCTCGACCCCGAGCATCTCCCCAACGAGCGGTGCCAGCCCCGCCATCGGGCCGCCAAGCTGGCCCCCGAAGACCTGAGTGAGCTTGTCTGCCTGCTCATCCGTCGCGCGCTCGTCGATGAACATTCCCAGGCGCCAGTTCCCGTCCGTCATCACCTTCGGCGTGTCCGCGATTGCTGCGACCTTGAGGCCGCCGATGTCGGTGCCTTCGATCTCGCCCTCACGAATGTTGAAGACGAGCACCACGCGACAGAAGTCGTAGGTGGCGCCATGGTCGAATGAGGCGTTACACGGGCAGATCAGATCGCACGAGCACGTTTCGACGTAGCTGCCCTTCAGCTTCCAGGACTAAAACATCAGGGGAGTCAACCGGAAGAGGCGGCCGCATTCGGGGATCGGAACTTAGTGGCTCAGAGCCACTAAGTCCGCTCAAGCGGCTTCCCACCGCGCTCGACCTCGCCTGGACGCGCGCGCTCGACTAGAGCCCTGCGTGCTCCCTTAGCCAGGCGCGGTTGCGAACCTGTGCAGACTCCGCGTCGGCCGCGTCCTGAGGCGATTGCGGAACCATGTCCTGTTCCACGACCAGCCAGCCCGCGTACTGGGTGCGCGCCAGCTCCGCGAAGAAGCTGTCGAGGTCGACGTCTCCCGTCCCGAACTCGCAGAAGACGCCGCGACGCCACGCCTCGGGCATGTCGGCACGGTCGGCGATCACACCTGCGAGCACATCGTCGTGGACGTCCTTCACGTGCACGTGGTTGATCCGCCCGCCCCAGTCACGAAGCGCCTGGGTGGGATCGCCCCCGCCAAGAGCGAGATGGCCGGTATCGAGTAGGAGGCCGACGTCAGTCAGGTCGAGGACGCGCTCGATCTCCCACGGCGCCTCGACGAACGTTGCTGTGTGATGGTGGAACGTCGGCTCGAAGCCTCGGGTGCGTGCAAGATCGGCTGCGCGGGCGACTCCTTCGGACAAGCGCCGCCAGCCGGAGGCATCGAGCCCGATCGAATGGTCCGATGCGGCCCGGCCGGGAAACTGTGCGCGCTCGGGCGACCAGCCGTCGGCAAGGACAGCCTTTGCCTCGGTGCCGTCGCCCGCCGCGAACAGGTCGAGCGTTCCGTCCATTGCGGCGAGGTCTTCCTCCCAGTGTTCGGGCTCGCTGAAGCGAATCGGGATGTAACCGCCGACGAGCGCAAGCCCGTGTTCCTCAAGTCGGTCACGGAGGTTGTCGCGATCGCCCAGGTATCCGGGCGGCCCCAGTTCGGTTCCTTCGTAGCCCGCGCTGGAAATCGCCGTCAGCACGCGCTCGGGCCCCGGCACGTCGGGCAGGATTCCGACCGTGATCTCGAAGGCCCCGTAGCTGCACGGCGCGTTCGCGACGCGAATGCCGTTCAGGTTCGCCGCCCTTCCAGAGTGACCATCGGCACACGCGGGTCGGGCTCGAGGTCTGCCCAAGCAGGACGGATCCAGGCGAGCGCCGGATCGTCGGCGGACGCCATCGAGCGTCGGTCTCCGGCGAGCCCGTTGAGGTAGTAGAGGTCGTAGCCGTGCGCTGCCGCGGTCGTGTGGTAGCCGTGCGGCACGAGCATGATGTCGCCGTCTCGCACGGTCTCGGTGATGTCCGTGCCATGTTGCGGGCTGTACAGACGCTGCACCGCGAATGCCCCAGGTGGCTTGCTCTGCATGCGGTAGTAGTAAACCTCTTCCAGCACGACCTCCCCGGGCGGGTGATCTTCGTCGTGCTTGTGCGGCGGATAGCTCGACCAGTTCCCCGCCGGAGTGAACACCTCCACGACCAGCAGACGCTGAGCGGGAAACTCAGGCTTGATGATGTGATTGATCTGCCGCGTCGCGTTCCCGGAACCGCGCACCTCGATCTCGACGTCGATCGGCGTGACCAGCCGCGGCTCGAGACGCTCGTCGGCGATCGCTCCGGACACCGCAACCTCGACGTCGCCGAAAGCGGACAGCGTGTACTCCGTGTCGCGCGGGAGAGACAGGGCCCAGGGCATGCCAGTGAAGACGCTCGATCGTCCGCCGAGCTCCCACCGCTCGCCGCCGCTCTCGACCGCGCATCTTCCTGCCAGCGGCACGAGAGCAATCTCTTCGGCGCCGGTCTCCCGCGACACTTGCTCGCCGTCGCTCAACTGTTCGACACGGAACGACAGGTAGCGCCACGACGCGGATGTCGGGTCGACCAGGTGCCACTCGCCGTGGCGGAGCAACAGGTCGGTCACGCGAGCTCCGCCTCGAGCTCTTCCAGCGTCGGCATTGCTTCCGAGCATGCCAGCTGCGAGGCAACGATCGCCCCGGCGACCGAACCGCGGTGTACTCCTTCGTCGAGCGGCAGATCCGCGTGCAGGCTCTGCACGAACGTCGCGACGAACGCGTCGCCGGCGCCGAGTCCGTTGACGACCTCGACGGGATGGCCGGGCACATCGACCTCATTCCCTTCGTGGAAGAGCAGAGCACCGCGCTCGCCGCGCTTGAGCACGAGCGTGCGCACGCCGAGCTCGAGCAGTGCCTTCGCGCCTCCCGCCGCGGCTTCGACTTCCTCCTCGTTGCCGATCACGATGTCTGCGTGTGTTGCCGCCGTTCGAGCAAGCTCCCCGTAGTCGGCGGCTTTCTCCCACAACGTCGGGCGCCAGTCGAGGTCGAAGATCGTCGTGCCGGTGTGCGCCGCGAGCGCGGCAAGGGTCGTCTCACGACTCGGCGACTGTGCGAGGCCGGTCCCGGTTGCGAGTAGGAACGGCGCAGCGGCAACCTCATCGGCGTCGAAGTCTTCGGGGGCGAGCTGCCAGTCCGGCGCGGTCGGGTAGCGATAGAACGTGATCGGGAAGCGATCGGGCGGCCAGACCTCGCAGAACGTCGGCGGCGTCATCAGCCGCTCGTCGACGGCGAGGAAACGCACGTCCACACCCTCTCCGGAAAGAAAGCCGCGCACGAACTCGCCGTGCGGATCGGGCCCGATGCGAGAGACGATCGCCGGCGTCAGCCCGAGCCGCGCGAGCCCCGTCGCGACGTTGCCCGCGAAGCCGCCGACGAAGCGCGTGTAGGTGCGTACTTCGCGCAGCGGAGTGCTGAGCTGATTCGGGTAGAGGTCGATGCCCACCCGGCCGAGCACTGCGACGTCGATCACTGGGCCATTTTGCTTCGCGCCATGAAGCGGTGCTGCGAGAAGGCAACGAATGGCTTTCAGCATTTCTTTCGCCGCAGTGGATTCGAGTGGGACTACTGTTCGTTAGATCTTCGTTTGGAACTCTTGCCAATGTCCGATCTTTGCTCTATCCTGCGATCCGGCACTAGCCACATCACGATGCTGATCAAAGCCAACAACCAATCATTTGCCGAAGCGGCTGTCGCCGTGACGGGTTTCCCGTGCCTGCATCGCAGCGATGCGATTTGCCGATTCGGTTACGTCGTAGCCCTCGCTGGGAGCTCCCTGCGCTAGATCCCAAGCCGCAGAAGCAAGCCAGACGAGGGCGACCCAAAATGGGTCGCCTTTTTGTTTGGAGAGGCGACCAGAGGATGTCGAACAGAAGGTGATGCTCAGCTTGAAACAGTTCTGAATCGAAATCGAGGCCCCGCCTGAGAGAGAAAGATCTCTGCAGCCGCGCGCTGAGAAATCCATCGGCCAATAAGCGTCAGCTTTAGCCTGCACATTTCCAGTCCGGCGAGCAAGAATCGGGCTCCAAAGCTCCTCCACGTAGGACGACGCTCTGCAAAGGAGAGCCGTCGATCCAGGGTCGAAGGGTAGGCGAGTGGCATGGAAAACAACGTTCGGTTCACGCCGAGCGTGACAGAGCAGACGAAGGAACAGACGTTTCGGGATCGTCTAATGGCAGGACGTCACGCTCTGAACGTGGAGATCGAGGTTCGAGTCCTTGTCCCGAAATACCGATCGAAGTCCGGCCGGCTGCGCCGCGCCATGATGACTTCGATCGGATGATGCAGTATCGATTCGGGTCCGGGTTGGCCGACGCC
>WNFC01006966.1_pt1 | contig 12435 bp, 9 predicted proteins | sample 5400541 | NCBI WGS metagenome assembly WNFC01 (sample SAMN13153342, study PRJNA577476) | soil metagenome | isolation source: 120 cm saprolite under Douglas fir tree site 2 hole 2 replicate 1 | place: USA:California | collected 2015-04-18
CTAACGTAGCTTGCCGGGCCGGCGTAGAGGTAGGCGGGCGCGCCGAGGTCCGCGTCGGACTCCTTCGACTCACGGACGAACAGGTGCACCAATGAACCTCTCTCCCGGTGGTGGACATAGGGCTGCCCGGTCTTCGATGCCCCCGAAGTTGTGCTCTGCGACTCCCGCTGGAACATCAACGGGCTGACCGCGCACCCAAGCTGTCCCTGCGCTCGTGGGCTCTGGAAAAACCACAGCTCTCTCAGGTTCCAGGGATGCTCCCGTATCCGGATCAGTAGCGAAGGAGTCCCGCACGACATCCGCCGGGCACTGAAAAGCTCCCCCGATATTGACCACGGCCGTATCTCCTTGATCGGGAAGCCGATGTCGATGTCGGTCACGGCGGTGAAGCATCGAAGCGCGAGTGCGCCCCCGAAGTGGAGGCCAGTTGCGAGCTTGCCTTCCGAGAGTAGCCGCACACCGGGGGAGCCGTCGTCAGCCCTTCTACTCCTCCCTGAGGTTCGGACGAGTGTCAACCTCGGCTCGGCGACTGGCCAAGGCGTGGAGAAGATCCAGGTACCCGTGGGCCCCACGCCACAGGTGGTCTTCCGGATACCCGCCCAGGCCCTTGTGCTCAGTGCGCCAGTCGCGCTCCCAGTACCGCTCGTCTACCCGGCGGAGGTGGGCCAGGGCAGCCTCGAGCTCCAACCTCCAGCGGCGCCGGCTCCTCCCCGGCCGTGGCTACCAAGCGTCGAAGGTCGGCCAAGCCGCGCCGCTCAAGGGCGTCGAGGACCTGCTCATCGGGCCCGGCGACGGACCAGAACCTCACCGGCTCGGATGGCGTGGTTCCAGACGGGCCACGCGAGTGGGCGCCAGAACCACGTAACGGGGGCCTTCTTCAACTCAAGGAGGTACACGATGCCGGCTCCAACTGGCGGCTCCGCGAACCACGTGACCTCTTCGGGCGAGCGATCGATCACAAGAGCCACCTCGACCCAGGCAGGTCCGCTGGACCATCGAGGAGCTTCCCGAACGCGTAGGCAGACACGAGGACCGGATCGTCCGAGAGCCGGTTGGGCCGTTCACAACTCTCAGCGATGGTCCGCAGCCGGCGCACCCCTGTGTCGTAGCGCCTGTGACAGATTCTCGCAGAGAGGCTGACCCGCCCCAGCGCAACTCAGCGTCGGGCACGGCCCGATCAGGACGGGGTTGCCAGCCCGAACAGGGAGAGCAGCTCCTTCTTGGTGAGCAACCGGGAAAGGTCGAGGCTCACGGGGTCGATCAACTCGTCGAAGAGAGCCTGCTTCGCCCGCAGGATCTCGTCGATGCGCTCCTCGATGGTGCCCATGCAGCGGTAGGCGTAAATGGTCACGGACAGTGTCTGACCCATCCGGTGGGTTCGGTCCTCCGCCTGGCGCTCGACTGCGGGGTTCCACCACCTGTCGAAATGCACCACGTAGCTCGCGTCGGCCAGATTCAGACCTTGACCGCCGGCCCGCAACGAGAGGATCAGCAGCCGATGCCTGGCATCCCGGCGAAACCGGTGGAGCACCACCTCTCTCTCCTCGAGGTTCATGGCCCCGGTGTAGACGAGTGGCCGCCAGCGAGCGGTCCGGGCCTCGATGGCCGCCACGCCGTCGGCCCCCGCATACTGCGAGAACACGAGTGCCCGGTGGCCCTGGGCCGCAAGGTTTTGGAGGCGGCTCTCGAGGTCGTCGAGCTTGGCCGACTCCCCCGAGATTGGGCAGACGTTGCAGATCTGCTTCAGCCTGGTGATCAGTTCGAAAATGTGTGCCACGCGCACGTCCTTGCCGAGCGCCCTCAGTCGCACGATTCCTTCGCTCTCCGCCCGATCGTAGGTGCGCCGCTGCTCGCCGCCGAGCTCGAGGTCGACCGGTACGATCGTCTTGGGAGGGAGGTCCCGAAGAACGTCGACCTTACGGCGGCGCAGTTGCAGCTCGACGTGGCGCGTTCGTAGAGCAGGGCCGGCAGAGAGGCGGTGTACTGGCTCGTCTCGAGCCCAGGGTGCGAGGAACTCGCAGATGGAGGCCAGGTCGTCGATGTCGTTCTCCAATGGCGTACCCGTGAGCGCCCAAGCCCGGCGGCGGGGGATCCGCTTGCAGGCCATCGCCGTTGCTGTGCCACGGTTCTTGATGCGCTGGGCCTCGTCCAGGACCACAACATCCCAGAGCCGGCCCAGCGGGCAGGCGGGGTGCGTGGTCAGATCGGCACGTACGGTCTCGTAGCCCGTTAGGTAGACATCGGCAGGGCGCCGCCACTGCCAGGCCCGATCGGACGCCGGACCACGGATCGTCGCCACCGCGAGCTCGGGCGCCCATTCCCGCAGCATCCGGCGCCACTGGGCGAGCAGACCCACGGGCGCGACGACGAGAGCTGCATGTAGATCGCCGACCTGCCACAGGCGGCCGAGGGCCACGACAGCCTGCACCGTCTTGCCGAGGCCCATGTCATCGGCCAGCAGCAGGGCCGGAGAGGTACCAAGCGCCCGAACACCGAGCTCCTGGAACGGTCGAAGGCGATTGGACCGAGGTGCTTCCCCCCGGACGGGAGGAGATGGGATGTCCCTCGGGTCGCGATCCGGGGGTTGCAGAATTGGCACCCGCCAGGGGACGGGCAGGGAGCCTGGGTCAGGGCTCGCTGTCGAGATCTGCGTCCTCCCGGTAATCCATGGCGATCTCCACAGTTTCGGTCTCCGGAACGAAGCCGGGGTCGAGCCGGATGAGGTCCCACTCGTTGATCCAGGCCCGGACATACTGCCGCATCCGGGTGGCGGCGAGGCGTTCCAGCCCGGCGACGTCGGGTGGGTCCCAGCCGAACGCGTCCGAGTGGATCTCCTTGAGGCGCCGGTACGTGCTATCGAGCTCGGCGTCGTCGGGGGGCTTGATCGCCACGAGCTCCCGGTCGATGATCCTCATCCCCACCTCCGCCTGCCCGGCGAGGAAGTCGTATTCAGGGCTCTGACGGGACCGCAGGCGTGCCGGGATCATGTCCGGGTCGCTCTTGGCGGCGAGCACGGCCGCCTCGAAGTCGTCGGTGATGGCCAGCAGGGCGGCCAGGGGAACACCAGGATCATTGTAGTTGCCCCGCACCCACCGGGCCAGCTCGGCATAGGACTTGGCCCGTTGCAACACCGAGTACCGTCCGATCAGCTCGACCTCATCGAAGAGAATGATCCAGCCGGCATAGCCGGCGGCTCGCATGAGCCGGGACACAAAGCGGAAGCGCTGGAGCGCGAGCTCCCGCTGGTTCACCGGCGGGAGCGGGTATGTAGCAGCCTCCCCCACCTCCTTCAGCCGCCGGCGAAGGTCCGGCACCCGGATGGGATCGCCGGCCCAGAAGCGCACGATCAGCTCGGCGAATTCCTCGTCGCCTGACCGCAGCCGCTCGAACAGGAAGAGGCTCGCAGCGAAGCGCTCGTTGAGCCCGCAGTCCGGCGAGTGCGCCCACTTGTACAGCTCTGAGTAGGCGGGTGAGTCGGTGCGCAGCGTCGCCGCGACCTCCGGAAGCGCCGAGCCCTGCTGGCCGGGAACGACCGCCGATTCAACGGCCGCCCGGAACACCTTGGCCGGGTCATGCAGGGGAGTCTCCTTGCTGACGACGACCTTGCTCACCACAAAGCCGTCGATGATCGCGAGGTGGGCCAGGTGCTCGAGGAGATGGCTCTTGCCCGAGCCGAAGCCCCCACCGACGAGCATGCCCCCGGGGTGGTGTCCCCCGGACGGCAGGGCGCGCAGGGCCGCCAGAATGGCCGTGAAGCGATCTTCGATCTCTGACTGGGCCGATCCCAGGGCTGCCACCGCCTCACGGCTGGGGACCCCTGATCTCAGTGCCTCGATGGCGCGCCGACGGGCGACGTGGGGATCCAGGATCGTTGCGCTCATGCGGTTTCTCTGGACTTCCAGCTCATGGTTGAGGATCCTCGCTGGGGGCTCATGGCGTGGTGCTCACGCGGACGAGGGCAGCGTAGGGGTTGGAGCGCCGCCGGTCCCTCACCTCGTCGGCTACCCGGAGTTGGAGGGCCGTGTAGGAGGTCAGGCCCCGGGTCTCGTCGGTGACGAAATCGAGCGGTGCCGACACGGCGACCAGCGTTGCGGAGAGGTCGTCGGTTGCGTCCACGAGTTGCCGGAGGACCTCGTAGGCGTCTATCACCATTGCCTTCGAGTAGTAGAGGCCCTCCCGTTCCTCGACCGGGGGTCGCCGGCTCAGAAGAAGGCGGCCGATGTCGAGGTCGAGGAGGAGTCCCGAATGACCTGTGCGGACGAGCCAGTGGGCAGTGGAGAGCAGGAGGTGGCGGGCGTTGTGGCGGGCGACGCGGGTGTAGATGAGCGACGAGCGCACACGGCTCACCTGCCGGAGGTCGCCGCGGAGCCAGTCCAGCACGGCATCCCGCTCGGCGTCATCGATGTCCCCCGCATCGAGCTCGGCCTGGCAGATCCGCAGCATGGCGAGGCGGAACTCGTGCACCATGGCGTGGTCCCCCAGGACCTGGGCCTCCAGGTGCCGCCGAACGCTGCGGTACAACTCCCGGTGGTCGACTCCGTGGCGAGTGGCAGCTGCGGCGATCCGCAGCTCACCGGGCTCGTCGGGGACGGGAAACGAGACGGCCTCGTACGCGGAGCGCACGAAGCGTGCCGCGAGGGCCACCCAGTCGACCTGCCGGGCTACTGCGAAGAAGACCTGGTCGATCTGGTGCACCTTTGTGACCGAGCCTTCGATGCGGGCATAGACGTAGCCGTCGGCCGCGGCCGTGTCTGCAAGTCCGGCATGCACCCGGTCGGTCGCCTCGGGGTCCGAGTTCACCAGGAACTTCACGGAGGCGCCCCCCTGCCGGATGAAATCGCCCAGGTACTCCTTGGAGAGGAACTCCAGGTACGACTCCAAGCCGATGGCGGCGGTCATGAGAACGAGACGCCCCAGTAGCGTTGCGGCTGCCCGTCACGGGCGACCGTGGTGAGGGAGCCTGCGCCCTTGGTGCCCGTGCTTGCATGGAAGTACAGCCTCCTGCCGTCGCGGGGCGCCCCGAGCTTCCCGGACTGGTCGAGCAGGTAGAGGTCCCGAGCGAACTCCTGCTTCGTGTACTCGCGGCTCTGGCCGGGCAGCAGGGTGAGGACGGACCAGACGTCGACGAGCCTCACGACGGCATCCGCCTTCTTGCCCTCACGGCCCACCACGAGATCATAGGCCCCGAGGAGAGCCTCGAGAAACGGCTCCGGCTTGAAGCGCGGTCCCCGGGCTTGGGCCATCTGGAGGTGGCGGATCACCACGCTGGGGCGGATGCGGCGGTCGCGGCGCCTGTCCACCTCGATGGCGGCGTCGGCCGGCAGTATGCGCACGAGCGAGGGGTAGCACAGGAGGCGCTCGTCCTCCTCGAACATCGCCAGCCCTGCCTCCTCGGCAGCGACGAGCAACTCCTTGGCGTAGGCACCGGAGGCCAAGTGCGCGGCCTCGTCGAAGTCGTAGCCGCCACGCAAGGCCCCCACCGTCTCGGCGAGTTGCGCTGCCAGGCCTTCGGCTGCCTCCAATGCCCGGCGCAGATCCCGGGCCTGGCCCGTTGCGGCGGCGGCCTTCGCCTTCTTCAGCTCCCGGGCCACGGAGGCCGCTCCCTTGAGGGCCGCCTCGGCGTCCGACTCGACAGTGCTGAGTGCCGCCTCGAATCCCTGCGAGTCGTCCATGCCGTTCCTTACCTTGCGCTTAAGGTCAGCTCTGACCTGGAAGCCCACGCCGGGTTGAACCACCTCGACGGTTCCGGCGCGGTGGCCATCCATTACTTACAACAATGTCGTTCGAGATTCTCGGCGATTGGCCGAGCCACCGCAAGTGCGGGAAAAATAGCACCGATCCGCCACGCGAGTTCAAAAATAGGCATACGCCACGCCGACCGGACTCACAAGCGGTGACGTTCCGCCGGGCGGCTCACGTTCGCCCATGCTGGGCATCCTGGCTGCCATTGAGGTGACGCACCGAGACAGCGCGGGCCAGAGGCTCTGGCAAGGCGCCCGTCAGCCGTAACGAACTCGAGGCCAAGGGATTCGGCGAGAGTCCGTCGTCATGCGTTCCCTTGTTTTTCGTCGTTTAGATACGTTGTGTATCCTTCCGAGGTGTGCTCTACCGCGGCTGGATATAGGCACCCGGCAGCCTCTATGCCTTCGACCACGATGAGCGAAGCGAGGGGACTCCTGCCGCGAGGCCTCTCGAACCGCAGGCGGGGGTGGGCGCTGGGCGCTCCATTGACAGGCGCGGGCCCCGCCCCACGGGCCGACACGCCCGGGTGTCATTCGCCCATCAAAAGCATTGGTCAAGCCGACCGTCGGCGCCGAAGCTCTGCCCGGCGATTCAGAGCGAGGCCGGGCTCATGCCCAGCTCCGCCCTGATGGCAGCCACGTCGAGACCGGCAAGTGCCCCGCGGCGGGCCGACGTGTACTCGAGCTGCCGGAGTAGCGCCTCGAGATCGACACGAGACTCCGCCTCCTCGGCCGCCCTCCGTGGACTGAGATCTCCCAAGGCAGGAATCGGCTCGTCCAGCCACGCTCGTTGCCAAGCGAGCATCGCCTCCGGGCAGAGCTCCCCCTCGGTCGGCAGATCGTCGGTCCCGCTCTCCGGGTGGTCTCCTGCGCCGCTTCTCCGCCCCGCCTTCGATTCTTGATGCCGGATCCGTTCTCGCTCAAGCATTGCCTGCGGATCGGTCCGCTTGGTCGAGATCGGCTCCGGATCGGCTCCGAAGCGGCGGAGCAGCTCGAGCAGGTTATCGAGCCGGGCTTCCGAGTTCACCTCGGCGACGAGGGTCCGGCCCCTGAAGCGTAGGTGGCCCCGTTCGTAGCGTTGGGGGCCTTCCTCCTCAACGAGCGCTTCACCCCGCTCCGCCGCATACGCCAGCGCCGCGGCTCGCAGCGTCTCGGCCTCGACCCTCGTCATCTCGCAGCCGAGCCAGATGACCCCACAGTCGGCCCCCTCGATGAAATCGGGGTGGTCGGACATGGCCAGGCGGAGGGGCCGAGCGTCCCGTACCTTGATCCGGGCGGTGATGAACATGAGCGGCTCGCCTTCGCTGTTGCGGAGCTTGGGAGGGCACGACCGGGCCTCCTCAAGCGACTGCTTGATCCCGGGCATGGCCATACCCACCAGCGGCGAGGTCAGCTCGGCCGCAGCCGCGGAGCCGAGGGCCGGGGTCACCCGCTTTCGATCCGTGCGGCGACGCCGACCGTGGAGATGGTCAGCTTCCTCCACAACCTCAGGCCAAAGGTCGCGGATGCTCGAGGCAACCACGTTTGCCTCCTTCGGGCTCATCACAAGCAGCACCCCGCCGGTACGCCAGACGCCGTCCACCGGAAGGAGCTGGCCCCCCAGCACCACCCAGGGCGCCAGTGCCTCGATCTGCTCGGGAGGAATGCTCACGTACCGGTGAATCCCGGTGAGCAGGTCGGTGAGCCAGACGCCGGGGGCCGCCTCCGGCGCCGAGCATTGCCACAGCCCGTACAGTCCGTGATCAAGCCAGGCTCCCGCTCGTTTGGTGAGTGCGGCCGGCTCGCTGGGGTTGCCCGCGAAGCATCCCAGGAGGCAGTCGTCTCGTTCGCCGTTCCAGTGGACCGGGAGGTTGGTACACGCCCACTCGTAGGCAAACGGGGCGAGCACCCGAGCGTCATCTGCCAGCTCGGTTGGGTCGTCCTCAAAGCTGGAACCGCCCTCTCCGAACCAGGCTTCAAGGGCGAGGTCGCGCGTGGGCTCGAAATTCGGGTTGTCCAAAAAGTAGTCGAGGAGGTGGTCCCGAAGGCGGTAGAGCGTCTGGCGGTCGCCGAAGTGCCGGAGGGCTCGGCGCTGCCGGCCGAGGCAGCAGCCCCGGTAGGGCCTCCCGCTCCCGCAGCGGCACGCTTCGCCGCCTGGACGGCTTGCGTCGCGATGAGCGAGCTGGATGGCTTCGGCGTAGAGGAGGTGGGTGGACTCGTCGGATGGGTCCTCAAGGGACAGCGCCTGCAGCCCCTCGAGGGCATCGGCGAGTCTGCCCTGATCAAGCAGCGACGCCCCCCGGTCCCTGGCGAAGTCGCGCTCGCTGGTGACAAGGAACGTATGGTGCTCAGGATGGCTTCGGCTGGCTTCGGAATCGTGCCCCGGATTGCCCTGGCGCAGGTCGCCACCAGAACCGACAGCCCAGGCCAACCCCCGGTTGCGCCGCCTTGCCCGTTTCCCGATCCCGCACCTCCATGATAGACGATCACATCAGGAGCCCGACACCAGGATGCTAAGCGCAACGGCGGCAGAGGTGGCGGATTTCCGAGCCGGTTAACCTTGCCGCCCTGGAAACCCCGCTCGTCCCGACCGGGCCCTGCTCGAGGACTTCACGTCGATGCCCCCAACGCGATCCCCGACCGGGCGGCCGATTGGTCGATTCATTTGAACGCTCAACCCTTGCCGGGGCCCCGGAAGGCCGGACTCCCTGACTGCGGTGTGGGCACTTGTTCTACGGTCGGCCCCCGTGAACAATTCCGTGTGACCACCGACCGGCCCGGCCCGCGCCGGCGCTACCCGCGGCGCGCCCTCATCCGGCCCCGCTCAACAGCCATTCGTCCACTGCGTCGTCGTCGGTCAGGTCGATGCCCTCGGCGAGCATGCGCATCGCCACCTGCTTCGCTGGGCTCCACCGGCTCTGGTCGGAGAGCGCCTCGATGGCCTCCTCGCCAAGTTCAGCGATCATGTCCAACGCTTCTTGCGCCAGGAACTGTGGCAGGCGGGCGCGTGCGGCGGCCCAGGGAACCCACGCTCCGAGCACCTCGGGTGCCCGCCGCAAGAGTGCGTCTGGCCCGATGAGCCGGCGCGGCACCCAAGCGAGGAGGAACAACTCCACGGCGCTGTCGCTCCAACGCAGCGGGTCGGCCCCCGCATCGCAGCGCCATTCGATGAGGGCCTCGAGAAGGAGGCAGGCATCGGGGTCGTGAGCAAACCGCCGCCCCGTTTTGGCCGCAAGGAACTTGCGAGCCAGACGCTCTCGTTCGGCTGCGGCCATGGGGGCCCGCACGCTGACCTCGCCGGCGACCGGGCCCAAGCGCGCGTTGAGAAGGGCGACGGTGTCCGTGTAGTCCTCGGTGACCGGCGCCTCGATCGTGCGGGCCGTGACCGTGACGGCGGCCATCACCCGGCCAGCCGCTTCGGCGATGCCCTCCTCGACCAGATCGAAGTCCGGTCCTTCCCACTGCGCGAGCAGCTCGGCAATGGGTACCACCAGGACTGTGGCGTCCTTGGCGATGCCGCCAAGCAGGTGGTCGACGAGCACCAAGAGGCAATGCTCCGCCCCGTCGGGATACCGGAAGCCCACCATGATGCTGTCCTGGTCCCCACACAGGTCACTCGCCCGCCACGCGGAGGTCGCCCGTGCCGTGCCAATCATCCGCGTCCAGGCCGGCACCTGGTTCACTGCCATCCCCAGGCTGGTCATGGCCTTCTCGGCCCGCCCAGCAAGCCCGCCGTCGGCAACGGCGGCGAGTGCCCGAAGGCACATCTGCGCCTCCGGGGTGCGGCGCTTCTGGGCGACGGAGACGAGGCGGCCCCCGATCGCCCGGGCGGGATCGGACTCGCCGACCAGCGGGAGGTTCGAGAACATCCCGAGGAGGTGGCTCACCCACATCTCCGCCTCCAGCGGGTCACCCGTGGCCAAGACCTCGCGTCCCTCAGAGGTCAGCGTCTTCTGGCACATACCGTCGAAGACAGCGAGTGGCTCGCCGCCTGGGAACGGTGTGCGTGGGCCCCTCCTCGAGGTGCGAGATCGATGCTTGCTGTTGGTTGTCCGTGCCATCACCACCTCCTCGCTCGACCGTTGCCCTGAGGCTACGTCTCCGCTACGAGCCGGGGCTGGATTTCGCCCGCGCTGTTCACGGGAAATCCGGTCCCGGCTCTTCCCGTTCTTGCGGGAGCCTCCAGTGGCAGGAAAAATCCACCTCGCGGTGTACGTGCGTCGATGCGTCAGCTTCCCCGCCAGATCGATCCCGCCTTGCCTTGGACCGGGGCATCAGGGGAGCCGGCGAGGAGAGGGGGGTCTCTTGCGGCCGCATGATGGCGGCGCTCACATCAGGCGCTCACATCAAAGGAGAGGTCACGAGGTGAGCCCGGCCGAACATCGCCCCTTGGGGCGGTCCTTTTCTCCGTGCCCTGGAGGCCCGGCTCGTTGCCCTCGATCCTCCGGCCGGTCGAGCCGCCGTGCTTTCCTTCGCGGGCCAACTGCCCGCCGGCGATCGGGACGCCTTCCTTGATCGCTTTGCGTCCCCATTGCAGACCGATGCTGGCGAATCCACCGCTCAGCGGCCAGCGGACGCCCGTGGGCATCTGCTGGCGGACATCGACCGGTTCCTGGAAACCTTGGCCGACGGGGAGTACGTCGAGGGTTGGGGATGGGACGACGACATCGACGACGACTGGGTCGTAGTCGCGGACTCGTGGGTCCCGGAGATGGAGGATCTCTTCGAGCAGGCGTCCGCTGCGTTCATGGCCGGCGATCTTGCGCTTGCCGCTCAGGCGCTGGGCAAGCTGTTGTATGGCCTCCTGCTGGATGAGGAGGTTGGCGCCTACACAGGAACCAGCCCGGCCTCCGAGAGGGTCGGCACGGATCTGGCCGAGACCAAAGCACGGTACCTTGCGGCGCTCTACGAAACGACACCGCCACCGCAGCGCCCGGGCCGGCTGCGGGATGAACTGAGTGCCCTGCGCTGGATCGGCGGCGACCTCTCCCTTCAGGCCATCCTGGACGCAACGCCGGGCTCGCTGAGCGACTTCAATGCGTTCCTGCCGGCATGGCAGACGAGCTCCGCGGCACGCCAGATCGTGACGGCTTCGGGGCACAAGCTCGCCGGCTCCTTTCGGAGGCTGTCCGGCTCCGCGGCGGCGTGGAAGGTCTGCGAGCGTTGGCCCTCACGGACGGCCCCCAGCACCCAGACCATTTCCAGGTATGGGTGGGGGCTCTGATCCAGGATGGCCGCCTCGAGGCCGCCGCGGAAGCCGCTCGCCAAGCCATCGCGTTGCTGCCTCTCCACGGCACTGCGCAGGGCAGAATCTGCGACGCCCTCGCCTGGTTGGCCACGGAGCTCAAGGATTCAGCGGGCGCCCTGGATGGCCGCCGCCAGGCGTGGCGAGCTGCGCCCACCCGAGAGCGCCTGCTGGCTCTCGTGGCCACGGCCCGAGCCTGCGGCCGGGAAAAGGAGATCCTGGCCGCCGAGGCCGCAGTGGTGGAGCAGGAGCTGCGGCCCCCGGCTCACCCGACGGCTTCTCCGGGAGCCTGCGCCAGGCCTGCGAGCTGCTGCTCCTGGCAGGGATGGTGGAGCCTGCGGTTGAGACCCTGCGGGGCCAAGGCCCGCTGGGCTGGAGCAGCGCCTCCCACCCGGGCGCCGTCGTGGTGCCCTACCTCCTCGTGGCCGGAAGCATCGCAGCGGTCCCCCCAGAAGATCTCCTGCTCTCCGACGTCTTCGACATGATCAACACCGCCTCCTGGAACAAAGGGGTGCCCGACAAGGGCGCGTGGCTCGTTGCCGATGAAAGCGATGTTGTGGCGCCACTGGCGACTGCGTCAGCGGATCCGACCGATGGGCTGCTGCTGTCGTCACTGCTGGGAGATCGACTTGCCCACGTGTCGCCGCCCGCCGACGACCGAGCCAGGTGGCTGAGGATCGGCCGGGACCTGGTCACCCAACGCGTCGATGCCATCGTGACCGCCAAGCACCGGAGCGCCTACCAACGAGCGGCCCTCCCGGCTGGCGGATGCGCCGAGGCCATCGACCTGGCCGATGGCCCCGGAGCGGGGGCGGCCTTTGTGACCGAGATCCGGAATCGCTTCCCCCGCCACGTGGCGTTCCGCAGCGAACTCGATCGCCTTCTGAAGAGTTCCCCCGCTGCTGCCCAACCCGCCACGCTCGACCCGCCGCCGGTGACCAGGAAGCGCAGTGCGGCCCGACAGCACATGGGATGATCCGGAGGTGAGCTGATCCCGACCTGGGCACCGACACGTACGGCCAGCCCCCGTCATGAGCATACCCTCGTCGACCGAACCGCCAGGGACTTGGGACGCTTCTGCCTTCCTCGATCACCCGATCCGGGACCTGCTGAACGAGATTCAAGCCTTGTGAGAACGGGTCGGCGCCCTCGAGGCGGAGAATGCCCGGTTGCGGCCGACCATGAGGCCGTCGGATCAGCCGCCCCCAGGCAGGGAACCCCGCACCGGCTGCTCGGGGGCCGAGTCCGCCCTGGTTTGCGCCGGCTACGACCCCGTCATCGCAGGACCTCATCGTCAGTCTCATTCATCTTCAATTGCTGCCGGACCTCCTAAAGCGGATCTTGGCGAATACTCAAACCAAGCCCCTCGGTCAGTCCGAACCCCGAGATGATCATGTGCGCGCCTGATTCCGCAAAGACGTGGCGGATAATGCTGACCGCCAAAGGACCACGCTCGCGAGCCGCATACTC
>WNFC01006967.1_pt1 | contig 12435 bp, 13 predicted proteins | sample 5400541 | NCBI WGS metagenome assembly WNFC01 (sample SAMN13153342, study PRJNA577476) | soil metagenome | isolation source: 120 cm saprolite under Douglas fir tree site 2 hole 2 replicate 1 | place: USA:California | collected 2015-04-18
AGCACATCGCCGGTATCTCGGGCGCGCGCAACGTGGTGGCCATCAACCGCGATGCCGACGCCAACATCTTCAAGTACGCGCGCTACGGCGTGGTCGGCGACTGGAAGCAGATCGTGCCGGCCTTCACCCAACGCCTGAAGGAGCTGCGCGGCTGAAGTTTTTTGCCGCGCGCGCCGTCTTCTTGCTGCTGCTCGTGGGCTGTAGCCAGGCGCCGGGCATCGGCCCGCTGAGAATGCAGACGCTAACCGTGCGCGGCGTGCTGCTCGAGGTCGTCAGCCCGAGTATCCAACAAGTCGATCGCTTTACCCTGCGCACCGACGCTGGCCAATTGCTGAGCTTCGTGACTGCGCCCGACTTCAACGCCGGCGCGACACACGCGATGACCCCGGGCCACATGCGCCAGCACATGGCCCTGGCAGATCCCGTGACCATCATCTACCGCGACGACAACGGCACCCTGGTCGCCCTGAGCGCCACCGACGCCGGCAACTAGTCAGGCCAGGACGGATTTCAGCGACGGCTCGAGCTCGTCGATTGGCGCGGCCCCCTCGAAGCGATCGCGCACCACGCCCGTCTTGTCGACGACAAACGTCCATGGGTCGCTCGGCAGGTGCCACTCGTCCACCGTCTTGGCCACCTGCAGGGCGTCGAATGGGTACTGGTAGATCTCCACGTGAATGAAATTGGCCTGTTCGGCGTACGTCGAATGCAGCTGCTGTACGGCTTCGAGCTCGGGCGCACAGGTGGCGCTGGTGCACAACGCCGGCGTGGCAAACAGCACCACCAGCGGTTTCTGGGCCGGCGCAAGCGCTTCAGCGATCGTCAGCGCATGCAGTGCGCACGGGGGCACGCTGCTGCAGATGTGCGCGGTATCGCCATTGACGTCGCGATCGGTCGGCGAGACTGACCGCACCGCGGGATCGCCGTAGCCGGGCGCGCTGAATTTGGGCCGCACCTCGAAGTTCATGCGCGCCACTCTGGCTGTGGGCACGTCATTCGGCGCCTCGAGCGTCACCTGGGCGCCCCAGCCGCCGGTCTCGGGGAATGTGGCCGGCGCGACCCAGATGCCTTTGCTGGCGCCGCCGACCGAACGGAAGGCGGCGGTGGCATCCGTTCGCTTTTCAGCCTTGCCATCCGACAGGAGCTTGAAGAACTCCACCCTGACGTTGCCCGCAATCACGGGTTGATTGCGCGCGTCGATCAGCCCGAGCGCAAATCGATTGCGGCCCTGAGCGAGCTCGCTGCTGGCCTGAACTGCCGTCAGCTCGGTGCCCGTGGCGCGCGGTTTGACCAACGGATTGACGGCCGTGGGCGCCAGAGCCGGCGCCGTCGGCACTGCCCGGGGGGCCTCGCAGGCGGCCAGAAGCGACGCCAGCGCGCCGCCAACCACCACGCGTGCGACTTCACGTCGGCTCAACGGCATGTCCGCGAAGTATAACGAGGCTCTGACGAGGCCTCGTCGAAAGCCGCTTAGAAGCTCCTGGGTTGGAGCCAGTCGCGCGTGGCTCGGCCAGAACTGCCCGGGTCCGGGTCGTGGCGCGGCGCGACGCGGATACGCTGCAACCACTCTAGCTCCGACCGACAGCGCGCACAGCTCTCCAGATGCCTTTCGGCTCTGGCTTCGTCGAGTGCCGAGGCGCGGTGCTCGGCAATCCGGCTGAGCAAATCGTACTTGAGGTGGTTCGCCATCCATTGCACCCCGTGGCGCAAGATAGCCATCACCCTACGGGCCAGATGGCCACGCAACATCCGCATAATTGCTGAGCCCGGGTACGTATTTGCGGCCACGCGTAACTCATTTGTGCCGCCAAAAGTCGGCCAAGCCGTTACGCGGTAGCTTGACCATGAGTCCGGGCATCGGATACAACCGGCCTCGGCGTCGTTCGGTGCGGCGCCTCATCGAAGGCCGCACGCTATGACCACTTACTCTTCGTCCTCGTCGTCCGGCGGCCGATTGCGTCCGCAGTCCGGCGATGACACCCAGGAGCGCCTCATTCCGTTCCCGTCACCCGCGAGGTCGAGCAGCGAGCCTGACCCAGTCCCTCGCCGCCGTCACGACGTGCAAGACTTCGATCGAACGACGAGCCGCCCACGACGTGGCCGTCGTCGCCGCCGCCAGGACACCCCGTGGCTGCAGCGTAATGCACTGAGCGTCGCCGCCGTGTCCATCCTGGTCGCGCTGCTCGGTCTCGGGTTCGGCTTGCTGCAGATCATCACGCGACCCGAACCGACGCCCTCTTTGCTCGCCTTCGGCCAGCCCGAGCCGGCGGTGGTCGCTGGTACGACGTTCAACGCGTCGGTCAACGGGAACGGCCCGGCGGTCCAACTTGGCCCGATTGGCAACGCTGTAGCGGCGCCGCCGTCGACGGCGACGGACAGGCCGCGCGCAATCCAGGCGACTGCCCGCGTCATCGACTCGAACTACGTGGTGGCCGGCGGAGACACGTTGGGCCAGATCGCGGTGCGCTTCAACACGACCGTCGAGCGTATCCAGGCCTTGAACAACCTGGCTGACCCGCGCGCGCTGCGCATCGGCACCAAACTCGTCATCCCGCCGCCGCTCTAGCTAGCTCAGGCCGGTTCGACCATTCCCGTTCAAACGCGCCGCCCGCCTCAGCCACGCTCCGCCCAGCGCACAGCGCGCGCCGCGGCTGCGCGGCGCCGTTCGCCACTGCGCGGCTGGCTCACCCTGGTCGTGCTGGTGGTGATCGTTGCCGCCATAAGCCTGGGTCCGGCAACGTTGCGCGACCTGGTCGCTGGCCTCTTCTTCGTTCGACCGCCGGCCGCCAGCTTGACCGCGCCGACACTGCACGCCGACGCCATGCTCCAGACCCGCCTGCAAGGCGTGCGTGCCTCGATGTCGCGCGGCCGCATGGGCGCGGTCGTCGTCGACGTCCAGACTGGTGCGTCGGCCAGCATCGACGCCGAGCAAGCCTTCCCTGCCGCGAGCTTGTTCAAGCTGCCACTGCTCGTCGAGGTCCTGTCCGAGCTGGACCGCGGCCAACTGGCTGCCGAGCAGCGGCTCGAGATTCGGCCCGAGGACTGGACCGACGGCAGTGGCGTGCTGCAGGCCCGCGTCGGCGACCGACTGAGCGTGCGCGAGCTGACGCGCCTGATGATTCAGGAAAGCGACAATATTGCCGCGCTGGTGCTCCTCGACGCGGTCGGCGTGACCACCACCAACGCCACTGCCGAACGACTGGGTACACACGCGACGCGGCTGGTCGACCATCGCGGCGGAGAGACGGGCGAGCACACCACGTCGGCCGCCGACATGGCGCATTTGCTGCTCGGCCTGGCCAGCGGCCAGGTGGTCAACCAGCATGTCTCCGAACAAGCGCTGGCCTTGCTCGAGCTGAAGCAGACCGTTTCGTGGCTCGGCGACGGTCTGCCGTTCTGGGTCAAGCTGGCGCACAAATGGGGCGATCTGCCCGAGGCGCGCAACGACGCCGGCGTGGTTTTTTCTCCGCGCGGCAGTTATGTGGTTGTCGTGCTCACCGAAGGTGGCCAGCCCGAGGAGTCGGCCACACTCATCGCGCGTGCCTCGCGGGTCGGCTACGACTATCTCGGCGCGCGGCCATAGTGCTTCATCTCTAGGCTGGCGTACTGCTCCTGGAGAAGCTCGTATGCGTGCTGCAGTCGGGCGTTCTCGTGCTCGAGCGTGGCGCAGCGCACGCGTTCGGCCGAGACGTCCTGTTCGTAGCGCTCCAGGCGTCGGTCGGCGTCGGCCAGCCGGTCCTGCAGGATGCGCTCGAGGCGGGCTTCGGCGTCACGCTGCTGGCCGTGGCGGCGCTCGGCATGTTCGAGGCGGCGTTCGCCGCCGCGGAAGCCGTATTCGAGCAGCAATCGAGCGAAGGTCAGGGCAGCGGCGACGATGGCTCCGCCGCCGAGGGAATGCCAGAAGAAATCAGAGTCCATGGCTGTTGTGGGCGTACGCCTCCGGGGATGGTGCGCTGCTGCTTAATGCCTTGCTCAGTTTCCTGAGCGGACCGTTCCGTGCTTAGTATTGTAGAACATCCATTCTATGCTGTAAAGTATCCTGAGCACGCATGGACAGCGACCCGCACTCGCTCGGCCAACGCATCGCCGGCCTCCGCCACGCCGCTGGCTGGAGCCAGCGCCGCCTCGCCGAAGCCGCCGGCGTCTCGCACGGCTACATCGCCCTGCTCGAACTGGGCCGACTGCCCAGCCCAAGCAAATTCCGACTCGACGCGGTCGCTCGCGCGCTCAACCTGCGCACGTCGGACGCGCTCCTGGGCCAGGCGGCACCACTCATCCTGGAGGCTGCACCGCGCCAGCGACCTGGGCCGTCCAACGACATGGTGAATGTGCTCGGCGGGCTCGATCAGCTGCGCCCGGCGGGCGCGCGACCGTTACCAGTCTTCCGTTGGGGCTCGTGCGGCGACCCGCGCGATCGCGACAGCCCGCCCGATCCCGACCACCTCGAGTACCCGCCGGCGGGGCGCGACACGCTGATCGGACCAACCGGCTTTGGCGTCGTCGTCAAAGGCGAGAGCATGGCCGGTCGGGGCATTTATGACGGCGACATCGTGTGGGTCAACCCCGAGCGGCCCTATCAGCTAGGCAAAGTCGTCCTGGCGCTGGTCAGCGACGTCGGCGGCGCGGCGGGCATGGTCGTCAAGACGTACGCCCACACCGACGTCGGCGAGTGTCTGCTCAGCGAGACCACCAGCGGTCGCAGCCCCGTGGTCTGCCGCGAGTTCAAGATCATCGGCCCGGTCGTCGGCATCACGTCCTGGCGTTTGCCGAGCTGAAACGCGTCTCGGGCTAGCCAAACACTCCATCCTTGAGAGCCGCTAAGCCGAACGCCCCGCTTGTTCAGGCCGCCTTTTTGCGCGTGCGGCTGGTCTTGCGTGCTTTGGCTGCGGGGTGTTTTTCACGCTCGGTGGACTCCTCAGCGCCGCCGCTGCCTTTGCGTTTGCGCGCCGCCTCGATGCTCGCCCGCAGCGCCTCCATCAGGTCGGTCACCTGACCTGCCGCCTCGCTCTCGGGCACGACCACCTCTCGACCCTCGGTCTTGGCTTTGATCAGCTCGAGCAGCGCTTCGCGATAGTGGTCGTGGTACTTCGAGGGGTCGAACGGCTCGGCCAGGGCGTCGACGAGCGTGCTGGCCACGGCCAGCTCGCGCTCGTTGACAGCCACCTCGGGCAAGGCGTCCTCGCGCTCGCGTATCTCGTCTGGGTAGTGCAGCGTTTCCAGCAGGATCGTGCCGTCCAGCGGACGCAGCGCGCACAGACTCTCCTTGTTGCGGATCGCGATGCTGGCGACGCCGGTCACGCCTTTTGTCTCGAGCACCTTCATCAGCAGCGCGTACGGCTTGACCCCGGTCTCCTGTGGCGCGAGGTAGTAGCTCTTCTCGTAGTAGATCGGGTCAATCTCGGCCGAGTTGACAAATGCCGACAACTCGATGGTGTGGCGCGCCGGCAGCGGCAGTTTCTCGAGGTCCTCGTCACTGATCTCGACGTACTGGTCCTTGCTGACTTCGAAGGCCTTGACCAGCTCGTCCTGGTCTACCTCGCGGTCTTCGGCCGCGCACCAGCGCTTGAACTTGATCCGACTGTGGTCGGGCTTGTGCAGCAGGTGGAAACTGACATCCTTGTCCTGGGTGGCTGGAAACAGCTGCACCGGGATAGAAACCATCCCGAACGTGATGACCCCAGACCAGATCGCGCGTGGCACGGCGGCAACCTCCGATCCCAGAAAAAACATCCTAGCGCAAGATCCGCTCCGGTTATCTTATCGAACATGTGTTCTAAATGGCTCATTCGCGGTCCTGCGCCGTGGCCACCCGACCGTTTCGCCGCGGCGGTCGCGAGCAATATCTCAATCGGTGGCGTTCTCAATCAACTCGGATGTGGCGTCTCGGGCACCAACTACCGCCGTGTGCACAACATGGTCAGTGATCTGGAGCTCGATACGTCGCACTGGCTGGGCATGGGTTACCTGCGCGGCAGGACCCACTCGTGGACGCCATCGAGGCCTCTTTCGGAGATCCTTGTCGAACGCAGCACGTATCACAACATGCTGCAGCTCAAGAAGCGCCTGATCGCCGCTGGACTGCTGCTGTACGCATGCGCTGCGCCACAGTGTGGCATCTCGGAGTGGCGGGGTCGACGGCTCGTGTTGCAGATAGACCACAAGAACGGCATTGGCGATGACCACCGCCTGGAAAACTTGCAGCTGCTCTGCCCGAACTGCCACTCGCAAACCGACACCTACTGTGGGAAGAACGTGCGTCAGCGTCGACAGCCGCAGTCTAGATCAGTGCCGAGGGGGGGACTCGAACCCCCACGAGGTTTCCCTCACCGCATTTTGAGAGCGGCGCGGCTGCCGATTACGCCACCCCGGCAATGAGGCGAAGTGAAATTCTAACTGCTATTGCCGCGCGGCGCTCCAGCCTTGAAGGTCGTGCATGAGTCGGCCGCGCAGGCGCGAGCGGGATGGGCCGCGGCTGGTCAGGCCGACCGAGGTAACCATGAGCACGCCGAGCAGCACGGCCAGGACCGCGCCGAGGCCGACGCCGGCTGGCAACTGCGCGCGGCCGTCAAGCGCGGGATCGCTGCGCAGCGGCTGGTTCGCGGGCAGGTAGGCCAGCGATTGAATCTTGCCGTCCTGGACGACCGCCTCGACGCTGACCATGAACCCGTTGCCGTTGTTGGCATTGCCATTGGGCCCACCGCCCGCGGCCTGCGCCTGCGCCAGCGACATCGGCTGACCCTGCGGCGAGGGTCCCTGCGTCCCGGCGCGTTCCGTCCAGGTGACGCGCGTGCCGCTCACGCGCCGATCGGAGACGACCACGAAGCGCGACCGCGCCGAGATCCCGTCGAGGAACTTGCGAATCTCGTCCTTACCAACAAACGTCGTGGACCGCTGGTTGATCGTCGCGTCATCGGCAAAGTACGCCAGGGCGCTATCGATATCGCGTCGATTGCGCGCCATTTCATAGGCGCTGACCACAGCGGCCGGGTCCGCGCCCGCCTGCGCTTTGGCCATCGACGCCAACAGGGCACTGACCATCAACGCCCCAACGCCGACGCCCATCAGCAGCCACAGACGCAACACGATCCTTATAGAAAGTATAGGCCGCCTACATGAAAGGACGGTTGGGTGACTCTCAGCCGCCAATCTGGCTCATCGAACGCGACGCGCGCTGGAAGGCGTCACCCTCGTTGATTTTGTGCTTGAGCTCCTTGTGATTGACCGCGTCGATCAGGATGTCGGCCAGGTCCGCATCGCTCGCTCCAGAGCGTAGTGGCCCGCGCAGATCCCACTCGTCGATCGAGAACAGGCAGGTGCGAATCTGGCCGTCCGCCGTCAGTCGGATGCGATTGCACGTCCCGCAGAACGGCTGCGAAACAGGATTGATGAAACCGATCTCGCCGATGCCGTCGGCGAACGTGAAGCGCCGCGACGTGCTGCTCGCCTCAGCCGGAACCGGCACCATGGGCATGAAGTCGCGCTCGATGATCGTTTTGATCTCGGGACCGGTCAGGACGCGCTCGCGCTGCCAGTTCCCGTCGGCATCGAGCGGCATGAACTCGATGAACCGAATGACGTACGGCTTGCGGCGGGCCAGTTGGGCGAACGCGACGACCTCGGCCTCCGTGAAATCGCGCATGGCGACCACGTTGACCTTGATCGGCGCAATGCTGGGATACCGCTCGAGCTCCGCCAGCCCGGCCAGGACTTCGTCCAAGCCGTGGCGCCGCGCGATCTGGTGGAAGCGATCGTGCTGCAGGGTGTCCAGGCTGACATTGATCCGCTTCAACCCCGCCTCGGCCAGCGGCCGAGCCATCGACCGCAGCAAGAAACCATTGGTCGTCAGGCTCAGGCTGCGCACGGGCAAACGCGAGACGCGCTCGACCAGCTCGGGCAGGTTGGGTCGCAGGGTCGGTTCGCCGCCGGTCAGCCGAATTTCCTCGACACCCAGGTCGACTGCGACGCGCGCGACACGCTCGATTTCGTCAAACGACAGGATACTTTCGCGCTTGAGCCACTGCATGCCTTCCTCGGGCATGCAATACACGCAGCGGAAGTTGCAGCGATCGGTGACCGAGATGCGCAGGTCGCCGATGCGACGCCCGTAGGAGTCCACCAGGCGCCGTTCGCCAGCCACATGGTGGGGCGTGCGAACGAGGCTGGCAGCGGGGATAAAGGTGTGCGGGGGATCGACGAGAAGGGTCATAGAGGGGGGATCGGCCTACTCAGAACGTGGACTTGTAGTATAGCCGTTGCGACAAGTTTGGCCAGCTTAGCAGGTCGTTCATGTCGAGTCGAGGGCGCGGCGGGCCCAGGCCTGGATCTCGTCGTCGACGCCCAAACCGGCCAGATCCCGCGGTTCGTACCAGGCCACCCGATCGCTGTCGGCCAGCCGCGGATCGACGTCGGCTGAGTGCGCCGTTTCAGGGTCGGGCACAGCGAAGTAGACCAGGTCAATATGCTCGTGCCCGGGGTAAATGTGTTCAAGCTGGATGCCCGCCGGGAGCACGAGCTGCCGCGGGTGTTCAATGGGCAGTCCGCGCGCACCAATCAGCCGAGCGCGAACGCCCGTTTCTTCCAGGACTTCGCGCAGCGCGGCGTCGTCCGGCAGCTCGTTGTCCTCGATGTGGCCGCCGGGTGGCAGCCAGCGCCCCAGCTTGCGGTGGTAGTGGAGCAGGACGCGGCCAGCGTGGACGACAAAGACGGCGACGGTGAAGTGGCGCAAGACCGCGCCAGGAGCGAGCGGCGGATGGGCGGGCACGCGCGTGGGCCAGTCTATCCTGTGGGCGCGTGGCGCTTGAAGCGGTTGTCAGGCGACTGCTGGCGGTTGACGACGCGGGCGTGGCAGCACTCAATACGGCGGTGCGCACTTCCCGCGCGTTAGAAAGGCTGACGAGCCGATCGGCGACGGGCCTGGCTGGCGTCGAAGTGGTGCTGATGGGCGCCCTGGCGCTGGGCGGCCGGCGCAGCTCCGCGGTGCGAATGCTCGTCGCGGTGACCGTGGTGTACGTCGCCAGCGAGGCGCTCGGCGCGCTGTGGCCGAGGCAGCGGCCCTTTATGCGGCTCAGCCAGGTCGAAGCGCTGGTGCCACATACGGGCGAGCGGTCGTTCCCGTCACGCCACGTGGCGTCGGGCCTGGCCATGGCGGCGATCGGCGCGGGTGCCCATCCGAGATTGGGTCTGGCCATGATGGCGGTGGCCTGGTTGCTCGGCGTGAGCCGGGTCGCGGCGGGGCTGCATTACCCGAGCGACGTGCTGGCCGGAGGGGCGCTGGGCAGTGCGATAGGTCGGCTTTTCTGCGATCACGGCTACTCATAACGTGCGTAGCACCGCTACTGACGCAGCCAGGAGTCACTCTGAGAGGCGGACGTTCTGCGCAGAATCGACCGTAATCAGGCCATCCGCGGCCAGCTTCTCTACGAGACCAAGCATCTGCGCGGCCCCGCTTGAGCCGCCAACTGCTACGCACAGCGCATGCAGCGACATGCCGCTCGGCGTGCCTCTGAGCGCTTCGACCAGGCGGCCACGGTAAAAACGCCGCGAACCGCGAAATTCTTCAGCTGGCCTCAACGGTTTCGAAGCCGAATTGCCGCTGGACTCTGGCCCAGCACATTCGGTCACCAGCGGGCACACCAGGCACAGCGCGCGCTTCGGCCCGCACAGCGTCGCCCCGAGATCCATCAGCGCCTGATTCCAGGCATACGCCGCTTGAGCCGGCACAACCCGCTCGGCCAGCGCCTCCACCTCGCCCGGCCGCACCCGGAAGACGCGACTCAGCACGCGCCGAATATTGGTGTCGACCATAGCCACCGGCTGCTCGTAGGCAAAGCCCGCCACCGCGCCGGCGGTGTACCGGCCGATGCCCTTCAGTGCTAAAAGGCCGGCCACGTTCTCAGGCAAGTTGCCGTTGTGCTGGGCAACCACCTCGCAGGCGATTTCGTGCAGACGGACGGCGCGCAGGTTGTAGCCGAGGCCTTGCCAGGCGCGAATGGCATCTGCGCGCGAAGCTCGAGCGAGGTCAGCCAACGTGGGAAAACGGTGCAGCCAGGCGTGCCATTTGGGAACCACGCGATCGACCTGCGTCTGCTGCAGCATCACCTCGGCGACCAGGATCGCGTACGGATCCCGCGACTGACGCCACGGCAGGTCACGCTTGTGCACGGCATACCACGCCAGCAGCGCTTCCTCTATTCGCTTGCGACGCTCGGCATCGGCCGCGGCTCCGGACACTGGTTGCCAGGATACCCGCGTGAAAAAGCCGTATGCTCCGATGAAGCGCCATGCCGGCCGAGATCCTCGAGACGATCCTCGACGCTGTTGGTAATACCCCGTTGGTGCGCCTGTCGCGCCTGGCCGCGGACACGCGCACGCCGGTGGTGGCCAAAGTCGAGAGTCTCAACCCAGGCGGATCGGTCAAGGATCGCATTGGACTGGCGATGATCGAGGCGGCTGAACAAGCTGGCCAGCTGCACCCAGGGGCGACGATCGTCGAGCCGACCTCGGGCAACACCGGCACCGGCCTGGCCATCGCCGCCGCGCTCAAGGGCTATCGGCTGGTGTGCGTGATGCCCGACAAGATGTCGAGCGAAAAAATCACCCTGTTGCGCGCCTACGGCGCCGAAGTGGTCGTCTGCCCGACGGCGGTGCCGCGCGAGAGCCCGCAGAGCTACTACAGCGTCGCCGAGCGACTGGCGCGCGAGATCCCGGGCGCATTCCAACCCAACCAATACTTCAACCCGGCCAATCCAGCCGCCCACGAGGCGACGACCGGCCCAGAAATCTGGCGACAGACCGACGGACGCATCACCCACTTCGTCGCCGGCATGGGTACCGGCGGGACGATCACGGGGGTCGGGCGCGTGCTCAAGCAGCACAACCCCGCCGTGCGGATCGTTGGCGCCGATCCAGTCGGCTCAATTTACTCGGCCGGCGCCGACTTCACGCCCAAGATCTATAAGGTGGAGGGCATCGGCGAAGACTTCATGCCCAGCACGATGGACATGAGCCTGGTCGACCGCGTCGAGGTGGTCGACGACAAAGAGAGTTTCCTGATGACCCGCCGCCTCACCCGCGAGGAAGGCATCCTGGTCGGCGGCTCGGCGGGCTCGGCCGTCGTCGCGGCGATGCGCGTGGCCTACGAGATCGACGACCCGCAGGCGCTGGTTGTCGTGCTCTTGGCGGATACCGGACGCAACTACCTGAGCAAGATCTTCAATGAGGAGTGGATGCGCTCGAACGGGTTCCTCGAGCAGTTCGCGAGCCATTCGGTCGGCGAGGTCGTCGGGCAGCGCGCGGTCGAAAGCCGCTTGCCGCCGTTCGTCGGCGTGCAGGCGCGTGACACCGTTCGTGCCGCGATCGACGCCATGCAGCAGTACGGCATCAGCCAGCTACCCGTTGTCGAGACCGACGGGCCAGGATCCGATACGCGCATGGTTGGCTCAATTCAAGAACGCACCCTGCTCGATCGGGTCTACCGCGATCCGACCCTGGTCGAGTCCGCCGTGGGCGCCGCCATGGATCCACCGTTTCCGACCATCGCGCGCACGGCCGACATGGACGACGCCTTCGACATTCTGCTCGCGGGCGCGCCGGCCCTCGTCGTCACCGACCACGATCAGCCGGTGGGCATGATCACCAAGTTGGACCTGCTCGAGTTTGTTGCCCAGCACAGTCGCCGCCCGCGGCACAGTCACCAATGAACACCGAAGACGCGTCTCAGCAGGACGGTTTCGCCACACGCGCGATCCACGTCGGCCAGGAACCTGACGCGGCCACTGGCGCGGTCATCGTGCCGATCTATCAAACGAGCACGTACGCCCAGTCCGAAGTGGGTGTGCACAAAGGTTTCGACTACTCGCGCACCTCCAATCCGACGCGTGCCGCGCTGGAGGCCTGCCTGGCGTCACTCGACAACGGGCTGTACGGCCTGGCTTTCGCCAGTGGGATGGCCGCCGAAGATACGTTGCTGCACCTGTTTGAGTCTGGCGATCACGTGGTCGCGTGCGACGACGTCTACGGTGGGACCTTCCGATTGTTCCATCGCGTGCTCGAACGATTCGGCCTACGTTTCACGTTTGTCGATGCAACGTGCATAGAAAACGTGGCGGCGGCGATCGAAGACCGCACTCGCTTGATCTGGCTGGAGAGTCCGACCAACCCGTTGCTCAAGCTGATCGACATCACCGCGGTAGCGCGATTGGCCCACCAGCACGACATCACCGTGGCCGTCGACAACACGTTTGCCAGCTCGTATTGCCAGCGACCGCTCGATCTCGGCGCGGACATCGTCCACTACAGCACGACCAAGTACATGGGCGGACACTCAGACGTTGTCGGTGGCGCGTTGGTCACGGCCAACGATGACTTGTATGAACGCTTGAAGTTTCTGCAGAACGCGGTCGGTGGTGTCCCTGGCGCGTTCGACAGTTGGTTGGT
>WNFC01006968.1_pt1 | contig 12434 bp, 10 predicted proteins | sample 5400541 | NCBI WGS metagenome assembly WNFC01 (sample SAMN13153342, study PRJNA577476) | soil metagenome | isolation source: 120 cm saprolite under Douglas fir tree site 2 hole 2 replicate 1 | place: USA:California | collected 2015-04-18
TTACCCGATTACTAAATTACCCGGTTAGCAAATTACCCGGTTAGCAAATTACCCGATTACCAAATTACCCGATTAATCAATCTTCCTTGAGGCCCTTGAATTTGGCATCTCATCCATTGTCGAAAGAATCATTGTCGAAAGAATAATTGTTGAAAGAATAAAGAAATGATGAATTAAGGAGGGGCTGATGGCGAACCCGAACATCCCAACCACCCCAACCAATCTGGACATCGGCGTTGCGGATTCAGGGGAATCGCCAGTACCGTCTCACGCGCCAATCTCTCATTCGCCAATCGATGAAAGAGTCCAGAAACAGATCGACAAATTCCTATACGGTGGCGGACGCGAGAGCGCGCAAAAGATCAGGAACTTTTTGAACGGTACATGGCTGGGTGAACCGCTGCACGTTGTCCTCACGGATGTGCCAATCGGCGCCTTCAGCGTGGCCATTGCATTTGATCTCCTGGATATGATTCGTGCCCGCCGTGAATTCGCGCTGGCAGCCGACACGTCGATAGCGATCGGGTTAATCGGCGCAGCAGGCACGGCAGTGACCGGCATGACTGACTGGTCAGATGTTGATCCGCCGGCTCGTCGTACCGGATTCATTCATGGGCTGCTCAATCTAAGCGCAACTGCGCTCTTTACAACCTCACTGGTACTGCGCAAGAAGCGGTCGCGCACGGGTGGCCGCATCTGCGCCGCGCTGGGTTATGCCGTTATGTCATATGCGGCCCATTTAGGTGGCGAGATGGTTTACAAACGCAGGGTCGGCGTCGATCGCACGCAGGGGCAAGCCTTCCCAACTGAGTTTGTGGCCGTTCTTCCTGAAACAGAGTTAAAAGACGAGAAGCCAACGCGAGCGCTCCACAATAGCGTACCCATTCTGCTGGTTCGTCGCGGAGAGCGGGTCTTTGCCCTGGCCGAAACGTGCTCCCACTTTAGTGGACCACTTGCGGAAGGCAAACTTGTTGGCAACAGTATTGTCTGTCCATATCACTATTCTCGATTCTCTCTGGAAGATGGCCGCGTGCTCAATGGCCCGGCGGTGCATCCACAGCCCTGCCTGGAGGTCCGCGTACGAGATGGACAAATAGAAGTGCGCAAGCCGGCCGCGCGCATCAGTTGATCTGTCCAGCCAGAAACGAGTCCGAAGGTTGGGTTTTCCTCAGTGTTCCTCTGTGGCCTCCGTGTTTAACCGGTTTTGCTCTTCCGATCTCGGCGAGGTCGTGCGATGACGGTCTCGGCGATTGGTGTTCCCGATTTCCCGATTACTCAATCTTCGTGCCCTGCCCCTCCCCGTTCATCCCAAGATCTAAAGGACTTAGCTCCACTCATCCCAGGCGATGCTCGTGTGGCACAGCCGCCCTCGGCTGTGGCTGACCATTGCGTTGGCTTTTTCCTGATCCGCGTTTATCCGCGTTAATCTGCGGTAAAAGGTTTTGATCAGCGTTCATCAGCGGTGCGGTTTTTCCGATGTCGCGCGATGTCGGCGTTCTCGGCGATTCAACCATCTCCGTCACCACTTCCTTCTTGCTGTCCGTAAACGTCGTGTGCTTGAGATTGCTGGATGCCATCTGCAATGAATAGAGCAACAGCCCGGCTTTCTTCTCGCTGATCTCATCGTCAATCAGCGCCTTTTGCACCCGCATAATCGCCATCTGGACAGCATTCGCATCTTCCAGCGCCGGCAGCTCCAGCCTGCCGGACCGCATCGCCAGCATCCGCTCATGGGCATAACAGTATCGGTAGCCCTTCATCTGCGGACACCCGCACACCGTCCCATCCTCGCGTACCTTCTCGCACCGCGGAGCACTGTCGGCCCGCTCCAGGTTCTGCCTTAGCTTCTGGTAAAGCGCATGCTCCCGCGCCTGCGCGTCCTTCAGCTCGTAATGCACTTCCGGATGCTGCTCAATAAACTCCGTGCACGCCCTGAACGCCTCGCTTACCTCGTTGACCCGGCGCTGGATCTCGTCCTGCGTGCGCTGCTTTTCCGCCACCTGCTGCTTTATATACTCGCCATATTCCTCATAGTTCAGTTCTTTTCCATTGACATACCAACCCACGTGCTACCTTCACTTTTCTCAGCCCGGAGATAATTGAAGTTTTTGCCACTATTTGTCCGATTTTGGTCCTATTTTGCTGTTGCCAATTGCTAACTACTAATTGCCATTTGCTTCTTCCAAATTACCCGATTACTCAATCTGTTCCTACTAATCTTTAGTTTCCGATGAATGTCCATGATCGTTCGCTGGGTATAAAGGAAACTTGTTACGTCTCTCTTGGCAGTGCCATTCACAGGTCTATTGTCCGGAGTCGATATTCGCATATATCTCAAGTAACAATTTGTTCCTGATTTAAACTAAATATTTCTTGCCATCACTCATCCAGCTCTGGTAGTTTGTTCCTCACTTTCCCCCTGTTGTTGCTGCCTGTCATCACGCTCCAGGCAAACTGTTGACGTCATTACGACGATCCTGCTGTAAGTGTTTTTGTCACACCTAATTTGCCTTGGAGGATCAATGAGAGCCACAAAGTGGTGCATCTTGAGTGCGGTCATGGTTGTTGCGACGCTGTCTGGAGCGGCGCAACAGTCATTTATGGACGAACCAGGTATTCCAGCATTCACCACTTCATTCCCGGTGGAAAATGGCTTCATTAATCTTGCCAACGGTAATTTGCATATCGAAATCCCAATTGCGACTTATCCCCAAAGGGGAAGCATCAAACAAATGCAAGCAAGGCTTGTTTATGACAGCCGCTTCTGGGTAGTGCAGACCGATCAGATCAACGGCAACCAGCACTGGATGCCCAATGGAGTAGCTCCGATAGGCGTAAACCTAGGCGGGGGATTTAGATTGATTACCGGAGGCGAAGCAGGCAATGCGAGCTTTTCTCAGAGCTCGCAGCAATGCGGGTGCGTAACTTTCAACACAGTTTGCCAGCCTCAGTACCGCACTACATACACCAATTATTCCTATCAAGAGCCAAACGGCACAAACCACCGCGCTCCCGGTACCACTGATTCCAATGGCTTTAAGCTTTATCAATCCTCTCAATACTGCACAAATGGGGGCCAGGTCCCTACAGGTTCAACCATGGCGGGAGATGATAGTGGCTACAAGTTTGTAATAACCAACAATAATGTCACTGTTTATCACCCCGATGGCACCGTCGAACCAGCCCCGATTTCAGGGCCCGGTGCTCCATGGTTACAGGATACAAATGGCAACTTCTTGACCTTCTCGGCGGGCCAGGATCCGACGATAATCAATGTGGTTGACACCCTTGGGCGTACTCCCGCCATCACGACCAGGGCCGGTAATCAGGTGTTTATAGATTACTTATGCGAGCAGGGCTGCAATCCCGGCGGTGGAGACCGTTCCAGAGTTACTCTCAATACTGCACCAGTGCAGTGGGTCACACAGTTTAATCAGGTCGGCGTCGGCGAGTATTCCGGGAACGGGTCATCCGTGCAGAGCATCGTCTTTCCGGATGGCAGCACTTATTCCTTTATCCAGGATTCGTACGGGATGATCACTGGCATGACCCTCCCCAGTGGCGGAGCCATTACGTATGGCTACAGCAATTTCGGCGATCAGAATGGCAATATGAATCGGTGGCTCATCTCCAGAGTCGCCGACGGACAAACTTGGAGTTTCAACCCGGCGCAACTGGGCTGCGCGAATGCCTCTTCATGCCAGATGCAGGTCACCGTTACGACACCCTCCTACAATGATGGAACGGTAACTGCAAGCGACAATCGCGTTTACACATTCTCCGAGGCGGCCAGAGGCAACTGGAACACCCAAATACAATATTTCCGAGGGGCAGTCACGGGCGGCGGCGTATTGACCAAAACCATAGATTACGGAGCCCCAGGAGCATGTCCAGCGATGGCCGGGTTCGTCCAGAATTCTGTACCAATCAGGGAGACCTTGAGCTGGCCCAGCGCGTCGGGAACAGCCCTCACTAAGAAAGTTGAATACTGCTATGACAGCTACAACAATCCCACTGTCACAAAGGAATGGGACTACCAGCAGAACGGCAACTTTGCCGCCGCTCCTGATCGGGAAATCGATAACGTTTACAAAAGCGACGCAGCTTACATCAACGCCAACATGCTGCAGTTGCTGCAATCAACCACCACCAAAGACGCCTCAGGCAACCAGGCAGCACAAACCACATACGGCTATGATGAATACGCCACCACACCCCTGCAGCAATCTTTCATCAGCACCCAGCACAACACTCCCGCCGGCCCTAGAGGAAATCTCACCTCGGTGAGCAAATGGCTCAACGGTAGCGCTAACCCTGTTCTCAGCAAGACAGCATGGTACGACACCGGTGAAATTTCTCAGAGCATCGACCCGCTCAGCCACACCTCAACTGTTTACTACGATGCCACAGGAGCATATCCAAATAAATACTGCAACGCACGGAACCAGTGTTCTTTTAGCGCTTATGATTTCAACACCGGCCTGCTGACCGCCTTCACCGACGCAAACGGCACCGCGCTCAACGATCCGACCCACTGTTACTTATACTTATGACTCCATGCTGCGGGCGCTCTGCACCAATTTGCCGGATGGCGGGCAGACATGCTACAGCTACCCCAGCCCGACTACCAAAAATCGTCAGCAAAAGATCACTGCCAGCATGCCTCCTGATCTTTTTTCCACTATATTTGACGGTTTCGGCCGCATCAGCCAGACACAGCACACCATGCCCAATAGTATTTCCAAAGTGGACACCACATATGATCCCCTGGGCCGCGTCTTTTCCGTTTCCAATCCGTATTTCACTACCGCCGATCCGACTTACGGAATTACGCAAACCCTGTATGACGCTCTGAGCCGAGCTGTCAAAGTTACCGAGCAGGACGGCAGCGTGGCTACAATGGCCTTCAGCGTCAATGCGAATCTCAAGACCCTCTGCACGACCAAGACTGATGAGGCGGGAAAACAGCGGCGTTCCTGTTCTGACGCTCTGGGACGGCTGGTGGAAGTGGACGAGCCAGGTGACCCGAGTACGGTCGTTGCCAACAATTATGGCAATCTTGCGGTGGACGGAAACTTTGCCGTCTTCGGTCCTGCCAGCGACATAAAGTGGGAGACCGCCACACATGGAGCCACCAACACGTTTTATGCCCTCAACATGCAGGATGACGGAAATCTGGTCAAATACACACCTACATGGAACACTGCCACTCCTACCACCACCGGCACAGTTGGTTACGGAGCACAAAATTGCGTTGGGTACAGGCTGTTCAGCAATCAAACGCTTGCCTCGGGTGCCTGCCTTCAATCTTTGAATAAGAGGTTCATGTTAGTCATGCAGACGGCCGGAAACCTTGTCCTGTATGACCTGTCTTTTAGTCCGGCACAAGCGATTTTTTACAGCGGCACTACCGGTGTCCCGGGTAGTTACCTGGCCATGCAGACCGACGGAAACCTGGTCATTTACACTCCATCAGGTACGCCTACCTGGTCAACCGGAAGCGTAGACGGCTCAGGGACTTACATGCTTCAGGTTCAAGATCCCGGTAACCTGGTGATATACAAAGATATCTGGGAAACGGGCACTGCTCAGGCGGCGAATAACGTATCCAACTTTAGTTCAGTCCCCTGCTCTAACATCGGCAACAGCATTTCGCTTAACCAGAATATCCCGACTGGTTCATGTCTTATTTCCACCAGCGGGCGCTTTGCGCTGGTCATGCAGACGGATGGCAATCTGGTCATATATGACCGAAGCGTCAACCCGTCGGGAGCCCTGTGGAGTACTGGCACCCAGCTAACTGCCATTTCGCCTCAGGTTGCAATGCAGACGCTCTATTCCTATGACGCTCTCGGTAATCTTCTCCGCGTGAACCAGAAAGGCTCTGCACCATCAGACAGCACGCAATGGCGTACCCGGCTCTTCACCTATGATTCCCTTTCACGCTTGCTGACGGCGTACAATCCCGAATCAGGAACCATTACTTATTCCTACGATGTTGACGGGAACCTGCTCCAGAAGACTTCGCCCGCACCGAATCAGACCGGCGCAGTCACGCAGACGCTTAGCTACTGTTATGATCCGCTCCATCGCGTAACTGGAAAGGCCTACTCAGCGCAAACCTGTCCACTCACGTCGCCGGTGGTGACTTACACCTATGATGTTGGCGCAAATGCCAAAGGCAAGCTCACATCACTTACCGATCAGCCAGGCTCGGGTGCCTACAGCTATGACACATTAGGACGCATGTCATCCGAGACCCGGGTGATTAACGGCGTCAGCAAGAGCATGAGTTACGACTACAACCTGGATGGCTCGATTAAAGCCATCCATTACCCGAGCAGCGCGGTTGTAACGTACACGCCCGATTCCGCCGGACGCATGCTCTCCGCCACCGATACTGGAAATAACATCAACTACATAACCGCGGCCGCGTATCAGGCAGACGGACAACTTACTGGCTTTATTAGCGGCAACGGCACGGCATTCGCCGGGATCACCAACACCTTCAGCTACAACAAACGCCTTCAGCCCATCAACATGTCGGCATCGGCACCCAGCCAGACTGTGTTTTCTATTGGCTATGACTTCCACGTGGGCAATGGGACCAGTGGCGCCGATAACGGCAACGTCTGGGGCATCACCAATTACAAAGACAATTCGCGCAACCAGTCGTTTACCTACGATTCACTCAACCGGCTCACGTCCGCGCAAAACGCCGGAACCAATTGCGCTGCCACTCTGGCAAACGGCAAGACCGAGTACTGGGGCAACAGTTACGGGTATGACGCCTGGGGTAATCTCACCAGCAAAACCGTTACTAAATGCAGCGCTGAGAACCTGAGTGCACCATCCCTTGCTAACAACCAGCTCTCCGGCTACGGCTATGACGCGGCCGGCAACATGACCAGCGATCCTACGGACCATGTCACACTGACCTACGATCAGGAGAACCGCATCACCGGCGCTGTTGGTTACTCGTACAGTTACGCGTACACCTATGACGCTGACGGCAACCGGGTGATGAAAGCCACTCCGCCTCCGCCGGCCACCGCGACAAGCGGCACCATCTACTGGTATATGACGCCCGGAATCGTCGCCGAATCCGACCTCTCCGGAACACTGAAATCCGAATATGTCTTCTTTGACGGTGAACGCGTCGCCCGTCGCGATCTGCCCAGCGGACCAGTGGCATATTACTTCTCTGACCATCTCAAGACCGCGTCGGTCATCACCGACTCCCTCGGCAACATCAAGTCCGAATCGGACTACACCCCCTGGGGCGGCGAACTTCAGTTCGTCAACAACGATTCCAACCACTACAAATTCACCGGCAAAGAACGCGACGCCGAAACTCAGCTCGATTATTTCGGCGCTCGGTATTACTCAAACGGGCTGGGACGGTTCATCACACCGGACTGGAGCGCGGTTCCTGTTCCTGTCCCATACGCTGATCTCGGCGATCCACAGTCGCTTAACCAGTACAGCTACGTCAGGAATATCCCAACGTCCAAAGTCGATACGGACGGCCATGATTGTCCGCCTTGCATAAGCGAGGTCGTGGACGTGATTGAAATCTTGGCTCAAAATCCGCAAGTTGTTGACGCAGCGCTGAAGGGTACCGCCGCAGCTACGGCGGCGGCTACCGAAGAAGCAGCGCCGGTCGCCGCTGGGATTAGCGGAAGCGCGGTTCTGACCGGTGTGGCGGTCGTTCTCGTCCCCGCGACTGTGTTCGCGCCATCTGTAGGCGGAGATTTACCAACAGATGGCCATGGCAACTACGTCCATCTTGACGGGTCTCTGACTCCAATGCATCCAACAACGCCGAACACACAGCCTAACCCGCAGACTCCTCCTGCGCCGCAGGCGGCGGCAGAGCACGACAAGAATAAGCGGAGAAGCACCAAGGACGACCATGAGAGAAGACGGCCCGGTACGTCGCCTCCACCGAACTACAAGCCCGACAGGAAGCACGTTCAGCCAAAGGATGATAAGAAGAAGGACAGGGAAAAACCGCCCTATCACCGAAAAGACCGCGACAAAAAGCAAGAGGGCAGCTAGAGGGGATGAAAGATGAAAACCTATACGTGGAAAGAAGCTTTCGAAGATGCGCACGAAGCTGCCAAGGCAGGAAAGCCCCGCTATCAAACCTTTGTTGGGTACTGTTACGACAATGGACGAGGCGTGCATCGAGACATGAAAATGGCGAGGTATTGGTACGAGAAGGCAGCTAGGAACGGGCAAATCGACGCCATTTTCAATCTTGCTGTGATCAACAATAAGGGCTTAGGTATGCGGCGCAATGCCCCCCGGGCTGTCCGCCTCTACCGGCAAGCAGCGCTGCGTGGCGATCTAAAATCCCAAGCGAATCTGGCAGTGATGCTCCTTGATGGGGACGGCGTAAAGAAGAACACTGCGGAGGGGCTACGGTGGTTGAGGCGCGCCGCTCAAAGAGGCGACGACAAGGCTCAGTACAATCTTGGTTATGCCTATGCGCACGGTGAAGACGGCGTTCGAAGGAGCCACACGCATGCACAGAAGTGGCTGTCTAAGGCTGCCAAACAGGGTCACACCAAGGCACGTCGGCTGCTGAAATCGGTGCAACAGAAGGCCACACGATCCAGTAGGGCCAAACGCCGAGCAAAATAGGCGCGCTGGCGTTCCAGGCCGCCGGTTTGGAGTTTTTGGGGCAGGCCCTGCCGATTCATGGTGCGGCCCTTACTTTTTTAGCCGAAAAACCGGGGACAGGAACGTGTGAAAAAATTGATTTTCTTGAATTAGGAGAAAAAGGGGACGGCCTGAACTGAGCGATTTTTCTTTACAATCCTCTGCACATGCCACGACGAAAACCGATGTCTGTTGCCGTGAGCTGCGGGTGCCCTGGGCTTCTTGCCCTTTCTGTCCCTCACCAAAAGCTCTCGATTCCCTCATAAGCCCTGAATGCCTTCTTCCAGCGGCCCTGCTGGCTGGTCATTGTTGCCAGGATTTACAATAAAGGGTTGGCGCGAATGCTGATTTACCACTGATTAAGGGGAGCGATGTACGAAGTTACCGTAGAAGACTCTTTTGCCGCGGGACATTACCTGCGCAACTACAAAGGCAAGTGCGAGAACCCGCACGGGCACAATTATAAGGTCCGTGTGACCCTACGCGGCGCTGAGCTCGACAAAGCCGGCTTGCTGCTCGACTTCAAAGACCTCAAAGAAGTCATGAAGCATGTCATCGACCGGCTGGACCACCAGATGCTGAATGATATCGAGCCCTTCAAGGTGCTGAACCCGTCGGCGGAAAATATAGCGAAGTATTTTTATGACGAGGCCAACGGACGCTTGCAGGCGGTCACCAGCGGCCGGGTTGACGTGAAGGATGTCACTATCTGGGAGACGGACACCACCACGGCGCGCTACTCGGAATAACCGCTGATGCATCAATGCAGGTCTAAGAGCTTACCGCTGATGAACACTGATTGAACTGATGAACGCAGATAAGACTCTTTGCTAGGGATTGGAAAAAGCAATCAGCAATCAGCGTTCAGCAATCAGCATTCGAAAAGCAACAGGCGACTGTGGCATCAAATGACAATCATTGAAATCTACCGTTCCATCCAGGGCGAATCGTCTTTCGCCGGCGTGCCCTGCATTTTCGTGCGGCTGGCCGCCTGCAATCTCCGCTGCACATGGTGCGATAGTGAGTACACGTTTTACGGCGGACGAAAAATGGCGGTGGAAGACATTGAGCAGGAGATCACGCGGCTGGCGCCTTCCGGGCTCATTGAGTTTACCGGCGGCGAGCCTATGTTGCAGGAGCGCGAACTCGTCCCCATGATGGAGCGTCTCCTGGCTCGCGGATACACTCTGCTGATTGAGACCAGCGGCGAGCGTCCGCTGGAGAACGTGCCGAAGGCGGTGCACAAGATCGTTGATGTGAAGTGCCCGGGATCGGGCGAGGGTGGCAGCTTCCGTGAGAGTAATCTGGCTACGCTGAGTCACAATGACGAAGTGAAGTTTGTCCTTACCGATCGCGAGGACTATGAGTTTGCCCGCGACTTCAACCGCCAGCACGGGTTAGATAGCATTGTGAACAGCGTGATTTTTTCCCCGGCATTCAGCAAGACGCCAAGCACGCAGCGCGATACATCCAATGCGCAACTTGATCCTCGCCTGTTGGCGGAATGGATTTTGCAGGATGGCCTGAACGTGCGTCTGGGATTGCAGATCCACAAGTTCATATGGGAGCCGGCTATGAAGGGCGTTTGAACGAAGGCTGTTTAGAAGAAGGGCGTTTCAACCCTTGTCATCCTGAGCGAGGCGGAGCGCATGCGACGACGCAGTCGAAGGATCTATGCATTTTCACGAGAAGGCCTATTACATCTACTTCATGTCGAATAGGTCGCGAACTTTATATGCTGGCGTCACGGGCAATATCAGAAAGCGAGTATACGAGCATAAGACCGGGGCGGTTGAAGGATTCACGTCAAGATATAAACTGGATCGGCTGGTGTACTGGGAGAAATTTCAATATGTACGCAACGCAATCGCGCGCGAGAAGCAAATAAAACGATGGAAGAGAGTCAAAAAGGTTCAACTGGTTGTAAGTATGAACCCCACGTGGAAAGACCTTGCGGCGGATTGGTTCCCGGAGCTCAACCAAGATTGAAATACATAGATCCTTCGACTCGAGCTCGCATTCGCTCGCGCTCGCTCAGGATGACAAGGTTTTAGATAAATTCTCGGTAGAGAATCATTCGAAGGGATTGTCCGAGAGAATCGGTGGAAGGGATCAAAGGCTTGTGTGAATGACCATTGAAAGAATGACGATGCACAGAAAACCTTCACACGCTTGTCATCCTGAGCGCAGTCGGAGCGCATGCGACGACGCCGTCGAAGGATCTATGTATTCGGTAGTGGCGAGTGAGAGTCGCACAAACACGGGGCCACAAACGCCCATGAATCTTACTGGTATAGGGCAGAGCGGCTGACCCCCGCGAGAATATGGCGGTTTTTGAGATAATTTTAGGGCCGGACGTGGCAGCAATTCTGTTTGTTTGGGACATCAAAATTTAGTTCACTTGTTTCAGGTCAGAGGTGGTTGCTTGGCGGCAGCAAAACCGCGATCGGTAGTCTTGTTGAGTGGCGGCATGGATTCATCCGTCTGCGCGACTCTGGCCGTCCGTGAAACCGACGCCGCGGCCCTGCATATCAGTTACGGGCAGCGCACGGAGCGCCGCGAGCTACGCGCTTTTGAGAACATCTGCCTGCGGCTTGGCATTGATCAGCGGCTTGCGATTGTGAATGATAGCCTGGGGCGGATCGGCGGCTCAGCGCTGACTGACGATACCATCGCCATTCCTGAGGCGGGAGAGGATATCGGGCGCGGCAGAATTCCTGTAACCTACGTGCCGTTTCGCAACGCGCATTTTTTGTCCGCGGCCGTGAGCTGGGCAGAAGTACTGGGTGCTTCCCGCATCTACATTGGAGCCGTGGAGCAGGACAGTTCCGGTTATCCGGACTGCCGCCCGGAGTACTATCGCGCGTTCAATGAGGTGATTCGGACGGGAACGCGCGACGGCAATATTGAAATCGTGACGCCGCTGATTGCCATGCGTAAGTCAGACATCGTGAAAAAGGGTCTGGAGATCGGGGCCCCGTTTGATTTGAGTTGGTCTTGTTACGGTCGCGAAGATGTGGCTTGCGGAATTTGTGAAAGTTGTGTGTTACGATTGCGCGCTTTTGCCGAGGCGGGTGCGCGGGACCCACTGCCTTACGTGGACCAGATGCAAGCCAGGGAAATTTAACAGGCCGGGAGGCTGAGAAGATTATGAAGATGAAATCCATTTACTTGACTGTGGCCGCCATGCTGGTTGCCTTCAGCGCGATCACCGCATGGCCGCAAGCCACGCTCTCGCGCGTGAACGGAAAAGTCACCGACGGTGGCAAACCGCTGGCTGGGGCCCAGGTTGTTTTCACCAGCCTGGGTACGGGAAAGACCTTCAAGGACAAAACCGGGAAGGATGGCACCTACAACATGGTTGGACTTGAGCGCACTGATTACGAGATCGAAATCAGCAGCCCAACCGGAGAGAAGCTATACAAGGCTAAGCGGACGATCACGGCTGAAGGCGGCGGAGACCAAACTGTAGATATCGACGTTTCCCAGGGAGCGAGCGGTGGTCCGGCTGGGCAGAAGATGACCAAGGAACAGATTGAAGCGGCCAAGGCGCAGAACGCGAAAGCAGAAGGCATGAATACGCTGATCGCGCAGGCGCAGACTGCCATTGCTGCCAAGAACGACCAGGCTGCCATCCCTGTGCTCACGCAGTTGACGCAAATGGATCCCAATCGCTGGCAGTTCTTCTCAGCGCTGGCCCAGTCTCACGCCAACCTTGGACAGTACGATGAGGCCATTCAGAGTTATGACAAGGGCATCCAGGTAGC
>WNFC01011304.1_pt1 | contig 12433 bp, 17 predicted proteins | sample 5400541 | NCBI WGS metagenome assembly WNFC01 (sample SAMN13153342, study PRJNA577476) | soil metagenome | isolation source: 120 cm saprolite under Douglas fir tree site 2 hole 2 replicate 1 | place: USA:California | collected 2015-04-18
GGGCCACCAACTCTTGCCTGGTTGGGCTATCTTATCGAGAAACGATTACTGTTACATAATGGCAGCAGGGGAAGTGGCCGAAATATTGTAGCTCCGAGGGGCGTCGGCCACATCCAACGGTGACTGGCGAGCCTGTTGCTCATCGTCTCCAGTGGTGGCCCCAATTTCCTATCATATCATCGCTTTCCTGTTCACTGTTCTTTTACACTATCCATCCCAATATCGTTCCTCTGCCGGGGACAGCAATATTGTTATCTCAATCCTCACGCAGGGTACCTGCCCCATTATATCTTCGCAACCCAAATACCAATGGCATCACCAAGCCATTCATTGCCTTCACCTTTACCTTCCCCACCACCGCCAACTGTCCAGCCAGACCATTTCTACGGCTCCGAAGGCGTGCAGTTGCCCCCTTCACCCAACTCAAATGGCAGAACATGGCTCGAGCCTGACGACGACCCCCTCGCGTCACGCGGTATCCCCGTATTCAAGCCATCCATGGAGGAGTTCGAGGATTTTGAAGGATACGTGAACAAAATTGAATGCTGGGGTATGCGCAGTGGTATAGTCAAGGTTATTCCCCCCAAACAATGGTCAGTCTGTCCATTCGATCGTGTTACGTGCGCGTACGACCTTCCGATTTAGGAGGGACGCTTTGCCCCCGTTGACCCCTCAACTCGCTTCCGTGAAATTGAAGAACCCCATCGAGCAGCATATGCTTGGACACGGAGGGCTCTTTCGGCAGCAGAACGTAGAGAAACGACGCGTCTTTAGCGTGCGGGAGTGGGCCGAACTTTGTAGTAAGGAAGATCGTCGTGCGCCCAGTGTCGACGACATCGGTCTACATCATGCGCGAAGGGCTGCGCCGCCGCCGCCGCCAAAGACGCGCGCAAAGAAAGGGGAGAGAACCAAGGCAGACTCTGCTCCAAAGGCGGGGCCAGCCGGTCCGGTCTCCACACCCGCAGACAACGCCGCTTCGAGCGGCGACGTACCCAAATCTCCCACATCCCCTCCAACTGATGCCAATCCCCCCGAGAACGTCTCCGCCTGTGATCCCCCGTTGGACCACCCAACCGACGCCCCCTCGCTTCCTACACCCGAGCGCCTCAAAGAGGAGGAAGAAGAGAGCACCGATAATGATGAAAGTCGTGATGACAAACCTCAACCGACCAAAGCGAAACGCAAATGGCAAACACGCGAAATGAGAGAGGCCCATCTCGCGGAGAGAGCGGCTGCCGATGCCGTCTTCCTGGAGTCTTTCAATCCCCATACCGACTGGCTTCCTCCGAATACGAGGTCTGAGGACTATACGCCGGAATTTTGCAAAGATTTGGAAAGGCGATATTGGAGAAACTGTGGGTTTGGGTCGCCGGCGATGTATGGCGCTGATATGGAAGGTTGTACTTGCTGGAACCATCTTTTTCATTCTTTGTCTGACGAGTATCTCTGTTGACAGGGTCTCTGTTCACGGATAAAACCACATCATGGAATGTTGCTCATCTTCCATCGTTGCTCAATCGCCTTCTTCCCAGTTCCTCGAATGGCTTGCCGGGAGTGAATACCCCTTATCTTTATTTTGGCATGTGGCGAGCGACTTTCGCATGGCATGTCGAAGATATGGACCTCTTCAGCATCAATTACATTCACTTTGGCGCGGGAAAGTTTTGGTATGCGGTCCCTCAAGCCCGGGCCTCTGCCCTCGAGCAGACGATGAAAGGTGAAAGCATCCGAATATCTACTTATCATCGCTTTGTTGACCTTTCTCTCACAGGACATTTCCCGGAGCCCTCGAGGTGTCCCCAGTTCCTCAGGCATAAGAGCTATCTTGCGTCACCCATGATGCTCGCAAAGACCTCATGTCGTCCCAATACCCTCGTCCAAAATGCTGGCGAATTTGTGATCACGTTCCCAAGAGGGTATCACGCGGGTTTCAACCTCGGCTTCAACTGCGCGGAAAGCGTCAATTTTGCACTTGAGAGTTGGATCGAGCTGGGACGGAAGGCGCAAGCGTGCAACTGTGTCAACTATAGGTATTGTCAACGTCCCTCGTCCTGTTTTTGAGCTTCCAATGCTGATATCCCTGAATAGCGTCCGTATCAACGTCGACGAGCTTCTCCGTAATCGGGAACTTGAAATGGCAAAGCCAGCCAAGGCCAAATCAAAACACACGTCTTCGTCATCATCGTCTCGGAAACGCAAGTCAGACGAGAATGACACACCGAGCTCGATGAAGAAGACGAAAGTCTCACCATCCACACCTAACGCCCCTCAGCCCAAGGTTACCATCAGGTTGAAACTTGGCCCGCGGCCGCCTGAGCTCGAGCCATTTCCATGTTGTCTCTGCGTCTCTACGTCGCGCGATGATCTACTCCCCGTCCATGACAAGCCCCTCCTGCAGCACCCAGCGTATGTCGATACGAAGGTGTGGATGGCCCACGAAAGCTGTGCGCGAGTCCTCCCTGAGACGTGGTTGGATGAAGTCGAGGTCGGTCCTGTACTTGAGGATGGTACACGGAAGCGGGAAAAGATGGTAATCTGGTGAGCGATGTCCATCCTCGTAAATTGTCCGCGGTTAGCTGACCATGTTGATATCCGCAGAAATGTTCGGCGTGTTCCAAGAATCGTCCGAAAATGCATGGCGCGCCAATTCAGTGCACCAGGGGTAAATGCTCCAAGGCATTTCACATATCCTGTGCGCGTGAAGGGGCTGAACATGGCATCGTCTACGAGGAACTTGGCGAAGTGGAGAAGGACGTCGTGTTCGTGGATGTGGCTGGCATCTCAAGTCTCTACGTGCCAATGGATATCGACGCGAATATTTCACCACCTCAAGAAACACCCTCTGATTCGGTAGATGCAAAAGCGTCCAACAAGGAGGCAATTAAAGTGGTCAAGAAAATAGAATTTCAACTTCTATGCCCCCAGCATAATCCCGTAAGTGTTACGCAACCCAATCCCGGGGTTTCTTCGCTTATCGCACGTTTGGGTAGCTCTTGCAAGAAGTCAAAAAGGCGAACAAACAGGATAAGATTCGGAAAGACTTGCTCGCCCTTGCGCCGATGTCAAGGATCAAGATTCGCGTCAGTGCCGGCATATTTCAGGTTTCCCTCGTCAGGGTGATCGAGGAGTCCAACTCGGTCGAGGTACTCTGGGACCGTGGCGTCAAGCGCGAGTTTAAGTGGGGCAGCGTCGTCTTTGGTAATCTTGAGGGGCAGATGATCGGACAAAAACCCTCAGAAGCGGCGCCTGAATCAGAGCGTGCGTGCTTTTAATTTCTCCTGAATTCTATAGCCTGAGTCGTGTTGTGGCATAAGAATACGCTGGATCCTCGTTCAATTCACCTCAGCCAGGTGCCGGCTCGAGTGCCTCGACCACTACAGGGACCACCACTGCAGAGTCAAAGACAGCCGCTCACATCGCCTACCAGGCCCGTATGGGGGCATACCCATATCCAATTGGTGCCTGGGCATATCACTACCCGATGTTTCCGAGTGCAACTGGGCCATCTTCTGTGACTCCTGCGGTCACCCAAAGAGACGGCGTGACAAACATCATGGCATCCGGTACTTTCCCTTACCCTTATACAGCTGTACAGTATTCAACTGGACAGTCGACATACGTGCCTCCGATCCGGTATCCATATGGAGCCCCTGCCTTTCCTATGTCGACGCCGGCTGGGCCGACACCACCCGCAGGAGTCACAACCAACCCTCCCACCGCTCAGGCACAGGAGCAGACCTACAACGACATTCAGTGGAAGCAGCCATATGCGGGACCCCGTCAACCCACTCCTGCTGCGGAGCCGCAAGCACAGAGCGAGCCCGGCCCGTCGGCGGACACACATGAACCAACGCAAAACCTAGACGGAGTTGAATCAGTCGAATCTTCAACGAGTGATAGTGGCAATGCCACTCCACCTACTGATGGCCCAGCCCCCACTTCCTCTACTACGGGTATAACAACTTGAGATTGCATAGCATACATAGCATTGGATGAACTCTCTGACCATTTTTTCTGTGTAACCACGTATCTTTATCTTCTGTATTGATATGCCGCATACTGTCTCATTGATGGCATCCTCACTCACTCCTCAAATGATACAGTATGTACATTAGTTACTTGCTCAATACGCATTCTTTCGTGACGTTGGCGCGTGTTGGTCGTCAAAAGCCGCCCAAGCTGTCCGCTGACGCTGACGACGCCTCATCGGGAAATCTTTCCCACGCCACCGAGCGGCTTTATCAGAAAAATCCTATCCCATGTGCATCTTTTTACCACGAGCCATGACAGTCCAAAGGCCGCGATGCTCTCCCCGTACAGGTGCCACATTGTGGCATCTCCCTTGTGAGTGGGCTAAGGTCTGAGTGTTCGTCCTCCTCGATTGGCTCTAGCAGGGCCATGTGCTCATCGTGCACAGCGGCATACCAGCAAAATGCTGCCCGTGCGTGCTGCTTTGTCCCAAAGATGGTCCCTGTCTGTCTTGCTCGCCAGGACTCGGACGGGGGCCTGAGGGCTGGTGCGCGCGGGCTTGGGAATCATGCTGTGGGGACTGGGCATCGGCCATGTTTACTGTGTCCCGTCTTGCTCTATCGTGTCACATCTGCTTTTCGCATTTTATTGCGAGGCGGGCATGAAGTCTCTCCCTGTCGGGCAGAATGGCAAGTCGCTGCCGAGAGTTACCCCACACGGAACTCATGGCTTCATTGTTTTGGTGGTCCCCCCCTGTGCCGCACCCCAGCAGTGCGGTGTGGTGCGGTGAGGGGCTTATGGCTCAGCTCAGGGGCTCCTGTGATACGATGGACAGAGGGGACGGGTGTTCTTCTGTGTTTGATCTTGTTGCGTGGGCACGGTGGTGTACACACCGGCTGAGCCAGTGACATATGAGGAGCCTTGTTTGATGGCTTGTACGTGGGTGGTGATGTCCTTGAGTGCACTTCGCGGCACGCGTCATCCGCGTAACTCGATTCAGACTACTCTTGGGCTGTCATGAATTTTTTGATCCTTCTACTCTTCGAGAGTAGTTATCTTGTCTGCACATTTTCTATTAGAGCTCTGACCGAGACGACGGTACCAGTTATTTGCAACCAGCTATGTAGCTCATGACTCCGATCGAACTTGTACCAATGCTTGATATGATAATGACTTGTATTCTGCAGTCATAATTCGTTTGATAGTAAGTTATCGATATCAAAGGCAGAAAGAAGGCCACCGACGGCTTCTCATTAGCGCTCATAGCGCCCATTGGCTGTCAGAAAGGAAAACTGGACCCTGCTCGTGTGTGAAGCTGTTATAAGAGCATAAACTGCGAACGCAGCGGTATTTTATCCGTTCAACGATACGTGTACATATGGGAGATTAATGTCGATGATCAACGTGAAATCACACGTAGTACACCGGCAGCATACTGTACCCAGTCTCTTGCACGTGTCTCTTCCCCTTCTTTGTGGGCCTTTGCGACACTGTATTCAACACGAATACGACAGTCGGCATAAGTACAACTGTCCCCATCGGCATCAACGGATTGTTGTACATCTTCACGACATTTGCACCTATCATATATCCGGAGTAACCATACCAGAATTCATTTTCTGGCCTTATCTGGTACATGATCCAGAAAATCAGTGGCCGTCGATACAAGGATCGGGGTTTCGATGTTGTATTGAAACCTGTGAGCTCGAACATGGCCCAGGGACAGATGCACTTGCTATGGAAGAGACGGAAGATCATTTGTGATGGCAATCCCAGACTCATTTGATGGTGAGTGGGGTCAGGAGGTGTGGAAGAATGTTTCGTCGAACGCGATAGAAGACAAGAACACTCTGTATGCGCGCTCCGCCCATCCTGCCACCACTTACCGATCATCGACAACCTCCCCCGCGCAGGTGGTACGTCCCACTCCGCTCGTGGCCCATCATCCCAGTCTACCCTACACGTCCCACCACACGAAGGTGCGACGATGGCGTCTGAGCCCACGCTCTCCTCGGTTGCCCAGCTCGCAGTATTCGCATCCGTCAATGACATCATCCCCGCGCCGTCCGAGTCGACGTCTGCGGCCACCAAGACGAAGGAACAGCTGCGGAGGCATTACGTCCGTATGCTGCACAAAGTCATCGATGAGTCCGATGTCTTCCTCCTCGTTCTCGACGCGCGCGATCCGGCTGGGTGTCGCAGCCAGTTGGTAGAGGAAAGGAGGAGGTGCGCAGACGTGAAGCGGAGGGAAAGCGTCTTGTGTTCGTTCTCAACAAATTAGGTGCGTGTGCATCTCCTTAATACACGCGCTGCGCCTCAACATTATGCGGGGCTTCGCGCGCGCGTGCTTGTAGATTTGGTGCCGCACGAGAATGCCCAGGCATGGCTCAAACACCTCCGCCACACAACCTCAACACTCCCCTTCCGCTCCGCGGGCTCGCATCAGCGTGCCAACCTCGCCTCTGGAACCGCGCCTGCGTTGCTCCGCCTCCTCAAGGCGTACAAACCGAGCACGGCCCAGAGCAATCACCGTCGGCTTCCCGAATGTCGGCAAGAGCAGTCTGATCAACACCCTTAAACGCGCTAAGGTGCGCATCGCGTTCGTTTTGAGCCGGGAATGTTTATCATGCCCTTTTGACGGCGCGTCGCCATGAAGGTGTGTGCCGTTGCAGCGCAGCCGGGACACACCAAGGAACTGCAGTCTGTTCAACTCGAGCATGGCCTGCGCATTGTCGACTCGCTGGGGGTCATCTTTGACGACGACGATCATATCCAGGGCCAGAAGGAGTCATCCGTGCTCCTGCGCAACGCCGTCAAACCAGAAGATGTCTAGTTGAGGAGATTCTCGCAAGAATGCAAACAGAAAGATTGATGAAGATCTACGACCTTCCCCTGGAGTTCCTGACTATGCTCGCGTTGAGCACCGGACGCCTCCTCAAAGCCAGTCCTATCTCCTCACCCTCCTTTCTCTCCTTCAACACTCAAACAGACCTTCTTTCTTTCAGGGCGGTACTCCCGACATCCTCGCCGCGGCGCGCCAAGTACTCATAGAGTGGAACCATCAAAAGATCCCGTTCTTCTACGAACCACCCACGTTGCACGATGCGCATCTACTGTCTACGATTCTGGGAAGCGGCGGGCAACTTCCTCCGGGCGCCGAGACGACAGGACACGCGCAGATTGTGAACGCGTTCGGCGCGCCATTCACGCTAGATGGCCTGTTCGGTGAGGCAGATGCAGAAGCGATGGACGCCGACACCGACTCGGAGCCCGCCGCAGACAATATAGGTATGGACGTCGAGGACGACGCGGGGTCAGGGGCCGCGGTCAGAGGGATGATCGTTGACGACGACACACCGTGCGTGCTCCGTCCCACCCCCTCTTCCCCGCTGTGAAACAGTAAAAATGTTGATCGAACAGATGGACAACTTGAACGATGTCGACGTTCCTCCGGACTTGACAGATCGAGCGCGACTTACCTTCGCAAACGCAAACGGGCTCGCTCGCTGGGCGCTTGGGGCTCAGGGCCTCCGGAGCTCGTAGATCCCCGTGGCCTGGGCCCTGGGTTGACACCGAGTTTGACCCCGATATGGTGCGCGCGTCGAAGCGGCTCCACCGCATCGCCGTGCGCAACGTCTCGCTCCCGACAGCAGCGGTCGCCTTGCGCAGTCGGCGCGCAGAGCTGCTGGCGGCGTCGGGGGGATGCAAGCTGACAGTTGTGGCCCTCTGAAGTCGTAGGGTCGTAGACTCAGAGGTTGGCAGGCGAGAGCGTCCGGGCGTATCCTGACGCGGTTGAGTAATTCTCCTCGCTTTGAGACATGTATCGTCGGATTGAAATAGTAGAGTGTATAAAATGCATATTTTACGACAGCAGCAGTTCAGGTGGTGAGTGAAAGTGCCCTACAGGCGAGTGAAGACGAAACGAGACAAGTGGCCATGGGTACTCAGTACGCACCCGATCGACCCTCTGTGGCCATGCCCTGAGATGTGGCACACCACGACTTCTACATGGTGGGCTCCACTCAAGCGTGCCTACAACACGCACTTCAAGTGCCCACGCGATCCACCAGCCGATTCGCTCCTGGAGCACCTGAAATTCCTGATGTCACCAGAGGAACTTCCTGACCAGGTGACGGTTGGTTAGACTGGGACACTGGCAATGACGATGTCATGGGTGACAGTGAATGAATGGAAGGCATATTGCTGAGAAGTGGGGACAGGGAGGATGAAAAAGATACCACAGGTATCGTGGAAGGAGAGGGAGGAGGGGTTCACGGTAGACAACTTGGTGGGATGACGAATGGTGACTAACGTTGACATACTTGCGGCTGAGTCAGGGGGAATGGCAGGTCTCAACATTGAGTCGAGGCAGTAAGATGGGATGACCGGGACAGGGAATAAATGTAATGGTAGCTTGTTGTTGGGTGTGTTGCGATATTATCCGTTAGAACGGAATCATGGGACTGGGATGCTGGAGGAAGATGAAGTGGAGGCAGCAGGAGTGGCCTCCGCAACTGGCAGGTATTCAATGTCGTTTGAGCGATGGCTAGGGAGGTTGCACAGTGGATACGACGATGTTTTCCAGAGAACGTCGTCGAGAGAATTAGTGTCTTCGGAGAACGCAGTTGGGGCAGCATTTGTGCCTCGGTGTAAAGCGATGTAATGATGCCGAATATCACTGAGGATGTGGATAGGAAAGGTATGTACATTGCTGCTCTGGACTTCTTGGACAACTTCATTCCACATGGCACAGAAGTCGTGCTGCAGTTCAGTTAGAGTATTATGTATGTCAAATTTGGGAAGTCTTAGCACAACGTTATAGGCAAAGGACTTGAAGCGATTGGCATGGCGTGTGAATTGGATCAGATTGGCGAGTAACAGGCTGTCCCCTTGCGTAAGATAGTTCCGAAGGACACCTTCTTGGACGCCCAAGTGGTCCAGAGCGAGAGCCGTCCAATGATCATCGCCCTCTCGCGCACAAGCAACGATTTGGGCAATTATACCTCGTATAAACGGGGTCAACCGTCCATTGCTGCTTTTGTCCAAGGATCTCAGAAAATATCCGATCTCACCAGAATTGGCACCACTCCAGTTTGCATAGATAAGGTCTTCAAACATGCGCTCAAGCCTATCGGAACGCAGCTCATTGGCAGCGTCGAAGCAGAGTGCGAATCGACGAGTTTTGACCGATCCGGAGACTGAATTCGATGACAAGGTGAGGTACAAGAATTCCGTTAGTCGACGCAGGATCGACGGTTCAACCGATCCAGGAATATCGTCGACCGTATCTGACTTATAAAAGCCAGGGATCGTTTCGATGAATCTTTCGAGTGCGTCATCTTCGTCCAGAGCGTTGGCTGTCCAATCCAAGACATGCGCATCAATCTCGGATAGTCGCCTTGACATGGCCTGTTCGGCTGCCGCTTCCAGACCCCCGAAGCCCCAACTGCGGCAACAGTCCCTCAACCAATCGGTGGAACTTTCGACTCGAGAAGAGAAAGGTCGTGCTATGATTTGAGGAACTTTGAGGACAGCATGTGGAATAATGCCCAGGAGGAACCAAGCTGTCGAGGAAAGCGGCGAATAGTAAGGGCTGTCATGCCAAAAAAATGGCATGAACGTGATGAATCCGTATATCGTCGTCAAAAGTGCTACCCAACAAACCACAACTTTGAACACGGTGTGATCGATGTTGAATAGATAGACGAGAAGGCCCGCGAAGAAGATGAACAGGGAAAGATGAACCATCGCAGGCAACGCGTCGACCGCCCAGTGAACATGAAATTTCTCGACTCCAATCGCAAAGAATGCACGAGCACGCGCCCGCTTGTGTGGTTCGCATCGTTCTGGCTGAGTGACCGTGAGGTATCGACGTGACCACTGCTGCAGCAATGTTGCCAACATTGCGCATGAAAGACCGATGACCAAGCTCAAGAACCAGAGAGTGTTCACCCAGACAGCATATCTCGGTGGAGAGAATGCAGGAGGAGTGGCCAGAGCAGATGGTGTGAATGGGCGCCGCACATTCGGGTCGGCTTGAAGTTGATAAAGTTTCTCGAGATAGAATGCGGATGTATCCTGGGGGTTTGGTCGGAGGTCTTGGACTGATACAGCGACGAGTGCGGCAACGACGGCAGAGAATAGACCAGTCTGTTTATCTCTCTAATCAGTCTCCAGCGGTACATATAGTATAAAGTTGCGCTCTGGACGTACGAAGATAATGATGCCATCAGCATCCTTCGTCCAACCTTCGGTCATCTTCTTATCCTCGTCCTCCGCAAACTTTGAATACATGGAGAAAAGTGGATCCGAACTGTCACCAGCTTTCAGTGTCTTCGCCGGCTGAGTCGGTGCTGGGGGACCTTGGTCATTTTGTTCATCTACAATATCGGTTGGTGGATTTGACTAAGCAGAGCTGCGGAAAACATACGCATCACGTCCCCCTTCTCAGGATCTTGTTTGTCTGTTTGAGACATTGAAAACCGTATGGTGCGTAGGAAGGGGTTGGAGGTTGTAAGGTCTTTGGGGGCACTTGCGGAATGTATATGCCGCGTCGAAAGGGCGCAGAGTTTGACGGGCTCGCAACCCCCCCCGTCGGACCGTCAACGTGCATCAACGAGCATCAACAGCGTGTATCATATACTGGTCCTGGTCCTGGGTCCTGGGCACTTCCTGAGCGCTGAGCGGATGGGCATATTTTACCATCGTCTTTTCTTCTGTCTCTCATGTTGTTACCTCACCTGAACAGGTATACTTCTCGCATGATCTGCCCTACTTGTATGCGGCTTGCCTCCACGCACCGAACTGTTTTTTGATTACTATTGCAACTGACATAGTAGCATACTGGTAAGGCCGAAGGCCCTGCATCGGGCCTTGCCAGTGAAATGTATCATCGCTCGCGCTCGCATACAGCCCGCAGGTAACACCTGGCAGATACATGACTGATCTAATCTCTCACATGGTATCAAAACGCTGAGCAAGCAAGTCAACTTCGAGTCAACTTCGGACACTCGGAGTCTGTTCTACACTTTACTCTTGCGCCTATCAGTGGCATTGACCTCCAAAAACAGCTACAGAGAATGACTTCAATCTTCTATGCAAATGGCCTGACTATTTTAGCATGCACGCTGGAACTGTAATGGCTTACGGCGATAACAGGAGTCATCTGAGTCAAGAACAAGATTTATTTTTTAATAAACTTCCGTGAAAGAACTGAGGCCCAGGCCGTCGGATTACAGTGACGTGACGTCACCGAATGACGTGGCGGAAGATAAAATGGGTGGCCACGGCCAGTAACTCAGCCGTTCCTCAGCCCCACGAACCCTAATACGCCATCATCATGCATCATGTCTCCTCGTCCTCTGTGCTTTCCTACGTGGATTCCATTTGTGAGAAACCTCTGAAAGCTGACAACAAGTCAACTAGGGAAGGCTACACCTAGCACCCGTTATTCTTCAAGCCTTTAAACCGCTATTCACTGAATGTCGCCATTCTCAACGTCCTTCGAGTTTTCAAATCCCTGGGTCCGAGCAACTCCAGGATGGCCTAGTTGACTTGGTGAATATCAGAACGTTTCCTTACTTAGAATCTCGGCTCTAATGTCTGTCTCTCAGGTATTCTCACACAAGGTAACCTTTGTTTGAGTCCCCCTATCCTCGGTTTCTTGTGAGGCCATTGCGCCGCCAGCCGAGACGCGCATCAATCAGTTTCTTTATCATGGTCGAATTATTTTAACCGGCTTGAAGGCTACACGAGAGTTCCTTCCTCCGACTAGGCCGACAATACTTCGACCATTATTTTCACGATGATGTCAATGAAAATTATGGTCGAAGTATTGTCCATCCTGGTCATGACGAGAAAATAGAATGAACAGGTGAGTTGACCCTGGCAATCACATCGTTCTTGACTTTGTCAAAGTGTATTCACAAGGGGGTGAGAGGGCATCAATTTGGGACGCGCTCCAGAAGTTGGATAATTAATACGGGAAGAGGTCGAGACGGATGGCGCCAGAGTTGTTGAAGATGTCGCACAATGTTCATATTAAAGTGAAGGGGGACAACGACGGAGTGATGGATTTCGATGAACGCAATGATATGTCGTTGGCGATGCCCCTATAATTGTCTCATTCTATCGTATCGTGTTTTGCATCACAACGGTTTCTCGCCGATGATCGAGTGATTCATCGTCTCGATACGTGGTGCAATCGTTATTCGACTCAGGCTGAATAGGTTGTGGGCGTGAGCTCACGTTTGTTGACAAAGGCTGGATGGCCCCGTATTGGTGGATTTGTTGATTGGGCGGCGTATCGCGATACGAATCTGACTGTACTACTGTAGTGGCATCGAAACTGATGGTATCGCAATAATAATCATCAAGTTTCTGTTGGTGCGCCATCTCCTGTGTTTCCCCTCAAGGGTGATTCCCGAAAATTGGGAACCACATACCCGGGCAGGCAAAACAGAAG
>WNFC01006972.1_pt1 | contig 12431 bp, 10 predicted proteins | sample 5400541 | NCBI WGS metagenome assembly WNFC01 (sample SAMN13153342, study PRJNA577476) | soil metagenome | isolation source: 120 cm saprolite under Douglas fir tree site 2 hole 2 replicate 1 | place: USA:California | collected 2015-04-18
ACCGTGACCTCCCTGGCGGTCAGCCCGAATAGACCTGCTTGATGAAACCGCTGTCCTCCAACTCTTTCACCACCGTCGTGTCCATCAGCTGATCCACATTCAAATCCTTGGCCTTGGGGTTCTGCGACGTTACTTGCAGGATTACCCTGGCCATGCCCTCACGGCTGGGATACGGCGCTTGGGGCCAAACGGGCGCGTACGCGTCGTAGCCAACGTTGTCGAATTCTGGATCAGTCGATTCCAGATATTTCTTGATGACAGACCTGGTAAACACGGCATCCTTTTTCCAGCGCGCCATCGATTCGATGCTTGCCTTGACCACGTTGAGCACTGTCGGGCGGTTGTCCTTCAGATAGGCGCGGGTCACGCCCATGCCGACGTTCTGCTCGGGCTCGTTCAGCGTTGCCGTGTCCAGGAGCATGTGCGCGCCGACCTTGATCGCGAGCACGTCGTTGGGCGGTGACACCGCGATCGCCTGAACCGCGCCCTGTTGCAGCAAGCCGACCTGCCCGGCCACGTCGTTGGCATTGACGAACGAGATGTCGTCCTGGCTCCACTTCTGGCGATCGATCACGGTCTGCCAGGCGTAGTAGTCGGCCTGACCCACGCGCGTGACCGCTACCGTTTTCCCCTTTACGTCGGAGATCGACTTCAGGTCGATCGACATGACCCGAAACACCGCCTGGTTCAAAAAGCCGGCGACCATGATGATGTCCTGACCAGCCGCCTGGGCACCGACGATCGCCGAGCCGGCCACGCTGGCCATGTCCAGGTCCCGGGCGACCAGGGCCGCAATCCCGTTGGCGCTGCCATTGACATAGTTCAGGTCGAAGCTAAGGCCGTACTTGTCGAAGTAGCCGGCGTCTTTGGCCAGCGGCCAGACCATCTGGTTGGCCGTCTTGGCGACCCAGGCCGCCTTGACCGCGACGGGTTTGACCGTCGGTACCGCCGTCGCCTGGGGGAGTACGGCCGGCGCACATGCCGCGGTCAGCGCCATCCCCCCAAACAACGCCGTGCTCCGCAGAAACGCCCGACGTGACGTGAGCATCGGCAACCTCGCCTCGTGTTTGTAGCCCTTCGAGCGTACAAGCCGACACAATGTGGCGATGCGCGCGCACATAGCCCTGATTGCCGTGGCCGTCTGGTTAGCGTTGGCGACCACCGTTTTGGCCCAGTCGGACGCTCAGACCGCAGCGCCGAGCGATCAACCCGCCGATCAAGCAGCGCCGAGCGATCAACCCGCCGATCAAGCAGCACCTAGCGATCAACCCGCCGATCAGGCCCCCGTGGGACCCATGCTCCAGGCCTCCGACACCGCGCCCGTCATCTGCGATCCAGCCACGCGCGGCTTCCGTTACGTCGAAGTGCGCGGCAGCGGCTTCGACCGCTGGGCGTCCCAGCGCCTCGTCGGCAATCTGTTCGACGGCAGCGGTACGCCGCAAGTGCAATGGGGCAGCGTGTGGGTCACACCGCGCGGTGGCCTGACCCTCGAGCTGAACCTGTGCGCCGATCCGTTCCGCAGTCGGCCAGCGCTCGCCGCGGGCACATATACGGTCGCGGTGGGCGATAGCTCCGGCGCGCCGATCGCCGCGACCAACATCGACGTGGCACCGCCGCCCGAACCACTAGCCGAAGGCGACCTGCCGGCGCCCGCCGCACCGGCGTGACGCCCGACGCCTGGTCGGGCATTCACAGCTCGGTCCCGTCATCGATCGCGCCCACGGCCGACCAGCGCGACTTCATGGTCCGCGTCCGCGCGGTCTATCAAGGCCAGGGCAGCCTGGTCACCCCCGGCGGCGACACCGATCGGCTGTACTTCGCACTGCACTAGACCGCAAACGCACGCAACTCTGGGCCTCCTCTTTCCGTCCTAACGCGGAAAGAGGAGGATCTCGCGAATGACTATCGCGCCCGAGGCGGATACGGCCGCTGACGAGCTGGTACTCGAACCGCCTGCGCCGATCCCGTCCGTTTCCGCCACCCAGGCCGCCTCAACGATCAAAGTTGACGAGGCAACCGCCGCTCGTATCAACGCCGCCGTCGCCAGCTATATCGACTCGCTGACCAAGCTCGAGGCCCAATCGCCCGAGTTCGAACGCAAGGTCTCGTCGATCAGCCGCATGGGCTACGACGAGATTCGCCGCTCTGCCGAAGCATCCAGCCGATTCCTCGATCGCCCGATCACCGCACTCAAGCAGGGGCCGATGGCCCAGGGCTCGCACGTTTCCAGCGCGCTGGTCTCACTACGCCAGCAGGTTGAAGATCTCGACCCATCGCGCCACCTCGGCCCAAAGCGCGGTTTTATCAATTTCCGCAAGGTTCCCTTCGGCGACCAGGTCAACGACTACTTCCGCCGCTACCAGTCGGCTCAGCACCACATCGAAGCCATCGTCGCCGGCCTCTACCGCGGCCAGGACGAACTGCTGCGCGACAACGCCGCGCTCGACCAGGAGAAGGTCCACCTGTGGTTGATCAAGAGCCGCCTCGAGCAATATGTGCTCATGGCCGGCGCGCTCGACGAGGCGTTGACCCGCACGATTTCCAATCTCGAGTCAAGCGACCACGAAAAAGCGCGGGTGCTCAAGGAAGACGCGCTCTTCTACGTCCGCCAGAAGCGCCAGGACCTGCTCACCCAGCTGTCGGTCGTCGTACAGGGTTATCTGGCACTCGATCTCATCCGCAAAAACAACATTGAACTCGTCAAAGGTGTCGAGCGAGCCACGACCACCACGGTCTCGGCGCTGCGCACCGCGATCATCGCCGCGCTCGCGCTGGGCAACCAGAAGCTGGTCCTCGATCAGGTCACAGCGCTCAACACGACCACCGGCAACATCATCGAATCGACCTCCCAAATGCTCCGCCAGCAGACCCTGGAAATCGCCAACCAGGCCGCGAGCGCTACGGTGAGCATTGAAAAACTGCAGACGGCGTTCAATAATATCTACGCGACAATTGATACGATTGATACATTCAAGCTTGCCGCGCTCGAGAGCATGCGTAAGACGATTGACTCCTTGACCAGCGAAGTGGCCAAAGCTCAGCAATACGTCGAACGCGCAAAGTCCGCGGAGCTAGCCCAGGCACGCGCCAACGGGCTGGTTTCCGAGCTCACCCTGCCGGCAAACCCTCAGGGAGCCTGACGCATGTGGCTGCTGTTCATCCCCGTTGTAATCGTCGCCGTAGTGCTCTTCTCGCTCGTCGCCACGCTCTTCGCGGGCGTGGCGTGGGTGATCGGCGGCGCCTGGCCGTGGCTGCTCATCGGTCTGGGCATGTGGCTGTTCTGGCGCGAGGATGGACGGCATCACCGCGCCCGGCGCCACCGGTTGGCCTGGGAGACCGGGTCCGTCCGACATGGGCACAAGTCCGAGCGAGACGCGCCGGGCGCGGAGCGGCCGGAGCCGGCTCCCAAGAAGAAGACCAGGTCAGAGGAAAAACCACTAAAGCAGCCCGAGCTGCCGATCGACATCCAGGTGAAGGTTGAACAGATCCGCCGCAAGGTCGACGTGCTGCTCGGCTACGCCGATCGCTTCCCACCGTTCTCGCAAGACCTGTATCTGGTCCGCCAGACGGCCAGCGACTATCTCCCGCGCACCATCGATACCTATCTGTCGATGCCCAAGCCGACCGCTGAAAAACCACTGAGCGCCAGTGGCAAAACGGCGCATGAGGAGCTGAAGGCACAGCTCGACCTGCTCGACTCCAAGCTGGACGACATTGCCCAGGACCTGGAGCGTCAGGACACCGACCGGCTGCTGGCCAACCGGCGGTTTCTCGAGCAGCGCTTCGGCATGCGTGAATCGCAGCAGTTCCCGGATGGTCGCACCGGCGTAGCGTAGTGGCGTACCATCGGTAAAATTTTTGTGACCGAAGGGGACGGGCTGCGCAGCCATGGCGACGACCCAAGCGAGTGGTAGTGGCACCAAAGAGGATCCCTGGAATCTGAAGACCCCGCCCGGCACATCTGAATTTCAGATGTACCGCGACGAAAAAGCGGACCCGCCGGCGCTGGTGTGCGTCGTCGGCAAGACCGAGCTGCGCTACCAGCTGCGCTGCCTCGACGACGTGCACGCGATGCTCAAAGCCCGCGGCGACTGGATGCCGCTTGGCTCAGCTGACGAGCAGAAGCCCGCCGCCGAGGGCACCGTCGAGGCGTGGGGCCGCTCGCCGGAGAATCCCGTCGGTGGCTGGTACGGCATGAAGAAGGGCCTGCGGGGCAGGTTCGGCATGTACGTGCCGCCGCTGATGGAAGCACTTGGCCTGGCCGAGGTCGAGCACAATGCCAAAAACAACCGCATGCGCGCGCGCTGAGCTCACGGATTCAGGTGAAACCAGCCGCCGTTCGGCGGGCGCACGTCCCAGGCGGCGATGGGCAGACTGCCGGTACTGATGAGCGCTGTACAGCTCGCCTCGCCGTCCAGAATGAACCTGGTCGGCGTACGCGACTGGAGGACGAGGGCATACAGCTCGGTCGCCCAGTGGTTGAGTGGCGTGCTGCCTTGCGTGGTGCTCAGCGTCGTAATTGGGGTACACACGGAGTTTTGAGCCGCCAGCGACGCTTCGAAGTCGCGCGTCAGGCGGGCCCAGCTGCGCACCTGAACGACGAGAACCAGGCTGAATGAAAAGGCGCACGCGAGCACGACTGGGGCCCAGCGCGTAGAAGCGTTGGCGTGCCAGAACGCATCAGCCAGGGCCAGCACGATGAGGCCAAGACTGACAAAGACCTGCCAGAAACGAAAGTCGAGCGCTGAGGCCCACTGGTCGGGGCGAGATGCCCAGACGACAAGCACGACGCCGGCCAACGCGATGAGTCCTGGGGTTACTACGTCTACGGCGACGCCCATTCGCGTGCCGAACGTGCGCATCAAGAGGGGTCGCAGCAGCCACAGGCCCGCGACAATGGCGGTGAGCAGGAGCACCGCCAGCGGCCTACCCGCGACGGAGTTGTCGAACGCTTCAACCAGCCGCTGGACAGAAGCGCTCTCGAGCTCGTACCCCGAAAGCGGCAGTAGGACACGGGTGCCGGCTAGCAGCAAACAGACCGCGGACACGGCCCACCAGAGCCGCCCGCGCGGGCGGGCAGCCCAGGCGCGGGCGGCCGCCACGAGCGCGGCCAGTCCAAACAAAACCACGGCAGTCGGATGGGTGACCCACACCGCCGCGCCGAGCAGGGCGAGTACCAGCAGGTCAGTTGGGCGACCCTTTGCCAGCAGCACACCCAGTACCAGCGGCCAGAACAGGTCCGTGACCATGGTGCTCTCACCGACGAAGAACATCCGCCCGGGCAGCGATGCGACGCAAATGCCCAGCGCTGGCCAGCGGAATAGGGCGGGCCGTGAACGGCAGAACCACCAGGCGCACGCGAGGCTAAGCAGCGGAATCAGCACGTAGCCAGCGTCGAACGCGCGGCGCAGCACGCCCAGGTCGGAGGTGAACTGGCTCGCGACCAGCACCGGCTGCTGCAGCGCGACATTGATCAGCCGGTTGTTGGTGACAAACGGGGTCTGGAGGTCGAGCGCCTTGAACAGGTAGTACGCGCCGTCCCAGGTCAACGGCGCGTCATACGCGACGGCGACCACCAGCGCGCCAGCAATGGCCAGGGACGCCAGGCCGACCACGAGCCGGTCGACTGTCCTGGCCGTCATCGCCTGCGGCTTCAGTCGGCCAGTCTCTTCGCGATCAGGTGGCGCACGTCGGTCCAGTATTGGTCGGCCAGGTTGGTCGCGTATGGATCGCCGTGGTAGGGCACTTCTATGGCCAGCTCACCGTAGCGCTGGAAGGCGATGTCCTGCTTGGTAATCGGGTTGTCGCGGGCGTTGGCCTGCACCCACTGCACGCCACCGTCGCCGCTGGCCGGGTCGACCACGTACAGCGTGCGATTGACGCTGGGGACGTCCTTGTTGCTGGCTTCGGGTCGGGTAAAGTCGGCCATCATCGTCCGCAGATTGTCGGTCAAAAGGCCGCGCAGGTCGAAGTCGTAGGCGATCGAGTCGCGCGCGACCTGGCCGCTGAAGAAGAGCGCCGCGCGACCGAGGAAGGCTACGTCGCCCGTGTGCTCGCTCATAGCGTTCATGAGTGACCGAAACACCAGGTGCTTGCGGGCGTTGTGCTCGAGCTTCGCGTCGTAGTGGACCTCGACCGGCACCGTCTTGATGAACTGGATGACCTGCACGCCGTTCAGTCGCTGCAGTCCCTGTTGGAACTGACCCGCTGGATACTTTTCGCCGTCGAGGTAGAAGCCGTTGACCTTGAAGCCCAGCGGCACGTCGACGTCTAGACCGCCAAAGACCTTGTCCGTGGCACTGGCAATGGCCGACTCTTTGAACGCCAGCTGGTAGTCGATCGCCAGCCCGGTCGCGTCTTCGATGGTTCGCCGCATCAGGTCGAAGCCACCGGAGTTGTAGGCGCGGTCTATCTTGATCGGCCCGACCGGTTGATGCGTCTGCTCATACAGGTAGCGCTCGATCTCGGGCGCGCGAATGTCGTGGGTCAGCGACACCAGGTCGATCTGACGCGTGTAGTAGTCATACGAAAAGATGGTCAACGAGCCAATGAACGCGCGCTCGGTCAGCGGCGGCTCGTGGGTCTCGCCGTACCCGAAGAGCAAGAAGTTGAGCCGCGTGGCATTGAGCGACGGATCCAGGCGCGACCAGTAGGCAGGATCTTCGGCGGCATTCGCCTTGCGATGGCGTTTGGCCTCGAGCAAGAGCGGCCGCAAGACGCGCTCGAATTGGGTGTCGCTGCCCGCCACACGGGTCGGTGAAGGCATGGGCGTCGGCTGCACCCCAGCGGCCACGACCTGGGGTTCAGGGTCGGCGGGCGGCCCGGGGGCCAGCGCCACGAGGTCATCTTCTGGCAGAGCCGCGGGTGCTGACATGATCAGCTTGGCACCCATCACAAGCATGCCTACAGCCAGGACGATCAGGACTCGTCCCAGCCGGTGTTGCGGGGCCACCGAAGGCCGATTCTACGTGGGCACCCCATTGTGGCGTCCAACGACCAACCCGAAACCTGTCGAGGCGCGCCGGAACGGCCGATAGTTGGGTGTGCGATTTGTCCTGAGCCGCCTTCGCCAACGTCCTGCGATAGCGGCTGCGCCTGCGTCCGAACTTGAGCTCGAGCCCGAGCCACAGGACAATCCCGCCGCACGCGCTCTAGACGAAGCATTGCGCCACCAGGCCCAACTCGCCGAAACGGCCGAGACGATCGCCAACGGCAACCTCGCCCGCGACGTGCAGGTGGCCTCCGCCGACGATACGCTCGGCATCGCCTTCCGCGACATGCTCGCCGGCCTGCGGCGATTGGTCGGCAAAGTCAAGGACGCCGCGGCCGACGTGGACTCCGGCGCCGAGGCCGCCGGCTCCGCGATTATTTCTGCCGACGCCTGTGTGCTCGGCTTGCGCGGTGCCATCGAAGACATCGCGCGCGGTGCCGCCGAGCAAATGGCCCACGTCCAGGACGCGACTGGCGCCATCGCCGGCGTTTCTAGCGCCGTCGAAGAGGTCGCTGCCAGCGCCCAGGACCTGGCCGAAGCAAGCGAGAGCGCTCGCCTGGCCGCCGAACGCGGCGCAGCCGCCGTGCGCAGCACCGTCGAAGGGATCCGCCAGATCGCCGATTCGACGGTCCAGGCCGCCGGCCGCGTGGGCGACCTCGACGCATTGAGCCAGCGCATCGGCGCCGTCGTCGCCACCATCGATACGATCGCCGAGCAGACGAACCTGCTCGCGCTCAACGCCGCGATCGAGGCCGCCCGCGCCGGCGCGCACGGGTTGGGCTTCGCGGTCGTCGCCGGCGAGGTGCGCAAGCTAGCCGAACGCTCCAAGCGCGAGACCCAACAGATCGGCGAGCTGATCCGCAACATCCAGCAGGAAACCCGCGAAACCGCGCGGCTCATGCTGGCCGACGCCGAAGCCGCCCAGCGCGAACGCCAACAGGCAGATCAAGCCGGCGCGGCGCTGGTCGAGATCATCACCGCGGTCGAGGCGGCCGCTAGCCAGGTCGACGCGATCGCCGTGTCGGCCCGCTCGGCTACCCGCGACACGCGCGCCCTGGGCGACCTGATGCAGCCCTTGCTGTTTGTGGCTGAATCGAACGCGGCGGCCACCCGCGAGATGACCGGCCAGATCGAATCAGCTGCCGAAGCGATGTCCAGCGCGCGCGAAGGCACCGAGGCGCTCTCGGGCACCGCCGAGCGTTTGCGTGAGCTGATCTCGTACTTCAGGCTCACCGAGGCGCGGCGCCAATCAGTCAACATCCCGGTTTTCGCGCGCTCAGCGGCATGGACGGGGCAGCGTACCGCGCGCATCGTCGATCTGAGCGCCACTGGCGCGCGCATCGACGGTCTCGCAGCTCCCAGTGGCAGCGAGCTACTGGTGAGCTTCACCCAGGCCGACGGCGCGCGGGTCCGCCGCAGTGCGCGGGTCATGCGTTGCGACTCGAGTGAGGCCGGCCCGTGGGTCGGCATCGCCTTCATCGACGCCCGCTCGACGTCGGCTCTGGCCGCCTAGCCCCTCGAATCGCCAAGGGCCCCTGGCACCGAAGGTCCGTCCTTCGACCATGTCAGTGACAGCGAATTTTTCCCCAATGGGGTCCCCCTCTGGGGTGTCATGTCACGTTCGGCGGGTCGAGCATGATCGGGTAGACGCCGCCCGCTGGTCCGATCACCGGCCACACATTCGACATCGGTCCGACCGCGACCTCGATCAGCGCCGGCGCGCGTGCCGCCAGGGCAGACCGCAACGCCGCTTCCAACGCGGGTGCCGTGGTGACTCGTTCGGCGGCGATGCCAAACGCGCGCGCCAGCGCTACGAAGTCGGGATTCACCAGGTCTGAGGCGATCAGCCGCCCCGAGAACACGTGCTCCTGGGTGCGTTTGACGTTGCCGAATGCGCCGTCGTTGAACACGATCGAGACCACGTTCAGCCCATGCTGGCGCTGGGTCGCGAGCTCGGCGACCGAGTACATGAAGCCGCCGTCGCCGGCGATGGCCAACACGGCGCGGTCTGGATTGCCGACTTGTGCGCCGAGCGCCGTGGCGAAGCCGGAGCCAAGGGTGCCCTGGTAGCCCGGCCCGATGAACGTGCGCGGCGCGTACACGGGAAACCCGACCGTGCCGAAAAAGGTCACCTGAGTGAGGTCGTTGACGGTGATGCCATCGTCGGGCAGCGCCGCGCGGATCGCCTGGGCGAAGGCGGCTTGCGGTTCGAAGGTGCTCAAGTGGGCCAGGGCGGCGTCTTTGCGGTCGCGCAGCTCGGAACGCCGCGAGGGTCGTGCGTTCGTGCCGTGCAGGAGATCGCACAGGGCGGCGAGGACGGCTTTGGCGTCGCCGACGATTCCGACCTCGGGCGGCCCGAGGCGATCGATCTCGGCGGGGTCGACGTCGACACGAACAACCTTCGCCCCCGGGGCAAAGCCCCAGACACGCGCCGGCTGCCAGAACCGCGTGCCCACGCCGAGGACGACGTCTGCTTCATGCACCAGCGCCTGGCCGGTGACGCCGGTATGCGCCAGGTCGTGGCGATCCGAGAGCGCGCCGCGGCCATCGACGGACATGACGACGGGCGCTTCGAGGATCTCCGCCAGCGCCTCGAGCTCCGCCCAAGCGCCGGCCGCGAGCGTGCCGCCGCCGCTGTAGATCACCGGGCGTTCGGCGGCGTGGAGCAAATCCGCGGCTTGGCGCACCTGTGCCTGGTCAACGCTGGCGTGCTCAGGTGTGCCGGGCGCGAGCAGCCGCACGTCTTCAGCTCGCTGGAGCACGTCCGGCGGCAGCTCGAGCGCCACTGGCCTGGGGCGGCCAGATCCCAATTCGCTGAACGCGCGGCGCACCAGGTCGGGAATCTCGCTGGGCGCCATGGCTCGGCCGGACCACCTGGTGAATGCGCTGAGGACGGCGTCCTGGTGCGGAATCTCATGCAGCAGCCCGTAGCCACAATCGATCGCTCGCGAGTCGACCTGGCCAGTGATGCACAGCACCCGCGCCGAGCACGCGTAAGCGGTCGCCAGCGCGGCACCCGCGTTGAGCAATCCTGGCCCAGGGACTACCGCACACACGCCGACCCGGCCCGTGGTCCGCGCATAGCCATCGGCCATGTAGGCGGTCGCCTGCTCGTGGCGGGTGTGATAGACGTGCAGGCTGTCGCGCTCTGCGTAGAGTGCATCGAAGAGCCAGTCGAGCTGCACCCCTGGCAGCCCGAAGAGGGTGTTGACACCCTCACTGACGAGCGAGCGCGCCAGCGCCTGCCCGCCCGTGAGCCGCTCGGTTGGCACCGGCGCAGCGTACTCCCTCTCCCTCTGGGAGAGGGCTGGGGTGAGGGGTGCGTCGCCGCCGACACGCTAGGCCAGGATGACCACCTCGGTCGCCGGCTGGCCCGTGGGCGTGGTGTTCTGGCCGTCCATTACGGCGGGCAACGTCTGGCTGAACAGGTAGCGACCGTCGGTCCAGGTGACGTTGACGCAGCCGTGGCTCTCGTCACCGCCGAAGTCGTCGTGCCAGTACGTGCCGTGAATGGCGAAGCCGCCGTCGAGGTAGTACTGGGTGTTGGGCACGTTGGGCAGGTCGTAGTAACCGCCCGGATCACGCACGCTGCTGCTGGTCATGTCGTCGGCGCGGAACTTGCCCCACGTGCTGTACGTGCCGGTCGGCGTCTCGCGACCCGCCGTGCCCAGGGCGACGTAGGTAACGAACACAGGCTCGCCGTTGTCGACCAGTGTCAGCGAGTGCAGGCGCCGATCGACGACGATCCATCGACCAGAAGCCGAGCCCATTGACGGCGCGGTGATGTTGGCCTGCGGCTGAGCCGTCTTGCTAACCAGCGAGCTGTGCACCCAGCCGCCGGCGTAGCGCCCGCCGTCGATCTCGTACCAGGTTGGCGAGCCGAGGATGTCTTGCCCAGGGCCCTCGGTGATCACTTTGACTTTGATTCCCGGCGGCATGTGGCCGATCGCCGGCGCGTCCGTGCTCGGCCCGACCCGCACGTTCGCGTCGCTCGTGGTCGTGCCCCACCAGCCATTGACTGCGAGCAGTCCGTCGGGCACCGTCCACAGTTTGGACCAGGGGTTTTCGCTCGGGACGAGGTCTGATAGCACCACGTAGCCCTCGGTCGTCGACCACCACAGGTGGCTATCGCCATTCATACCTGGCGAAACGCCAGTAACCCGCATCAAATCGCCTTGTTTGGCGTCGAGGCGGACGGTGTCACGGGCATTGGGCTTGGCGAAGACCGGCGCGCTGGGGGCGATGACGTCAGCGACCCAGGAATCGGTGTACTCGACTACGGCTTCGGAGGGCACGAAGCCTGACGGCGTCCTGGTCCACTCATGATTGGCTTCATCCGTTTGCTCGCCGATGACAACGACGATCGCGCCGTGACCGAGCGGGCCGACGATCGCCGAATTCAGATCGGCCTGGCTGTAGACGAAGGCGTTGTCGGCCACAACACGCGCCTGCCACGGCGGCCCGAAACGATTGGCGTGCGCCGCACCCGTGCCGAGCGCCAGCCAGCTCGCGAGAGCGCATACAACAATAGACAGAGGAATAGTTCGGCGCATGGCGGGCCTTGTGCTCTCGGGTAGATGCACAACGCGTTCCCCGCCGGCTATCGGCGTAGTACCGTGGACAGACGATGCGCTTCGGCACTTTCCACCTCATCGGCAGCCCGAACATGGCTCCGGCCGCGCAGCGCTTCGGCGAGACGCTGGACCACATCGCGCTCGCCGACGAGCTCGGATTCGACTCGGTCTGGGTCGCCGAGCATCACTTTTCGAACTACGGCTACTCGGCAAATCCGCTGCTGCTGATCGCGCGGGCCTGCGCCAGCGCACCGCGCGTGCGCTTTGGCCAGGCCGTCCTGGTCACGCCGTTCTGGCATCCGCTGCGCCTGGCCGAGGACATCGCTATCACCGACCTGCTCACCAACGGCCGACTGGAGGTCGGCTTCGGTCGCGGCTATCAGCCATTTGAGTTTCGCGGTCTGCGCGTCGACCAGAATCAAAGCCGCGCGCTGTTCGAAGAGCAGTTCGAGGTCATGCGCCTCGCCTGGACCGCCGACGACTTCACCTTTGCGGGCACGCACTTCCCCGTGACGCACCCGATTACGGTGCTGCCGCGCCCCCTGCAGCAACCGCATCCGCCCATCTGGATGGCCGCCCAAAGCCAGACATCGCTCGACTGGGCCGCCGCTCATGGCCTCGATGTGATCTTGTCGGGCGCCGGTACGCCCTGGGACGAGCTGCGCCGCTGGATTGTGCGCTTTCTCGAGCGCCGCGTCGCCGCGCCCGATGACCCACAGCGCCCGCCGCGGGTCGGCATGCTGCGCCACGTCTTCGTTGCCGAAACCGAAGCCGAAGCGCGCGATGCGCTGTGGCAGTCGCGCTGGCAGCGCGGCGTTGCCGAGCGGCTGCGCTTGGGCGAAGAGCAAATTAAGGCTGGCCGCAAC
>WNFC01006973.1_pt1 | contig 12431 bp, 14 predicted proteins | sample 5400541 | NCBI WGS metagenome assembly WNFC01 (sample SAMN13153342, study PRJNA577476) | soil metagenome | isolation source: 120 cm saprolite under Douglas fir tree site 2 hole 2 replicate 1 | place: USA:California | collected 2015-04-18
GACGAAATGGCGCGGAGCGGGGCCGGCGGCGACGCTTTCAGCAGCAGGATGGACGGAGCGCTGGCAGAGTTCAATCAGGCGCTTGAGAAACTGGCGCATGAGCTGCGACCGGCGGGCAAGATGGTGCGGCGCAAGGGCCTCGCCGCGATGTTTACCTGACGGCTGCACCGGTCCCGCAGCTTGCCACTTTACCCAACGGCGCTCTTAGAAATTATCCCGGAGGACACGGACAAAGAGAATTGATCTGGCTCTAGCTCGCCGAGCGGTTTCCTTACGGTACCGACAATGGTCTAATCTGCTCTACGGCTTTGGTAGAGCCGCAGGTCCCCGTCCGAAATATCGTCGGGCGGAACGAGCCGGTAATGCTTCTCGGAAGACACCGCTACTGAGTCGCGAGCTTCCTCGAATTCGAACAGCGCTATCACATTATCGGGCATGAACTGGGCCCCTACCGGGCTGCAGACCAGAGAGGGGAATTTCCGCCTGCAGACCGCTACATCTTGTTCGATCTTAACAACGCTGAGTCGGTCGTTTCCGGCTTTTGCCTGCACCGGAATAACGTAGTGGACCCCCTTCTTGTTCAGCCCGACATAGAGTTCATCGGTTTAAACCTGTCCGATACTCGGTACTGCGGTGCGCAGATGATTTTGCAGCGAGTAGCATGCGATTCCCAGAAAGATGTCGATTAGGCGATTGTAACGAACCAACGCGAGCAATGCTTGTTCGTCGCTCAACGCGTATTTGGCTACTACTCCTGGAGTACCGTCTGGCACCTTTGTTTCGGCCAGACTAAGATTCGGCGCTAGTGACACTTCTGGCACAAGCACAAAAGCGTATTTCGCGGGACCGATACCTCGAATGATCCAGGTCTTCCCTGTGCCCGCCTTCTCTCGCACGCTTTCGGGAAGGGCAGCCCGATAACGGAAACTATAGATCAAATCGCCCAGGTTCTTGGGCAAGCTAATTCCCAATTCACGTGCAGCCCGTGAGATGTCATCACGAGCAAATTCCACTTGGGTAGCGCCGGACTTGTACTTCGTAGAAAAAATGCGCTCCAGGATGGGGGAATAGAGACGTGCCTTCTTCACCAGCCAAATCAATCCCACCGCAAGATGACGACTTCTTCGCGCAGAGACTCCCCGGTTGCCGTCGCGAAACGCGTTCGGAATAGATCCACGCCCTCCACCGTGTATCCCAGGGAATTTGCCAGGTCAGCAAGCAGCCGTCCGGTACGTATCATCACCCTGAGATACGAAGCTTGATCTCCGACCACGTAGGCAAGGCGGGCACCAGGCTTCAGCACTTTTCTGAGTTCAGCGAGATGCCGGGCCATTCCGCCAAAATACAGTTTCGTGACTCGCGCATACATGCGTTCGAATCCGGAGGTTTTGCCGAGCTGAATCCTCCTTCGTTCTATTTCCTCTGCGAGCTGACGGATTTCAGCATTCTGGGCGATCAGGTGATCATCATCGTCGCGCTTGTAAACGCTTCGAGTATTAGACCGGACCAATTGTTGTTTCAAAGCCCTAAGTTCGCGCTTGTCTTTCAGGAACCCAAGGATGACTGACTCCAACCTAGTCGTTCGAGTATAGTCCTTTTCGTTGGGATAAGGCGGTGAGGTAATCACCGCATCGACCACTCCCGCCGCAACTGTTGTGTTCACTTCGCGAGCGTCCGCAAGGTAAACGGTCGAGTGAACGTCCGGTAATCTTTTCAGGCGCCGAAGATCTGCCGCGATCATCCGTACGCAATTGAGCCACGAACTCACGACGGCGGCGTCCGTTTTTGGACGGCCGACGCCGACTTCCGGCCCGAAATGCAGATTGCTTATGTCTGAGACAATCGCCCTTGCCAGAGCGAGAATCTCGTGATCGCTGAATTGAGCGTCGCGGTGGCGTTCCAGGCTCTCGATCAGCACCAGCGTTTTGTGCAGTGGTATGGGGCTGATTGAATCCCTCAGCAACAGGCGATGAGAATCAGCGTTGAGTTCCCTCAATTTCAGGTGAGCCGGCCGGCATCGTGAGAAGAGCGGCAATGAGGAATCTTCACTCAGACCCTCCGACGCAAGCCGGCCGGCCGCGTCTGCAGCTACTTCCATGGCGTGCGACATCAAGGCATCTGGGTCGATTTTCCAATCGAGCTTAACCCGGCTGGCAAACCATGCCATCGGATTCCGCTCTATGCCGATGCTAGCGATGCCGAGTTTCTTGCATTCGACCAGCGTAGTGCCGGTGCCACAAAAAGGATCCAAGACTGTGGCCGTCGGCGAGAGGCCAAACTGCTCCGCATAATTCCTAATCAGATGTGGTGGGAAGGAGAGGACAAAGCGGTACCAATCGTGCGCGGCCCGGTCTTCGGGACGCAGTTTGTTATCTGCTGGATTTATTCCCCCACCGGCCTCGCGCACAGTCGAAGGATAGCTTTTGCCGGCCGACATTGTCTATGCGGCCAAGCGGCGGTTGTGTATATCTCGCGCTGCGAGGCTTTTCAGCCCGCGCGGGCAGGCTTCACCCGAGTGCGTGCCTGTTCAAATTGGTTTCAGCTCTTCTCGCATTGTGCCTTTTAATCGCTCCGCGTTGATTCCTCGGCTGGGCTCGGAATGACAGAAAAAGCTCTTTTGTTAGCACCGCAGCCTTACTTGTCTCTCATGCCTGCTTCTATAGCGATCGCGTAACCGCATTGCGTCAGCCGCTCACGAATCTCGCCGATATGCTCACGGTTGCGGGTTTCCAGTTCGAGCATCACGCAAGCGCTTCCGATGGGTATATTGAGACGGGTTCGGTGGTGCTCAATCGTACGGACATTAGCTCCTGCCGCACCGACTAAGGCGAGTAGTTTCTGTAGTTCGCCGGGGCGGTCGTGCAAGTTTATCGAGAAACGGAGCAAGCGGCCGGCCTTGGCAAGACCATGCCCGATTATTCGATCCAGCAAGTTGATATCGATATTGCCTCCACTGACGATGATCACGACGCGCTTGCCGGCCAGTTCAGGGGCCACCTTGAGCGCCCCGGCAAGCGCGGCCGCGCCGGCTCCCTCCGCCAATAACTTCATTCGCTCGAGCATCAGCAGCACCGCTTCGCCGATCTCGCCGTCGTCGACGGCCACCACCCGCTGCACGCGCGGACGGAGCAACTCAAACGGGAGTCTGCCGATTCTTCCAGTGGCAAGTCCGTCAGCAATCGTATCGATGGGACGGCCGATTGAAACCGGCGCGCCGGCGCTGAGACTGGCGCTCAATTGGGCGGATCCGGCAGCCTCGACCGCAATAATCGTGGTTTTAGGCGATCGCACCGTAAGCGCCACCGCGATTCCGGCAATAAGGCCGCCGCCGCCGACCGGTACCAGCACGGCGTCAGGCGCGAACTCGTCGGCAATCTCCAGCCCGATTGTGCCTTGTCCTGCGATGACGAACGGATCATCGTAAGCGTCAACAAACACTGCGCCGCTCTGCTGCTGCAACTCCAGCGCGGCCGCGCGTGCCTCCTGGTAGTCACTTCCTTCAAGCACGACGCTTTGGCCGTAATTGCGGGTCGCATCGACCTTCGCGATCGCGGCGGTACGGGGCATCACGATTGTTGCATGGATTCCTGTGCAGGTCGCCGCGTACGAGAGCGCCTGGCCGTGATTGCCGGCTGAAGCCGCAATCACGCCGCGCCGCGCCTCTTGCGGCGAAAGCGTAGCAAGGCGGTTATACGCGCCACGAATTTTAAATGAGCCGGTCTTTTGCCGGTTCTCCGGCTTGAGAAAAACCTGGGCACCGACAATACGGTCAACCGTATCGCTACGCAGGAGCGGAGTCGGCTTGATGATTCCAGTTAGCCGCCGGCGCGCCCGCTCGATTTCGCTGACATCCATAGTCAGGGAGATGCCCTTCTATGTCATTCCCGCGCGTGGCTGCCGCGCGAGAAATCCCGGACACGCCTTAGCGCAGAAGATCGGGATTCTTCGCGCGCGGCGGCCACGCGCGCGAGAATGACAAAAAAGGCAAAGCGATAGGAGAACAGATAAGGAGAATAAGCTGCCCCTACGAGCATTTTCATCGGGCTTCTCTCCTTATTAATGCAGGTGCGCGGCGACGAACTGCCGCTCGCGCACGGCACCGAGCCCGTCAGCCTCGAACTCAACTTGCCGGCAGAGGCCGGTCTGATAATCGAGATCGAGCAGCAGATAGCGAATCGGCCGGCGCTTGAGGGTGGTGATCAGCGCGCTGAGATTTTGTTGATCTTCAGTGTCAACCGTGACGATTTCAGCCACTTCCAAATGGCTCGATTCGAGGAATCGCTGGGCGAGTGCTTCACTCGAAAACGCGAGCGCGCCCGCCCATGACTGTTCTTTTTCCTGGTAGGCAATAACTGCCCCGTCCGCGTCGAGCAGAAAATGAAGTTCTTTGCAGCCAATCGGGTTCACGCGGCTTCGACCTTGAGTTGTCCGCGCCGGATTGCGTCGGCGCGTTCGCGCACCAGCGCCGGATAGGTATGATAATGCTCGCCACTGAGCCGCAGGAACGATTCGATATCAACCTCGTCGAGTTCGAGTGCGTGGATCCGCTGCTCGGCTGAAGCCTGATCCCGCGCGTCTATGATGGCGGAATAAATCTCACGTCCTTGCTCGGATTGAAAATCCTCGCGCGGCGGCAGCGAAGCGGGATCGAGTGTCCTTGAATGGTAATGGTCGAGAATAAAGCGAAGCGCCTTGAGTTCATGGCGCAGGATGTCAATACGCTTAAGCGGGCGCGATTCCATAGAGCTAAAGCTTATCGCCCTTAATCCGGGACATTCAACGCCCGGGCGTAGTGGAGAATCGAGTGACCTTGCATTCGCGACCTTCATTATAATCAGCTAATTGCTGGGATCAGGGGGAGCTGTCGCGGCTTAGCCGATGAAGGGTGCTCAGATGGCGCATTGCTTCACGCTTGCGCCCGAGTTTTTCGTACAGTTCGGCCAGATTGCGATGGGCCTCAATCGACAGCGGATCGCATTCGATGGCGCGCAGTAAACTTTGCAGCGCATTCTCATTTTCGTTGCGCTTGCGATAGAGCAGTCCCAGCCGCAAGTGCACCTCCGCGTTGGCGGGCATCAGCACCGCCGCCCCTAACAGATGGCGCAGAGCACTGGCCAGATCGCCTTCGCGTTCGAGCAGCGCTGCCATGCGCGTATGCAACTCGAAGTTGCGCGGCTCCCGTCCTAACAGATCGCTGTACAGCGTCAGCGCGCGGAATGGATCATCCTCCGCGATGCGCAGGGCCTCTTCAAATCGTTCGCGCACCCGGGCAGGGCCAAAGCGCTCCTCGACTTTACCCGCCGTTCGCGGGCGGCCGAAGGGTAAGCGTAATTGCCCGCTTTGTGCTTCAAAAATAACGTCGCCCTGGCGAACGAGGATAACGCCGTCGTCATGTTCGAGCCGCAGCGCCGTAAGCGGCCGCGCCGGCTCGACAAGCGCGCGGACTCTCTCGACGCATCTTTGCAATGGTTGCAGATGACGCCGGCTGGGCAACAGTTCCTTGGCCATGCGCATCAGGATCAAATCGTTGAAGACGAAACGATAGCGCCGGCCTCGTTGGGCGGCGGGCAGAATTAGCCGCCGCCTTACCCAATAGCGAATTCGTTCGGGAGATACCGCGAGGATTCGCGCTGCGGCCCGCGTTGAGTATGTTGACCCACCGGCCTCCGCCATCGTCACCACCACCAACGAATATAAAACGGCGGCTACATCATCTCAACGCCGGTGAGCGCCTTTTTGCACAAGTTATTAGCCCATTGGGCGGAATCACCGTCTGCCAGGGGAGCCACGAGTACAAACGAAAGAGTCTGCTGCTGCGTTCCTCCTGCTGGCGCTCCAGACTTCTCGCCTATCCGTTATTAAAAGCGCCGGCCTTGTTTGTCATTCTCGCGCGTGGCTGGCGCGCGAAGAATCCCGATTTTTTTCTCCCGCCCGTTTCCGGGATTCCTCGCGCGCGCCGGACACCCGCGCGGGAATGACAGAGTGCCGGCGACCTTAGTAATTCCTCCCTAATTCCTCCCTAATTCCTCCCTCGTCCGTCTTCAGGCCAGTTCCTTTTGCAGCTTGAGCATCCGTACCACCGATTCGACCGCGTTCTTGGCATTGTCGATGCGGTCGAGTGCCTGCAAGCGATCCATCCCCGGGCCGGTTATGCCGAGCCCGACCGGTTTATCGAACTGCAACGCGAGATCAACTGCGGCTGCCGCGGTCGTGCCGGCGATGAGTTCGTCGTGTTTGGTTTCGCCCTTGATGACCGCGCCAATGAGAGCGAGGCCGTCGACATCGCTCCGTCCCAGCAGCCGCTTGACTATCAGCGGCATATCATAGACTCCCGGCACATGCACCACATGGCTGACCTCGGCACCTAGAAACTCCACATGGCTGCGCGCGCGTTCGAGCATCAGCGAAGTCACATCGAAGTTGAAGTCCGACACCACCAAGGCGATTTTCAAGTACCGCTCCTTTTCATCCTGCGTCTCACCCTGTCAGGGGGAGACCGGCGCCATCTTTCGGCGCCGAGAGAGGGTCCTTTTTCGGCATGCCTTTTGAGACGCGCGATTAGCAATCTGTCAACTACCAATCGGCTCTCAGCATATAATGCAGCATCGGCTAGCGACCTGGAAATTGGCTTGGTCCTGAGTGCACGGAATTGAGAATCTGCTGGTCCGCTGCGCTATGATTCAGGCTCCAGAGATGCGACTCCGGGCGGAAGCCTTAATACGAAGCCGACCGCGATTGAGAACAGTTTCGTCGTCAAAGCTCATGCTCGCGCGCCTCGGAAGTCGCGCTGCAAAAAGACCCCCTCTCGACGCGCAGAAACCGCGCGCCGGTCTCCCCCTGACAGGGGGAGACGCACTACCGCACTTCAATCCCGCGATGGTTCAGATAGCGCTTCAGTTCGGCAATCGGATACTCGCCATAATGAACAATTGAGGCGACCAGCGCCGCGTCAGCCGCGCCTGCGGTAAATGCCTCGTACAGATGCCTCGGCTCGCCGGCGCCGCCCGAGGCGATCACAGGAATCGAAACCGATTCGCTTATCCGCCGCGTGATTTCGAGGTCGTAGCCGAGCTTGGTACCGTCGCGATCGATCGAATTGATACATAGCTCGCCGGCGCCAAGCCGCTGGCCCTCGTGGGCCCATTCAAAGGCGTCGAGCCCGGCCGGGGTGCGTCCCCCATCGATCATGACTTCATAGCCAGAGGGGAGCTGCGGGGTGGGAACGCGCCGCTTTACCTGCATCGACAGCACGATACATTGGCTGCCGAAGGCACGCGCGCCTTCCGCAATAATCTGCGGATTCCGCACCGCGCCGGAATCGATCGAAACCTTCTCGGCGCCGGCCAGCAAGGCCGCGCGCATATCCTCGACTGTGCGCAATCCACCGCCGACGCTGAACGGAATAAAGATCTCGCGCGCGACTGCCTGCACTACTTCGAGCATGATTGCGCGCCGCTCATTGGACGCGGTGATATCGTAGAAGACGAGTTCGTCAGCGCCCTGCTCGTAGTAATAACGCGCCATTGCGGCCGGATCACCGATAGCGACATTGGCGAGAAATTGCACGCCCTTGGTCACCTTGCCGTCACGCACATCGAGGCATGGAATGATTCTTTTCGCCAGCATCTCAGGCCTCGAACAGGCGCTGCAGGCTGTCGAAGAAGCCTTCACAGCCTGCTTTCCCCCTCTGTAGTCTCCCCCGCAAGCGGGAGAGAACTAAAGGAAGGAAGCCAGCCTTTACCCAGGGTGTTGAGACCGATGTTCCAGCGAATGCCATTGGTAAGCCTTTCTCAACACCCTGTTTGATCGCATTTGCAGAAATTGTCGAGCAGCCGCAGTCCGGCGGCACCACTTTTTTCGAGATGAAATTGAGTAGCGACGACGTTGCCGCGGGCGAGCGCCGCGGTAAAGCTGACGCCATAATCGCAGGTCGCGATCGTCGCCGCCGGATCGTCCGGCACCGGATAATATGAATTCACGAAATAGAAATGCGTACCATCGGGAATTCCGGCAAAAAGCGGGTGTCGGCGCGCTTGGCGCACCCGGTTCCAGCCGATCTGCGGTACTTTGAGCGGCCGTCCGTCGAGCGACGATGGGTAGCGTACCACGCGTCCCGGAATGATCCCGAGGCAGCGCGTGCTATCCTCTTCGCTGTAATCGAACAGTACCTGGATACCGATACAGATGCCAAGAAAGCGCTTGCCCGCAGGGACCACGTCGTTCCGCAGGACCTCGGTGATGCCCAGCCGATTCAGATTTTCCATCGTGGCCCCCGCCGCCCCCACACCGGGTAGAATAACGCGCTCAGCGTGTCGAATCCGCTCCGGTTCATCGGTGATTTCCCAGCGATATCCGAGATGCTCGAGCGCCCGTGCGACGCTGGTCAGATTTCCGGCTTTGTAATCAACAATCGTGATGATGGCCACGACTCGGATTGTGCATTATAGCGAAAAATTGTGAAAGGCAGACGAGGGGTTGGGCGGACGCTCAGACCAAGTGGTGCGGTTAAGCTCAGGACTGTCTCAAAAGTTGCCCGGCATGCGGGGCTCCTGGTTCGCATGGATCGCGGATGGTCTTGCCGGCATCAGCCCAACCCGGCCGCATTCACCGTCACGAAAAAATACGTCTTGCGCTTCAGCCGAGCGTAGCCCTTTTGCTAAGATGTTCTGCGACTCAGGCTTGCAGGCTGTGAAAGTCTAAAGGAGGACTCCTTCTGGGTTACAGCCATACCCGGTCAGTAGAAGAGGCGGAACGCGCCGTCCTGGTTGGGGTCGAAACCGGCGCGAACACCCATGGAATTGCAACGGCGGATTCCCTCGCCGAGCTCGGTGCATTGGCCGAAAGTGCGGGCGCGGCCATCACCGGGCAAATCCAGCAGAAATTGAAGGCAGTCGATCCTCGCACCTTTATCGGGCGCGGCAAAACCGTCGATGTCCGCGAGATGGCCCATCAACGCGGTGCGACGCTCGCGATCTTCGACGATGCGCTCAGTCCGGTGCAGGCGCGCAACCTCGAACAGGAGCTGGGGCTGCGGGTGGTTGACCGCTCTCAGCTAATTCTCGACATCTTCGCCCAACGCGCTCGATCATTAGAAGGCAAACTCCAGGTCGAGATCGCGCAATTGAGCTATCTGCAACCCCGCCTGACCCGCCAATGGGCTCACTTATCACGCCAAACGGGTGGCGGTGGCGCCGCCGGCGGGCGAATCGGCAACCGCGGCCCTGGCGAGACTCAACTCGAAGTTGATCGGCGGCGGCTGCGCGAGCGGCTGACGCGGCTGCGAACGCGCTTGCAGCAAGTCGAGCGCACCCGCTCGATCCAGCGGCAGCGACGGCTCGAAGTTCCCTGGCCGACCGTGGCGCTCGTCGGCTACACCAATTCCGGCAAATCAACGCTGATGAACGCGCTGACGGACGCCGGGGTGGAGGCAGCGGACCGGCCGTTCTCGACGCTCGACCCGACGATCCGCCGCCTCAAATTGCCCGGCAAGGCGCAGGTGATGCTCGCGGATACGGTCGGCTTTATCCATCGGTTGCCGCATATGCTGGTGGAGGCATTCAAGGCCACGCTGGAAGAAGTGCGGGTTGCCGACTTGTTGTTACATGTGGTTGATGCCAGCTCTCCGCTCGCCGACGAACGGATCGCGGTGGTCGACCGCGTGCTCGAAGAAATCGGCGCAGGCGACACAGCGCGGCTGATGGTCTTCAATAAGGCTGATCTACTCGAGCATGCTCCGTACGGTCCTCGTGGAGTGGATAACATCGCGGTCTCGGCGTTGAGACACGAGGGTCTCGATCGGCTGCTCGCCGCGATCGCTCGCAGCTTCAGCGGCCTGCGAGAAGAAATCGCGGTAAAGTTACCGGTGATGCGGGGTGACTTGATTGCGATGGCGCGCCGCGACGGCGAAATCCTGAGTGAGGAATATGCCGACGGCGTAGTTTCGATGCGCGCGCTGGTCAGTGCGGCGGTAGCCGGACGTCTGCGCAAGGCTGCGCTGAGCGCCGCGTAAAACGAAACCGGAGAGTCGCTGTGGCGCCGTTTCGAGAATTTGCTTGTGACGGTCAATGTCGCCGTCGCCCTTCGCCGAATCGCTAATCGGCGAAGGAGGCATGATGGAGCAGTTGACACCTGGGGCGCTCCTGGGAAGCCCGCCGCGATGGAGTCCGCGCATGCAGCGCTATAGATTCCGACCGGTGTCGCCTGCTGTCTCGGTGAAAAAATGAACTCAGCGTGGGTAAAACCTGCCGTTCAGACGCTACGCCCTCAGCGGCTGGTTCTCTGGCATCTGCTGAACATACCCAATGTATTGACCCTGATCCGGCTCTTCCTGGTGCCGGTCTTCCTGGCGCTGCTCAGTCAACATCGATTCGGGTATGCGCTTTATGTCTTCTGCGCGGCCGGCTTGACCGACGCACTCGACGGCACGATCGCGCGATGGTTCGATTTGCGCACGGAGATTGGAGCGCTGCTCGATCCTTTTGCCGATAAGCTCCTTCTGCTGAGCGCCTTCGTCGGACTGACGGTCGAAAATGCGATTCCTGGCTGGTTGCTGGGCGTGGTGATTACCCGGGATATCGTGATCGTCTTTGGCTATCTGCTGCTCATCTTCTACACTGATGAGCGTGTGCCCGTGCATCCGAGCTATCTGGGCAAAGCGGCGACCTGCTTGCAACTCGCATCAGTCATCGGCGCGTTGGCAGGAGCTGGTCAAAGTTGGGCGGAGTCGTGGTACATATTGCTGCTCTATACAACAGTAGCGATTACCGCCCTGTCCGGAATGCACTACGCCTACAAGGGGCTGGTCTGGCTCAGCTCGAGCGAGCCGCAGATGTTCGAGTAGTCCGTGTCATCCCGAGCAAAGCCCAGGGATCAACGCGGAGCGATTTGCCTGGGGGTCGGGCACGCAGGTAAAGAGACGAGACCGCTCGCAAGGAGCAGTTCTGTTCGGATATTGCGTTCTATTTTCGTGCAACGTGCTGGGTCCACCGGATCCGTCAATATGTGAGCCAGAGCCGTTGGGTGGCCAATTGACTATTGAAGTGACCCGTTCGCGGTAGTCGGTTGAATCGGGTTCGCTCCCCCGGGTTGTGTGGCAGGTGCAGTAGCTGCCTCCGGCGGGGGCGAAATCTCGGAATATCCGACGTTACCAGATCTAGCCAGGCACTCCTTTTCCTTGGAATCGTGGTAAGCCCAACCGAACGGTCCGAAGATCATGGTGTCCGCCTCGCCCGACCAGCGGCCACTTATGCACTCATTATAGGTTTTTTGCTGGCCGACGGTCATAAGTGGCTGCTCCGAGCTGCATCCGGTCAGAACAGCCGCTAACACGATCGCCGTCAGCGTAAACCGCATGTCAGCTTCCCCTCTCAAATTGCACGTCGTCTGCAGCTATCGCGAATGGTGACCGGGTGCAACCGTTTAGCAGACCCTTTTCGATAGTTTCCGCCGGGCGGCATTGATTTGACTTTCGCTCAGCTAATAATCCCTCGAGAATTCTTGGATCCACCGGCTTGGCGACTACAGCGTCGACCAAATCGCGGCGGGGGGTCGTCCGCTGGAATTTCTGCTGCCCAGCCGGTGAGCAGATAAAAGGCCGGCGCATCTTTCAAAGACTTTACCCTAGCGCAGCAACTCATTCAACGCGGCATCGATGAACTCATTGTCCGAAGGGCTCACCCCCAAAGCTGCTGCGTGCCCCCAGATCGAGCGGATGGGTCGCAGTTCGGCATTCGGCATCAGCTCTTTCTCGAGCTGGTTATCGCGCACGCGGAAATAGAGATCCGTTTCGCATGGCATTACTATCGCCCGAGCCTGGATGGCTTGTAGAGCAGCCGCAAGATCTCCCTTGTACAATGTGTTGGCACTAATATCGGCATGCTGCCACGTCCACAGCATGGCCAATAGGTCGTTGGCGTCACGGCGCCTAAAGTAGCCCTCCAGGAATCGCACCGTATCTTCCATCGAAGCCAGGCCGATTTTGCGGTACTCCTGTTCGCGAAAGAAGTCCTGCGAGAATGCCCAACCCGCGTACACACGGCTGAAGGCGCGTAATCCTTTTAACGGCGGAGTTTGATACCAGCCGTCCGCAAACGCCGCATCGGCCAGCAGTGCGGCCTTGACCCCATCAAGGAAAAGGTAATTGTGAGGCGAGGTTCGTGCGGAACCGCATAGCGGTGCGATCGCCCCCACCATCTCGGGATGGAGCGCACCCCATTGGAAGGATTGCTGTGCGCCCATCGAAAAGCCCACGACCAGCTTAATGCGGTCAACCCCCAGGTGCTCGGCGACCAAGCGATGCTGGCACATGACATTGTCGTACAGAGTAACGTTTGGAAAAGCGGCGCGGTCGAACGGCGGTGGCGCGTTGCTGGGAGAAGAGGACAGACCGTTGCCGAACATATTCGGGACGATGATGAACCACCGCGCCGGGT
>WNFC01006975.1_pt1 | contig 12430 bp, 9 predicted proteins | sample 5400541 | NCBI WGS metagenome assembly WNFC01 (sample SAMN13153342, study PRJNA577476) | soil metagenome | isolation source: 120 cm saprolite under Douglas fir tree site 2 hole 2 replicate 1 | place: USA:California | collected 2015-04-18
TACTGCGGATGAGAAATCTGGGATCGATTGGAGAGGAGCCGGCTTCCCTGGCGGCTTTCAACCACGCGATCGCCTACGTTCCGAAATTCGATCTCTACCTGGATGGCACCGCTGAGTTCCACGGCTCGCGCGAGCTGCCCGGCGCGGATCGGCTGGCCAACGTCCTGATCATCGATCCAAAAGGGAACAGCACGTTTGGAGTCATTCCCGAAGCTTCGGCGGAGCAGAACGCCACAGGCACTTCGCTCGCGGTGGCGCTGCACGAAAACGGCAGCGCCTCGATCGCCGGAAAGAGCGTGGTGACGGGTCAGGGCGCGCCGGAGTACCGCCGCAGCTATCAGTCGGGCGCTACCCGAAAGGCGACCTTCGAACAGGGCTGGGCGCAGGCTTTTCCCGGTCTGACCGTCCAGCAGGTCAGCTTCAACGATTCGAGCACGCTCGATGAAGACGTGACGATGAGCTACCGGATGAGCGTGCCTCGATACGCCGAGGTGCTGCCCAAATCGGTCCGCTTCTATCCGTTCGGCTCGGGTCGCTCGTTCACCGAGTCCTACGGAACCCTGTCCGAGCGGCACTACGACCTGTTCCTCTCCAGCCCCTGGGTGAACCGGTACGACTTCGAGTACTCGCTGCCCCCCGGTTTCAAGGTTCCGGAGCTTCCCGCCGACGTGAAGGAGGAAACACCGTTCGGGCGCCTGCGGATCTGGCATCGGATCGAGAACGGCAAGCTGGTATGTCGAGGGGAAGTTTCCTTGATGCGCACGCGGATCAAGACCAACGAGTACCCCGCCTTCCGCGCATTCCTTCGGCGACTGGACCAGGCCTTCTCACGCAAGCTGGTGGCGTCCGAGAACCAGGCAGAAACGGCGCGGAAGTAGGTGCCTTCGGGGAAGCGGGATTCGTGACGCGGCGGGCGATCGATGCGACGATCCATTCCGTGCAAGCAAATCTCATCCCGAAGATTGTCCGTTGCCTTTCGATCGCGGGGGCGCTCTCTTTGTCCGCCGGCGCGCAAGGAATGTCCACCGGCAAACCAACGGACAGCGACCGCCCCCCTTCGGCGGCTCCCAAGACTCCCCGCGGCCCGCCAAAGCCGATGCTGGACAACGCGATGGCGGAAGTCGAGATCAGCGGAACTCTGCGTCTCTCCCAGAAGCCCGCCCGACTCTTCGTCTTTGTCAGCCGAAAAGCCTGCGACCCCGGCTTGAACGAGAAGGACATCGTCGGCTCGGTGAGGATCGATCCGTTCGTCGGTACCAACTTCTTCATCGAAGTCTTCGTGCCCCAGGGAACCAAGGGAAATGTCTGCGCCGCGGCGCTCGACGAAAAGGGAAGGATCATCGCCTTCGGGGCCTACCCCAAAAACCCACTCACTTTCCGGGGACAGGGCGAGGTGTCTTTCGGCGGGGTAAGCTTCCCGCTCGCCCGATTGCCGAAGCCCGTTCCGGCGCCGGAGAAGTTCAAGCACTAGGGGTGGGGGCGAGCCCGGGAAGGCGACGCCGGCCGGGTGGCAAATCAAATGCGCGTTGAGCCGCCGGATGGGCGGCGATCAGCGCGAGCGATTTGAGCAGCAGCGTTTTTCCAGGCTCCATCTTGTGCCAGGGCGAAGCCCCGCTCGGATGGGGCAGGCAAATGACGTCGGCTTCGACGCCGTGGTAGGCGAGGCGTTGCTGAACGCCGATGATCTCCGAGAGCGGAACCGCGCGACCGAGCACCTGTTCAATCGCCATCGTTCCCACCGGCAGAATGAGCTGCGGCTTGAGCAAGGCCACTTCTCGTGCGAGGAACGAGCGGCACCGCCCGATTTCGTCCAGCGCGGGTCTCCGGTCGCCACCGCCCTTGGCTTTTCCGGGGAAGCAGCGAAGCACCGCGGCCATGTAGACCCGCTTCCGGACCGTCTCCTCATCGACGCCGAGTGCGGATTGAAACCATTTGAAGAGCGTCTTCCCCGCCGTCCAGGCGAATGGACGACCGATGTCTCCCTCGTGCGGGCCGGGTGCCTGGCCGACGAGGTAGATCGGGCTGCGCACCGGTGGGCCGTGCACCACCGGACCGACCACCTTGGGGCAGGCGCGGCACGCATCGAGCTCGCGGTGCAGCGCTTCGAGCTTCTGCTTCAGAGTCACCTCTCTTTCATAGTCGAGCGCGGGCCGGCGGATCGGAAATACGCCCACGGCGGCGAAAGGACTGACCTCGCTCGGATGTTATGGTCTGCGCAATGAGAAAACCTTGGCTGTTGGGTATCTTCCCGCTCCTCGCGGTTGCTTGCGCCCGCCATCCCGCTTCGCCCAGCGAAGTGCTCGATCAGGCCGCCCGCGATAGCCTGGGCGCGGCGCCTTCCGCCCGAGCCCTGTCTCTGTCCGGCTTTCACGCCTACCTCGTCGAGGGCGACGCGAAGAAGGCGCAGGATCGCTTCGACGAAGCTCTGAAAAAAGATCCATTAGAGCCCTATGGACTGTACGGCCAGCACATCCTCGCCTACCGCATCGCCCAGCCGGGACGCGCCCTTGAGGCCGCGCTCAAGTTGACGGAAGCCGCTCCTCGCCATCCGCTCGCGGTGATCGGGGCCCGATCCGCGTTCGATCTCGCCGGGGCGGCGGCGTCTTTCGACGATGCGATTCTCGCCCACGCCACCCGGGCGCTCCAAGCGGGCCTGCGCGGGGATGCGGCATATCTATTGAGAAGCGCGGCCGGGATCATCCATTCGCAGCGGGAGAATTCCGCCGCCCAGGCGCAGATTCTCTCGGAATTGGGAGTTGCCGATCAGCTCACCTTGCTCGGTCCTTTTTCCCCCTTTCATGTGCTCGGATTCGACGTGGCGATTCCTCCCGAGCAGACCGGGGGGATGGGTCCAGGTTTCGTCGGCCCTTTTGGCGAGCTCAAGCCGCGGATCCTTCGCCTGCCGGAAGGCAGGGTGAGCCTCGCCGGCGAGGGTCCCCTGGGAGATATCTACGTGCTCGCGGTGGACGTCGACGCACCGGTGGATGCCACTCACGTCGTGCGCACGGTGACCTCGGTACCGCACAAGGTGTATCTGGATGGCGAATTGCTGTACCAGCGCCGCAGCTTCGAGCGTTTCGAGCCGACGGTGAGCACCGCGGGGGTCGCGCTGTCAGCCGGTCGCCACCGCGTGGTGGTCAAGCTCGCCAAGGAGGATCGCTCGGCCTCCTTCGGGCTGTCGCTGGTCCGAGAGGACGGGCAGCCGGCCCGGCTGCGATTCAGTCCCGCGGAGGGAAAAGCCCCTCGATGGAATGGAGCGACCAAGGTCGATGTGGCGGGGTCTATCCGACCGCGAAGAGCCTGGCGGATGCGCTGCGACCGGAGGCCGGCGAGCTGCTCGCCAATTTCATTGCCGCTCGCGATGGATTGGTGCGCGACCGGGACGGTGCCAAGCGCCTGAGCGCCGCGCTGTCTTCGGTGTCCCGGGCTCCCGCGATCGGTGCGCTCGCGGCGGAAATCGCGATCGCCGATCGAACCATCTCCAGCCGGATCGCACGCGGCCGCGCCACCCGCGAGCTGGAGACGAGCACCGCGAAGGACACGGGCGAAGTGGACGCGCTGATCTCCCGAGCCAGTCTGGCCCTCGACGATGGGCGCCTCGCCGAGGCATCCGAGTTCGCGAAGCGCGCGAGAGCGGCCCATCCCAACCCGGGATATCCGGTGTGGATGCTCCAAGCGCGGATCGAGCTTTCGCTGGGGCTCGATGCGCAAGCGGATCAAACGGCTCTCGAGGCCCTCACCGCACAGCCGGGTCTGTGCGAAGCGCTCTCGCTGCGTTACGACTTGGCCCGGCGGCGAGATCAGGTCGCGCTGGTGGACAAGCTCCTTTCCGATTTCAAGAGCTGCCCCAACTCGATGGCGCGGGCGGCGGAGCACGCCAAGTCGCGCGGCGACCTGCGCACCGCGGCGGCGATCTACGAAGAGATGGTCGCCCGCGATCCGGGTCAGATCTCCACCTCGACAGCGCTGTCGAGCATCTATCTCTCCCAGCGGCGGTTCGACGAAGCGACCCGGCTTCTGGAAACCTTGAGCACGATGTGGCCGCGGAACTCTTTCCTCCCCAAGCGGCTGGGAGAGATCTACGAATTCTGGGGAAAAACCGATGAGGCGCAGCGCCAGCGAGAACAGTCTCTGTCGATCGATGGGTCGGATCTCGGACTGAGGCGAATCGTCGAACGCCGGCGAACCGGAAAGGAGGTCCTCGCCGAACAGGCGATCGACGGCAAGGCGGCGATCGACGCCTACGAGGCGCAGCATGGAACGGAGGACACCGCGGGCGCCCTGGTCCTCGACGCCGCAGCGATCCGGGCCTACCCCGATGGGTCCAGCCTGGACCGAATCCACATCGTCCAGAAGGCCCTCGGCCAGAGCGCGCTGTCGGAGCTTGCCGAGGTGTCCCTACCGCCCGGCGCTCAATTGATTACCGCGCGGACCTGGAAGCCCGACGGGAGCTTCCTCGAGCCGGAGAACATCGAGGGCAAGGATTCGATCAGCATGCCCGGGGTGCAGGTCGGCGACTACGTGGAATACGAATTTCTCCAGGCCCACCCCTCGCGCGGACCGGCGCAGCCCGGTTTCACCTCGGCGAGCTTCTACTACCAGGTGGCGCGGATGCCGAACAATTGGTCCACCTATACCGTCCTCGCCCCGCGAGGGACGGGCATGGCGGTGGACGCGCACAACACCCAGGCGCCCCCACCGCGGATTGAAGGCGACGAAGAGGTCTTCTTTCACGAAGAGAAGCACGTCAGCCCCTTCATCCCCGAACCGGACAGCGCGCCCTCCGGGAACGAGTACCTGCCTTTCGTTTCCGTCGGGGCGGGGGCCACCGGAAACGATGGATTGCTCGAGAGCTACGGAGATCTGTTCATCGATCGGGCGCAGCAGAATTTCGAGGTCGAGCAATTCGCGCGGAACGCCACGCGCGGGAAACAGGGACGGGAAGCAGTGCAGGCTTTGCACAGCGCGGTGATGCATCGGCTCTCGGGGCGCGATGCGGGGATGTCGCAGTCCGCGGCCGCCTCGATTGCCCAGGACCGGGGCAGTCGCCTATGGGCGCTCAAGGCGGGTCTCGAAGCGATCGGCATTCCGGCCCGCATCGCCGCGGTGAGGACCTTTGGCGTTGATCCCGCCCCGTATCGGTTCCCGAATGAATCGCTGACTCCGTATCAATGCGTGCGCGCCGAGCTTCCCGACGGAAGCGAGCTTTGGCTCGACACGCTGATTCGTTTCAGTCCTTTCGGCGAGCTGCCCGAGCAGGCCGCGGGAAAGGATGCCTGGCTTCTTCCCGAGCCGGGAAGGCCGCTGCGCAAGGTCAAGACGCCGGCGAAGAGGTTCGCTGGTGGAAAGGAAATCCAGCTCAAGCTCAAGCTCGACCAGGATGGAAAACTGAGCGGCTCCGGAAAGGAGACCTACCTCGGATTCGAAGCGGCGCAGTTGGCGGAAGCGTTCGAAGCCCTGTCGCAGCAGCAGCGGGACCAGGCGTTGGAAGGGGCGCTGTCGCGCTACTTTGGCGGCGCGGAGCTGTCCGAGCTGAAGCTCGACTTGAAGCGAGGGGTCGGCGTCCCGCTGGTCGTGCAGTATTCGTTCAGCGCCCCCAAATTCGCCCGCGCCGAGGGCAACCAGCTGGTGCTCGGGCCGCTCACTTTCCCCGCCCACCTCGGGCGACGCTTCGTCCATGTTGGCTCGCGGAAGACGCCGCTCTACGTCGACAGCACGGAGCAGAACCACACCGTCACCACGGTTGAGCTTCCCCCCGGGTATTCACTCTCGGAGCCTCTCGGGGAAGTGAAAAGCCGCGGCGCCTACGGCAACTTTATCCGAAAGGAGCGGCAGGAAAAGAGTCAGATCCAGATTGAGGAAACCTACCGGCTCGACATGGCCCGCGTTCCTTCCTCCGAGTACGACGAGTTCGCCCGCTTCGCCGCCGAGGTCGATCTGATTCAGTCCAGGGATCTGGTGGTCGAGAAGAAATAAAGCCACTGAGGGACCGACTCTCTCCGCCGGTTTTTGATGGCCGGGCCGCCACCCCGAAACCAAAATCAGCGGCTCCTGGTGGCCCGGGCCATAATCCCGAAAGATTCGAAGGCGGCTTTATGGCCCGGGCCATAATCCCGAAAGATTCGAAGGCGGCTTTATGGCCCGGGCCATAATCCCGAAAGATTCGAAGGGCAGCTTTATGGCCCGGGCCATAATCCCGAAAGATTCGAAGGGCAGCTTTATGGCCCGGGCCATAATCCCGAAAGATTCGAAGGCGGCTTTATGGCCCGGGCCATAATCCCGAAAGATTCGAAGGGCGGCTTTATGGCCCGGGGCCATAATCCCGAAAGATTCGAAGGGCGGCTTTATGGCCCGGGCCACGGGTCGGGATGGAGTCCGGCGGACCTAACCGATCGCGATCGCCCTTGATGGCGATTTATCTCAAATCAACCGGGCGCAAACGCTGCTGTGGACGTTCGACCCCGCTTCTGTGAGCGAGATCCGCGTTCCCTGACAGCGCGCGAAACCGCCCGCGATCAGCCGCTGCACTTCCTCGCGGCGCCCTTCGATCGGTTGGTCGAACTCAAGGCACGCCGCCTCGAGGTCTATTCCGTTCGAGAGGCGAAGGCCCATCGCCACCCGCTCTTCGAAGAGCTCGCGATTGCCCAGCGGCTCGCGCCACGCTTCGGGGCGACGGCCCTCGAGCACCTCGCGCAGATAGCGCTCGGGGCTGCGGTGATTGGAATACCTCAAAGCCGCCGGCGCTCGCGCATAGCCGGCCGCGCCCGCGCCCAGCCCCAGGTACTCGCCCCCGGTCCAATAGAGGGAGTTGTGGCGCGAGTGAAATCCGGGCCGCGCATAGTTGGAGATCTCATATCGGACAAGGCCCGAGGCCTCGCATGTCTCCCGGACGACGCGGGCCATGGCGATCACGATTTCGTCCGCGGGCAGGGCGATCTCTCCCCGCTCGAGCTGCTTGCCCAACGGGACCTCTTCCGCAAGGGTTTCGCGTTCCAGAGTGAGCGCGTAGGCCGAGAGGTGCTCCGGCCCCATGCTCACCGCGCGGCGGACGTCGGAGAAGACCTGCTCGAGCGTCTGGCCGTGAACCCCGTAGATGAAGTCCATCGAGACGTTTCCGAAGCCGGCCGCCCGGGCGATCTGGAAGGCCTTCGCCGCAGCCTCGCCATCGTGCTCTCGCCCGAGCGCGCGCAAGGTCGACGACTGAAACGACTGAACGCCGATCGACAACCGATTCACGCCCGCTTCCCTGAATCCGTTGAAGCGGGACGCGTCGACCGCGCCCGGATTCGCCTCCAGGGTGATCTCGGCGCCCAGGTCGCAATCGAACCGCCGGCGAATCGCTTCCAGCACCTGGCCGATGCAGCCGGGTTCCCAGAGCGAAGGCGTTCCGCCGCCGAAAAAGATCGAATCCACCCGCCGAGCGACGAGCGACGGAATTTCGGTCAACCGCAGATCCATCTCCGCAACGATCGCGCGCGCGTAGCTCTGCTGCGGGATCTCGCGCGAGACCACCGAGGCGAAGTCGCAGTATGGGCACTTGCTCAGGCAGTAGGGGAAATGAACGTAAACGCCAAAGCGCGACGCGTTGATTCCAGTGATCCCATCGAGAGCAGATGTCGCGATCATCGTTACTTCTTGCCCTTCAACTGGGCCTCCAGCCGGGTGACCTTGGCTTTGAGTGACGCGGCGGCTTCCATCGCCGCCTCCGCCGCGACCAGCTTCTTCTTCATCGAGGCGAGGTCCAGTTTCAACTTATCCCGCTCGGCCACCAGCTCGGCTTGCCCCGCGGAACCCGATGTCTTAGCGCGTTCCGGTTCGGCCTTGACCCTGGCGAGCGCCGACTCCAGCGCCGCGATTCGCGCCTCCAGCTGAGTCTTGCCGCCCTCCGCGGCGAGCGCGCGCTTCTCCACCGCGTCCTTTTCCCTTCTCTCCTTTTGAAGAAGACCCTGCAGCTCCACCGCCCTTTGCTGGGTGCTGGTCAGCTCGTCGCGCGCTTTGCGGGCGCCGGATTGATCCTGCCGGGCGCTTCCCAGCTGCGTTTCGAGTGACGCCAGCTGGCTCGCCAGCGCCTCCGATTTGCCTTCGCTCTCCGCGAGGCGAATTTGCAGCTCCGTGCGCTTTTCCTCCTCCCCCGCCAGCCTCGTCTGAAGCTCGCCGATTTTTCGCTGCGTGCTCGAGGTCAACTCTTCCTTGAGTTTTTTGAGCTGCTGGTCGCCCTGAGCTTTGGCCTGCGCCTTTTCGGCCTGAAGCCGGGAAACCTGCGCCTTGAGATCCTGAAGCTGTTCCGCCGCGGCGCCGGCGCGCGATTGCACCTCGTGAAGGGAACGCCGGGCTTTCTCTTCGGCCTCCAGCGCCTGGCGTCGCGCCTGCTCCTGCGCCTCCTGGATCGAATGCCGGGCCTTTTCCTGCACCTCGTTCACCAAGCGGCGGGCTTGTTCCTGCGCCCGGGCGCCGGCTGCGGTCCCCTCCTGTTCCAGCTCTCGAATCCGGGCCTTGAGCGGGTCCAGATCGCCCCGGCTTGCCGCTTGTTCGGCAAGCGCCGCATCCCGCTCCGCAACCGCGATCCTGAGCTCTTCGGCAGCGTGTTCCAGCTCGCTGGTGAGCCGTTCATTTTCAGAGCTCATCGACTGGTACTGCTCGTTGACCGCCTCCAGATCCCCCTCGAGCTCGGACTTTTTCGCCAACAGCTCGGAGACCTGCTCCTCGGCGACCTGGAACGATTTCTGGACCTCGACCAGCTCAGCCGCCGAGGCCGCGCCCGCCTTGCGCTCCTGGTCGAGCTTCCCGGTCAGCTCGGGGATCTGGACCTCTACCTCCGCCAGAGCTTTGGACAGCGCCTTGCGCTCTTCGACCACCGCCTGGAAATCCGCTTCCAGCGCGGCGACCTGTGCCTCGACTTGCTCGGCCCGCGACTCCGTCTTCCGGGCTTGGTCCTTCGCCGCCTGGTACTGCTGCGTTACCTCTTGCAATCGGTTCGGAAATTCTCTCAGCCTTTCCAACTCGGCGAGCGCGGCCTCGAGCCGTGCGTTGAGGGCCTGTACCGCCTCGCGAATCTGATCCGCTTCCTGTTCTCTTTCCGCGTAGATCGCCCTGGCGCGCGCAATCGTCTCTTGCTTCTGCTTGAGCACGGTGCGGAAAAACTCCACCTTCTCCTCGGGCAGACCCCGCGGAAGACGAGGCTCGACCGGCTCCTGGAATGGATCTCCTGACGGGCGCCCCACCGGCGGTGGGATGGACAGACCGGGTGCGCCCACTCCTTGCGTCCCTGAAGCTGGACGGGCGGCGGAACCTCGTTTGGTAGGAAGAGGCGGAGGCCCGGGCGAAGCGGCGGGCGGGGCTTTCGCCACGGGTGCGACGGCGGTGGGGGTGGGTGGGATGACGTCCGCCGGCCCCAGGGGCTCGTCCTCATCGCCTAGAATCTCGCGAAGGTCGAGGACTGGATTGCCGTCGTTGGGGCCGCTCTTCGTCATCAGCTGATGAGAAACACTATCGCTTCTAGAGGCGTGCAGCCATCTCTTGCGGCCCTGTCCACGCAGTGTCAGTTTGCCGAGGTGATCGGAAAGCGCTTTCAGCTCGAGAACGGTCTCCGGGTGGTCTTTGAGGAGCAGCATGCGGCCAAGGTCGCCGCTTTCCAGATCTGGGTAAATGCAGGAAGCGCGGATGAGCGGTCGGACCAGACCGGCTTGGCGCACCTGCACGAGCACATGCTGTTCAAGGGAACTGCTCGGCGAAGACCGGGAGAAATTGCGAGGGAGATCGAGGAGCGCGGCGGGGAGATCAACGCCTGGACCTCTTTTGACCAGACGGTGTACCACGTGGTGATGGCGAGCCAGTTCGCCCAGGTGGGCCTGGACGTCCTTGGCGACGCTCTCCGCAACTCCGCCTTCGACCCGGCGGAGCTGTCGAAAGAAATCGAGGTGGTTTGCGAGGAGATCAGGAGATCAAACGACCTGCCGTCCCGGAGGTCTTCGCGCGACCTCTTCGCCACTGCCTACCGGGCTCATCCCTACCATCGTCCGGTGATCGGCACCAAAGAGTCGGTCCGAAGCTTCACCCGCGACCGCGTGCTCGAGTTCTATCGGGGCAATTATTCACCCCGGAACATGGTGCTCGCCGCGGCCGGTGATTTCACCGAGGAGGATCTGCGCTGCTGGACCGAGGAGATTTACGGCGGCGATTGGGGACGCAGCTCCGGCCCGCCCCCGCCGCGGCCGCCGGAACCACCCAGGACGGGCCGGTCGATCAAAATCCGGGAAGATGACGTCAAAGAGGTCTACCTGAACCTGGCTTTCGCCATTCCCTCGATCGAGCACGAGGACATCCCCGCGCTCGATCTGCTTGCGCTGATCCTGGGTCAAAGCGACGCGGCTCGCCTGGTCCTGGAGGTCAAGCGCAAGCGATCGCTGGTGAATGACATCCGCGCCTTCGCCTATGCGCCTCGCGATCCAGGCCTGATGACCGCGGCGATGACCTTGCCTGCGGAGAGAATCGACGAAGCGCTGCAGGCAACGGCGGAGTTGATGTTTCAGCTTCGCACCACGCTCGTCGCCGCGGAGGAGCTCGCCACCGCCAAGACGTCGATCGAGGCGGACGCAATCTACCAGCGGGAAGCGGTCCAGGGGGTGGCGCGAAAACTGGGTTACTACGAAGCGTCCGCGGGAGGAATAGAGAACGAAGCCCGCTACTTCGAAAGAATCGGTCGCTTGTCTGCGGAGAATCTGCGCGAGGTGGCCGAGAGGTACTTCCGTCACGAGAACGCCATTCTCACCGCCCTGGTGCCCCCGGGCACCCCCTTCAACGCGGAGCGGGCCGAAGAGCTGCTGGACCGGGCGAGCCGGACGATCCGCCCGCCGCCTGACGAGAGGCGCGTCCCGAGTCTGGAATCATCTCCGGTCGTGGCAACGAAGCCGATTGCCGCGCGAAGCGGCGGATCCGCCGTAACCGTGGAGCGGTTGCCGTCCGGCGCGACGCTCGTCGTGCGCGAAGAAGCGGCCGCCCCCCTGTTTGCGATTCGCGCCTCGTTCCTGGGTGGACTGCGGTACGAGACCGAGGAGACCAACGGTCAGACTGCGCTGCTGGCGCGCATGCTGACGCGAGGCACCGCAAGCCACGACGCCGAAGAGATTTGCCACCTGATCGAGAAGCTTTCCGGCTCCCTCGGCGCCCAGGCAGGCCGGAATTCGGTTGGGCTTCGGGGCGAGTTTCTCTCCCGCCACTTCGATCGGGCGTTCGCGCTCTTCGCGGATTGCCTCCTCCATCCCGGTTTCCCGGAAGTGGAGCTCCAGCGAGAGCGCGCGCTGCTTATTCAGGACATCGTCGCGCGCGAGGACAATCCCGCCGGCCTGGCGCACGATCTCCTGTCGCGGACCTTCTACCAGCAGCACCCGTACCGGCTTTCCAGCTTTGGGCAGCTCAAATCCGTCGAACAGATCACCTCCGCCGCGCTTCGCGAATACCACCAGCGCTATCTCAATCCGGCCCAGATGACGCTCAGCGTGGTGGGAGACGTGAAGGTGGATCGGGTGCTTGCGATCGCGCAGGATCTGTTCGGCAAGCCCGGCGGACGGGGCGCCCCCCCTCCGCCGATCGCGGAAGAGCCGCCCTTTGCGCAGCCAAGGTCCGCCAAGAAGGTGCTCAATCGCGCCCAGTCGCATCTCTTGTTGGGATTTCCCGGCGCCCGGGTCACCGATCCCTGGAGGCACGCGCTCGAGCTTCTCTCCACCGTGCTCTCCGGCCAGGGCGGACGATTATTCATCGAGCTTCGGGACAATCGCTCCATGGCCTACACGGTAAGCAGTTTCAGCCTGGAAGGCCTCGACCCGGGCTATTTCGCGGTCTACATCGCGACCAGCCCGGCAAAGGTGGACGCGGCCCTGGAAGGCATCCGCGTGGAGCTTGCCCGGGTGCGCGACGAGAAGATCAGCGCCGCGGAGCTCAGACGGGCGCAGCACCACCTCATCGGGAGCCATGAAATCGGATTGCAAAGAAACGGCGCTCGAGCCGCGTTGCTGGCGCTGGATCAGTGCTACGGTCTCGGCTTGGACAACTTCCTTCACTATGCGGAACGGATTTCCAGCGTCACTGCCGAGCAGGTGCAGGAAGTGGCTCGGCGAGTGATCGATTTCGATCGCTCCGCGCTCGCGGTGGTCGGACCGTGAGCACCAGCGAGAGCTACTTCGCCCTGTCCGCCGAGCTGCCGGAGGCAGCTTCCGAGCTCGCTCAGTGGTTGCTTCACGAGCGAGGCTCTCTCGGTTTGGAGATTCGCGATTCGACGGTGCGCGCGATGCCTGGTCAGTCTCCCCTGCCCGGCGGCAGAGTGCACCTGGTCGGCTTTTTCGCCGCTCGCGCCGCGGCTGAGCAGGCCCAGGAAGAGCTTCGGCGCTCGCTTCCGGAGGCGACGCTCGGCCTGAGCGAAGCTCTTTGCGAGGAC
>WNFC01006980.1_pt1 | contig 12428 bp, 11 predicted proteins | sample 5400541 | NCBI WGS metagenome assembly WNFC01 (sample SAMN13153342, study PRJNA577476) | soil metagenome | isolation source: 120 cm saprolite under Douglas fir tree site 2 hole 2 replicate 1 | place: USA:California | collected 2015-04-18
GGCGGCGGCCCGATCGAGACCATGATCGTGATGGAGCAGTTCGGCAAAGGCCTGGTGCTGGAGCCGTTCCTGCCGACCGTCGTGCTGGGCGGCGGCATGATCGCCGCCGCCGGCAGCAAAGCGCAGAAGGAAGCGCTGCTGCCCCCGATGATCGAGGGCAAGAAGCAGTTCGCCTTCGCCTGGCTGGAGCGCCAGTCGCGCTATAACCTCGCCGATGTGGCACTCAAGGCCACCAAGGAAGGCGCCGGCTGGTCGCTTAGCGGCCACAAGGGCGTGGTCTACAACGCTCCGTCCGCCGATCATATCATCGTGCTCGCCCGCACCGCCGGTTCGGTGCGCGAGGAGAAGGGCCTCACGCTCTTCCTCGTCGATGCCAAGGCCAAGGGCATCACGCGCCGCGATTATCCGACCCAGGACGCGCTGCGCGCCTCCGAGCTCACCTTCGACAAGGTCTCGGTCGGCGGCGATGCGGTGCTGGGCACGGTCGACGGCGCCTTCCCGGTGGTCGAGGACTCAGTCGACCGAGCCATCGTGGCGCTCTGCGCCGAGGCCACCGGCTGCATGGACGCGATTAACGCCGCGACGCTCGAATACATCAAGACCCGCAAGCAGTTCGGCGTGGCGATCGGCAAGTTCCAGGTGCTGCAGCACCGCATGGTCGACTGCTTCACCAACGCCCAGGAAGCCCGCTCGATGACCCTGATGGCGTCGCTCAAGATCGACGACAAGGATCCGGTCGTGCGCCGCAAGGCGGCCTCCGGCGCCAAGGTCCAGATCGGCAAGTCGGGCAAGTTCTGCGGCCAGAGCGCCGTGCAGATGCATGGCGGCATGGGCGTCACCGACGAGCTGTCGGTCAGTCACTATTTCAAGCGGCTGACCATGATCGACCTCATGTTCGGCAACCAGCAGCACCACCTGACGCGCTACAGCAACCTCGCCATGGCGGCGTAGCCGCCGCGCCATGCGCGGTCGCCTAGGAGGAATCATCATGGCCTACGAATCGGTAGAAGTTCGCAAGCTTACCGGCGGCTGCGGCGCCGAGGTGCTGGGCGTCGATTTGAAATCGATGAGCAACCGCCAATGGAACGAGGTGCAGCACGCCTTCGCCGAACATGGCGTCATCTTCTTCCGCGACCAGAAGCTCACGCCCGAGCAGCATATCGAATTCGCCCGGCGCTGGGCGCCGATCGACGTCAACCGCTTCTTCACCGCGGTGCAGGGCTATCCCGAGATCGCCGAGGTGCGCAAGGAGCCCGAGCAGAAGACCAACATCGGCGGCGGCTGGCACACCGACCACAGCTACGATCCAGAGCCGGCGATGGGCTCGATCCTGCTGGCGCGCGAGCTGCCGGAGGAGGGCGGCGACACGCTGTTCGCCAACATGTACCGCGCCTTCGAGGCGCTTTCGCCCGGCCTGCAGCGCACCCTGGAGGGCATGAACGCCGTGCACGGCTCGGCGCACATCTTCGGCGCCAAGGGTGTGAACGCGGCCAATCCCGAATCAGCAGCGCGTTATGGAAACCAGCATCTGGTCGGCGGCGACGTCGTCCATCCGGTGGTGATCCGCCACCCCTTGAGCGGCCGCAAATCTCTTTATGTGAATCCGGCCTTTACCTTGCGCTTCGAGGATTGGTCGGTCGAGGACAGCCGGCCGCTGCTGGAACATCTCTATCGCCAGGCGTCGCGGCCGGAATTCACCTGCCGCTTTCGCTGGCGCGAGGGCTCGATCGCCTTCTGGGACAATCGCGCGACCTGGCACTATGCCGCCAACGACTACAACGGCGAGCGCCGGCTGATGCACCGCATCACCGTCGCCGGCTGCGCTTTGCAGTCGGCGCGACCCGGTGTCTAATTCCTGGGCGTCAGCGAAATTTCGGCGATGCCGTAGGCCAGGTTGTAGCCGGCGTTCGTCGAGTCCTGCAGCTGGGTCGCCTGCAGCACGACCTGGTTGTTGCTGCCGCCATAGAGCCAGTTGCCGCCGGCGCTCGAGCCTGCCGCAATCGAGGCCTGCTCGCCGCCATAGTTGCCGGCGATGAATCTGGGGTCTGTGCTCGTCTTGTTACCGACGAGGCCCGCGAGCTGGTAAACGTGCCAGATCATATGGCTGGCCTTGGTATAGCCCACGTCGAGACCGAACTTCCGGATCTTGCCGTCGTAGAGCTGCGAGGTTCCGTCCTTGGTCAGATAAACGCAGCTCAGGTCCTTGGTCGAACCGAAGAGATAGCCGGAGCCGCCGCTGACGGTGCAGGTCAGCGCGCCGATATAGATCGGCGAGTTGGCGTTGGTCGTGTTCATCTGCTGGGCAGTCGGCTGCTGGCAGGCGCCCGTCGCCAGGGCGAAGATTGCCGCCACGGCGGCCGAAAGACATTTGCTCATTATGTATCCCCCTCTCAGTCTGGCGAGTATGGCACAGCCGGCTAGCGAACCGCCGCCCACAAAAGCGCCGCGCCGGAAACAATCATCACCCCATCGAGCAGGCGCTGGAAGGTGACGACGCTCAGCCGCTCGACGATCAGGCGCGCGGTATAGGTGCCGGCCATCACCGACGAGCCCGAGATCAGCCCCTTCACCACGATGTCGAAGGGCAGGGCGCCGAACTGGCGGAACGTCAGCGCCTTGCTGATGTAGAGCGCCAGCGAGCCCGCCGCCTCGGTGGCGATGAAGGCGCCCTTGACCAAACCGTAGGCGGCAAAAGCCGGCACGCTGAGCGGCCCGGTCGACACGACGATGCCGGTCAGGAAGCCGATGACCGCGCCGGCGATGGCGAGGTGCCAGAAGCCGAATTTGAGGTTCCTCGAGGCGAGCCAACGACGGCCGGGGACCATGACGAGAAAGAACAGGCCGAGCGCCACGTCGATCAGCCGTTCAGGGAGGATCAACAGGGTGCGCGCGCCAAGCGCCGCCGCCGGTACGCCGCCCAGCGCATAGGCGCCGCACGCGCGCCAGTCGATTTGCTTCCACCACGACGTGATCTTGGCGAAGTTCGACATCAGGGCGACGATCGCCATGATCGGCACGGCCTCGCGCGGACCGAACGCGAACACCAGGATGGGCAGCAGGATAATGGTGGCGCCGGTGCCGACGATGCCGCTCACCGTGCCGGCGACGTAGCCGACGATGAGGACGACGGCGTAGGTCAGCACGGCGCTAGTAACCGATGTTCGGCCGCAGCCATTTCTCCGCCTGTTCGATCGAGCAGCCGCGGCGCTTGGCGTAGTCCTCGAGCTGGTCGCGGCCGATGCGCGCCACGCCGAAATACGCAGCGTCTGGATGGGCGAAGTAGTAACCCGACACCGCCGAGGTCGGCATCATGGCGAAGCTCTCGGTCAGGCTGATGCCGGCGTTCTGGCCGGCGTTCAGCAGCCGGAACAGCTCGGGCTTCTGGCTGTGGTCGGGGCAGGCGGGATAGCCGGGGGCCGGCCGGATGCCGCGATACTTCTCGCGCGTCAGCTCCTCGTTGGTGAGCGCTTCGTCGGGTGCGTAGCCCCACAGCGTCTTGCGCACGCGCTCGTGCAGCCGCTCGGCGAAGGCCTCGGCCAGGCGGTCGGCCAAGGCCTTCAGCAGGATGTCGGAATAGTCGTCATGGTCGACCTTGAAGCGGGCGAGGTGCTCCTCGATGCCGTGGCCGGACGTTACCGCGAAGCCGCCGATCCAGTCGGCCTCGGGGGAGATGAAATCGGCCAGGCACATATTGGCCCGCGGCGCGCGCTTCTCGACCTGCTGGCGCAGGAAATAGAGGCGCGAGATCTCCTTGGTGCGGCTGTCGTCGGCGTAGAGCACGACGTCGTCGCCGTCGCGGCGGCACGGCCAGAAGCCGACCACGCCCTTGGCGGTCAGCCACTTCTCGCGCACGATGTGATCCAGCATCTTGCGCGCGTCGGCGTAGAGTTTTTTAGCGCTTTCGCCCACCACCTTGTCCTCGAGGATGGCCGGATAGTTGCCGGCCAGCTCCCAGGCGCGGAAGAACGGCGTCCAGTCGATGCGCTCGATCAGCTCGTGCAGGGGATATTCGGCGAAGATGCGCGTCCCCGTCACGGCAGGCTTGGGCGGCGTGTAAGCCGACCAGTCGATCTTGAAGTCGTTGGCGCGTGCGACTTCGAGCGGAACGACCTTTTCCTTGGTGCCGCCGGCGCGTTCGACCCTGATCGCCTCATACTCGGTGGCCACCTTGGCGGCGAAGTCGGCGGCCTGGTCGCCCGATTCCGAGACCAGCGCCGTGCACACCCCGACCGCGCGCGAGGCGTCGAGCACGTGCACAGTCGTGCCCTTGTAGCGCGGCGCAATGCGCAGCGCGGTATGGACCTTCGACGTCGTGGCGCCGCCGATCAGCAGCGGCAGGTGGAAGCCCTGGCGCGTCATCTCCTCGGCCACCGTCACCATCTCGTCGAGCGAGGGTGTTATAAGGCCGCTCAACCCGATGATGTCGGCCTTGTTGTCGTTGGCCGACTTCAGGATGTCCTGGAACGGCACCATGACGCCGAGATCGATGACCTCGAAATTGTTGCACTGCAGGACCACGCCCACGATGTTCTTGCCGATGTCGTGGACGTCGCCCTTGACCGTCGCCATGACGATCTTGCCCTTGGGGCGCGACGTAGAAGTCTTTTCCGCCTCGATGTAGGGCAGCAGGTGGGCGACCGCCTTCTTCATGACCCGCGCGCTCTTGACCACCTGCGGCAAAAACATCTTGCCCGAGCCGAACAGGTCGCCGACCACGTTCATGCCGGCCATCAGCGGTCCCTCGATGACCTCGATCGGTCGCGCGATCTGCTGGCGCGCCTCCTCGGTGTCGGCGACGACGAACTGGTCCATGCCCTTGACCAGCGCATGCTCCAGCCGCTTCTCGACCGGCCAGCTCCGCCATTCGGCGTCCTGGGTCTCGGCGACCTCGCCGGTGCCCTTGTACTTGGGCGCAAGCTCGAGCAGCCGCTCGGTCGCTTCCGGGTTGCGATTCAGGATCACGTCCTCGCAGGCGTCGCGCAGCTCCTGCGGGATCTGGTCGTAGACTTCGAGCTGGCCCGCATTGACGATGCCCATGTCCATGCCGGCCTGGATGGCGTGGTAGAGGAACACCGAGTGCATGGCCTTGCGCACCGGCTCGTTGCCGCGGAAGGCGAAGGACAGGTTCGACACGCCGCCCGAGATCTTCACGCCCGGGCAGCGCTTCTTGATCTCGCGCGTCGCCTCGATGAAATCGACGCCGTAATTGTTGTGCTCCTCGATGCCGGTGGCGACGGCAAAGATGTTGGGGTCGAAGATGATGTCCTCGGCCGGGAAGCCCACCTGGTTCACCAGGATGTCGTAGGCGTGGGCGCAGATCTCGACCTTGCGCTGCTGGGTGTCGGCCTGGCCCTTTTCGTCGAACGCCATGACCACGACCGCGGCGCCGTAGCGGCGCACCTTGCGGGCGTGCGCAACGAACGGCTCGATGCCCTCCTTCATGGAGATCGAATTCACGATCGGCTTGCCGGCGACGCATTTCAGGCCGGCTTCGATCACGCTCCACTTGGAGCTGTCGATCATGATCGGCACCCGGGCGATGTCGGGCTCCGCGGCGATCAGCTTCAGGAACGTGTCCATCGCCTTCTCGGAATCGAGCAGGCCCTCGTCCATGTTGATGTCGATGATCTGGGCGCCGCTCTCGACCTGCTGGCGCGCGACCTCGACCGCCGCCGTGTAGTCGCCCTCGAGGATCAGCTTCTTGAACCTGGCCGAGCCCGTGACGTTGGTGCGCTCGCCGATATTGATGAAGGTGGCGCGCTGCGCGGTGTTCTCTTCCTCAGCCATCAGAAAAAGCTCGCCGCTTCCATGCCCGAAAGCCGCAAGGCCGGCGGCAGGACGTGCCATTGCCGGGGCTTCACGCCCTTCACCGCCTCGGCGATCGCCTTGATGTGGTTGGGCGTCGTGCCGCAGCAGCCGCCGACCACGTTCAGCCAGCCGTTCTCGGCCCAGCCCTTGACCAGCTTCGCCGTCATTTCCGGCGGCTCGTCATAGGCGCCGAGCTCGTTGGGCAGGCCGGCGTTGGGATAGACGCAGACCAGCCCGTCGACCTGCGGGTTGAGCGCGTTCACGTAGGGATGGAGCTCAGTGGCGCCGAAGCTGCAATTCAATCCCATGGTGAGCGGCCTGGCGTGGCGCACCGAGTGCCAGAACGCCTCGACCGTCTGGCCCGAGAGGTTGCGGCCGGCGAGATCGGTCAAGGTCATGGAGACCATCACCGGCAGTTCCTCGTCGCGCGCCTCAGCCGCCTCGTCGGCGGCCACCAGGGCCGCCTTGGCATTGAGCGTATCGAACACCGTCTCGATCAGGATGAAATCGACCCCGCCATCCAACAGGCCGTCGATCTGCTCGCGATAGATGCCCTTCATCTCGTCGAAGGAGACGGCGCGAAAGCCCGGGTCGTTGACGACGGGCGACACCGACAGCGTCTTGTTGGTGGGGCCGAGGGCGCCCACGACGAAGCGCGGCTTGGCGGGATCGCGCGCTGTAGCGGCATCGGCGCAGGCGCGCGTCAGCTTGGCCGCGGCGATGTTGATCTCGCGCGCCATGCCGGTGATGCCGTAGTCCGACAGGCTGATGGCGTTGGAGTTGAAGGTGTTGGTGGCCACGATATCGGCGCCGGCGTCGAGATAGGCGTTGCAGATCTCGCCCACCACCTCGGGCCGCGTCAGGTTCAGAAGGTCGTTGTTGCCTTTCTGGTCGTGATTGAAGCTGCGGCCGGCGCGGAAGCCTTCCTCGTCGAGGCGATAGCTCTGGATCATCGAGCCGTAGGGCCCGTCCTTCACCAGGATGCGCTCGGCGCCGATGTCGCGCAGTTGTTGAGCTTTTTCGGCGCGGGTCATCGTGCGTCTCCGTTGCGTGCGGGACGCATGCCCAGCAAATGGCAGGTCGCGAAGGTAAGGTCGGCACGGTTCAGCGTGTAGAAATGGAACTGCTCGATGCCTTCGCTCTGCAGGCGTCGGCAGAGATCACCCGCGACGGTGGCGGCGATCATGCGGCGGGTTTCGAGATCGTCGTCGAGCCCGTCGAACAGGTTGGCAAGCCACGGCGGAACTTTGGAGCCGCACAGACCGGCAATCCTCGTCACCGCCTGGAAGTTCGACACCGGCATGATACCCGGCACGACCGGCACGTTCACGCCCGCCGCCGCGGCGCGGTCGCGGAAGTGCAGGAAGTCATCGGCTTCGAAGAAGAACTGGGTGATGCAGCGGTCGGCGCCGGCATCGACCTTGCGCTTGAGGTTCTCAAGATCGGCCTTGGCGTCGGGCGAGTCGGGGTGCTTCTCGGGATAGCCCGCGACGCTGATCTGGAAATCGCCGATCTTCCGGAGGCCGGCCACCAGCTCGGCGGCATTGGCGTAGCCTCCCGGATGGGCGGTGTACTTGGCGCCCATGCCAGCCGGCGGATCACCACGCAGGGCCACGATGTGGCGGATGCCGGCATCCCAGTAGGCGCGCGCGATGTCGTCGATCTCGCCCTGAGTCGCGCCGACGCAGGTGAGATGCGCGGCCGGATCGATGCCGGTCTCCTTCTTGAGGCGCACCACAGTGTCGTGGGTACGCTGGCGGGTCGAGCCCCCGGCGCCGTAGGTCACCGAGAAGAAGGTCGGCCGCAGCGGGACAAGGCGAGTCACCGTCTCCCACAGGGTGCGTTCCATCGCTTCCGTCTTGGGCGGCGAGAATTCGAACGACGCGCAGAGCCGCTGCGACGTGTGCGCGGGAAACTGGGTAGCTGGGGTGCCAACGCTCAGCGGTCCGGTATCGGGGCTCATCGTGACGCTCCATGCGCAAGGGCGGTGGTCCGGCTGGGCCGTTGGGCGATCTCGCGCTCGCCGCGCCAGATGCCGGTCATGATCCGGCGGCCGGGGAAGTGGATCGGCTCCAGCGGATTGAGGCCGGCACTTCGCAGCCAGCCCTGGACCTGATTGTCGGCAAAGCCGAGATGGACGTGGGCGTGTTCGCGCTTCAGCTCCACCAGATCGTGCGGCGAGAAATCGACCACCAGCACGACGCCGCCCGGCCGCACGACGCGCGCCGCTTCGCTCAGGGCCGCTGCGGGATCGTCGGCGTAGTGCAGGACGTGGTGGATGGTGACGACGTCGAAGCTGTCGGCCTCGAAGGGCAGGGCGTACATGTCGCCCAGCCGGATGTCGGCATTGTCGATGCCGGCGCGGGCGAGGTTGGCGCGCGCCAGCGCCAGCATCTCGCGCGACTGGTCGACGCCGATCGCCTGCTCGACCTTGGGCGCCAGCACTTCGAGCAGTCGGCCGGTGCCGGTGCCGATGTCGAGCAGCCGGCGGGCGCCGACTGGAAGATGATGCGCCAGCGCACGCTCGATCTCGCGATCGGCGACGTGCAACGCGCGCAGTTCGTCCCAGCGCTGGGCGTTGTCGCGGAAGAAGCGCACGGCGGCGGTCTGGCGGCGCTGCTGCAGGGCATCGAGCCGCGAGCGGTCGGCGGCGATGCGGGCATGCTTGGGATCGAGCCGGCGCACGAACTCGCGCACCAGGGCAGCGTCGTCGCCCGACGTGACGAGACGAAAGCGCGTGAACTGCGCCTCGCGGAAGCGTTCCAGGAGGCCTGCTTCCACCAGGAGTTTCAGATGGCGTGACACGCGCGGCTGGCTTTGCCCCAGCACGTGCACGTAGTCGCTGACGGTCAGATCTTCACGCGCCGCCAACGCCAGAATGCGCAGCCTCGTGTCTTCCGCCGCGGCCCGCAGGAGGGTGAGAAGGTGATCCATGGACCAAAGGATATAAGCATATCTTTATGTTAGCAAGGGCCTTTGGTTGAGTGAAAATTGTGGCTGCAGAACCACAAGGCGGGGGTCTCTTTCCTATGCACTTCAAAGTGCAAGCGGCGTGTGCAACACTGCCGGCGCGTTTTTGGCCCGGCATTCCCAGGGCCTGCGGGGGCCCGGGTTTGGCGTCGATAATCGAAAGCGTATCCAAGTCGATGACGGCTGGCGTCCGTCGCTCTGTCTTCGCGGCTGCCGTGGCCGCCGCCCTGGTGGGCGGCTGCGCGTCGGGCGACACCGGGGCCGCCGAGGTATGGGACCCGATCGAGACGCCCAACCGCTTCATGTTCGCGATCAATCGCACGGTCGACATGATAGCGGTCCGGCCGCTCGCAGTGATGTATCGCGACGGGGTGCCGGAGCCGGCTCAGAAGAGCGTGCGCAACCTGCTCGACAATCTCGGTGAGCCGGTCACCGCCATCAACGAAGTCTTCCAGGGCGATCCCAGCCGTGCCGCCACGACCATGGCGCGCTTCCTGGTGAACTCGACCCTGGGTGTCGCGGGCCTGTTCGACGTCGCCACCATGCTCGGCATGAAGCGCACCAAGACAGATGCCGGCCAGACGATCGGCATGTGGGCGGGCAAGGGCGTCGAGCCGGAGAATGGCGGCTTCTATCTCGTGCTGCCGCTGGCCGGGCCGTCCAATGCGCGCGATGCCACCGGCCTGATGATCGACTACGCCATCGATCCGTTCCAGATCCTGCCAATCGCCCTCAACGTCGACTGGTTCTACTATTCCGCGCCGCGCTACGCGCTGACCGCCATCGACTATCGCTCGCGCACCATGTTCGCACTCGACGACTTGGAGAGGAACAGCGTCGACTACTACGCCGCGCTGCGCTCCGCCTACACCCAGAACCGTGCCGAGCTCATTCGCGCGAGGCGTGAAAAGAGCGACACCAAGAGCGAACTTGAGCGTCGCGACAACCTCGCCCTGGTACGCTAAGACTCCATCCCCCCTGAAGTCATTTACAAAGGAGCGAACGGTGCCGCTGCTTGCCTGTCGTCGTGTCGTCCTCTGTCTCGCCGTCGGCGCTGCCGCCGCGTTCGTCGCCCTCCCTGCTTCGGCCGCCGATCCGGCCCAGCTGATCCAGAGCACGGCCGCCGAGGTCATCGAAATCATCAAGACCACCACGCCCGGGCCCGCCCGTCAGGCCGCCATCCAGCGCGTCCTGCAGACCAACTTCGACCTGCCCTACATGGGACAGCAGGCGCTGGGTGCGAACTGGAACAAGGCGAGCGAAGCCCAGCGCACCCGCTTCCTCAAGGCGGCCGAGACCGCCGAGGCGCGCGCCTATAGCGAGCGTTTTGGACAGTATGGCGGCCAGACGCTGAGCGTCGGCAAGGTGATGCCGAGGCCGAACGGCCTGTTCATCGTCGACAGCCGATTGAGCCAGAGCAACGGCCAGCCGATCAAGCTCGAATGGGAAGTCCGCGATGCGGGCCAAGGCCCCCGCATCACCGACGTGAAAGTCGAGGGCGTCAGCATGGTCATGACTCGACGTTCGGATTTTAATTCCTACATCCAGAAGAGTGGCGGTACGGTCGATCCGCTGATCAACGAACTGGAGTCCCGGGCCGCCCGCTGAATTGCACTTGTAACTCAACAGAAGTAAGGTTCCGGCGGGAGGCGTATCGATCGACCCCGCCGGGCGTAGGGACATCGGCTGGGTCGAAGGAGAGCGCCATGGATAGCGCACTGGTCAAGAATGCGGCCGAGCCCCGCTCGGTCGATCCGGTCTGGACGAGGATTCGCGAGGCGGCCCAGGCGGCCGCTGCCGCCGAGCCGGTCCTGGCCGGGACGCTGCATGCCACGATCCTCAGCCAATCGAAGTTCGAAGGGGCGCTCAGCTACCACTTGGCGCGGCTTGCCAGCACGACCGAGGTGCCCGCCGCCCTGATCCGCCAGACCTTCGACGAGGCATTGGCCGCCGATCCCGCGATCGGGCTGGCCGCGCGGGCCGACATCGTGGCGGTCACCGAGCGCGATCCCGCCTGCACCTCGCCGCTCGATCCGCTGCTGTGGTTCAAGGGCTATCACGCGCTGCAGACCTCGCGCGTGGCGCATTGGCTGTGGCTGCAGGGCCGCAAGACGCTCGCCCATTTCCTGCAGAGCCGCGCCAGCGCCCTGTTCGGGGTCGATATCCATCCCGGCGCCAGGATCGGCAAGGGCATCTTCATCGACCACGGCACCGGCGTGGTGATCGGCGAGACCGCTGTCGTCGAGGACGGCGTCTCGATGCTGCACGGCGTGACCCTGGGCGGCACCGGCAAGGAACGCGGCGACCGTCATCCCAAGGTGCGGCGCGGCGTCCTGCTGGGCGCCGGCGCCAAGGTGCTGGGCAACATCGAGATCGGCGCCTGCGCCAAGATCGCCGCCGGCAGCGTGGTGCTGGCGCCCGTGCCGGCCGGCTGCACGGCGGCCGGCGTCCCCGCGCGCATCATCGGCTGCGTCGACGTGCCGGAACCGGCGCTCGAGATGGACCAGACGATCTAGGGGCCGGCTTCCGTTCTCTTGGCCAACGGCCAAACCCTCGCCATCGACCAGCTCACCAGCACGCCCACGAAGCAGCCGAAGAGCACCTCGGCGACCTTGTGCAAGCCGTGCTCGACGGCGCTCATCTCGGAGTGGGCGGTCAATCCCGCGGCAATGACGATGGCTGCCGTGATCGGTGCCTGCCGCCACATCGTCGGGATGTGGATGACATACGACGAAATGAGGACCGTCACGGCCAGGGCGAGCGGCAGTTTCCACTCGGTCGGTCCGCCCAGGATCACAAAAAACAGACCGACCACGCAGCCGACCAGCACGTTGATGATGCGGCTCCTGAACATCCGCACCGCCTCGGTCACCTGAGGATCGGACGCGGCGATCATCGAGGCGATGGCCCAGATCGGATTGGTGTCGGCGATGTTTTCCAGCACATACCAGACGATGGTGGTGGCGATGAAGACGTTCAGCGCGAAGCGGATCCCGATGATGTCACGCCGGAACTTGGGAAGAAGCCATTTGCTGAATCCAGTGTCGGGCATGGTTCGCTAGAATCTCTCCGGCAACAGGCACCGTGCTTGGGGCCATGCTTCGAGACGGCCGCTGTGCGGCCTCCCCAGCATGAGGTCTTTGTCGCAGCCTGACTTTAGCGATTCCGCGCGGGTCGGAAAGCTCCCGTAGGGCTAATTCCGTACCAGCGGCTTGTACTTGATGCGGTGCGGTTGGTCTGCGTCGGAGCCCAGCCGGCGATGCCGGTCGGCCTCGTAGTCCTGGTAGTTGCCTTCGAACCATTCGACGTGGCTGTCGCCCTCGAAGGCCAGCATGTGGGTGGCGATGCGGTCGAGGAACCAGCGATCATGGCTGATGATCACCGCGCAGCCGGCGAACTCGACCAGCGCCTCCTCGAGTGCACGCAAGGTGTCGATGTCGAGGTCGTTGGTCGGCTCGTCGAGCAGCAGCACATTGGCGCCGCTCTTCAGCATCTTGGCGAGGTTGACGCGGTTGCGTTCGCCGCCAGAGAGCTGGCCCACCTTCTTCTGCTGGTCGGCGCCCTTGAAGTTGAATGAGCCGCAATAGGCGCGGCTCGAAATCTCGCGACTGCCGAGCTTGATGATGTCCAGCCCGCCCGACAGCTCTTCC
>WNFC01011083.1_pt1 | contig 12427 bp, 15 predicted proteins | sample 5400541 | NCBI WGS metagenome assembly WNFC01 (sample SAMN13153342, study PRJNA577476) | soil metagenome | isolation source: 120 cm saprolite under Douglas fir tree site 2 hole 2 replicate 1 | place: USA:California | collected 2015-04-18
GCAACCACGCTGACAATCAGCAAACCGCCGCGCCTTCCCCATCCCATCTTTCCAGGCATCTTATGAGCTCCTCACTCTACAAAACGGCTATTCAAACTTTCCCAATAAGCGAAGCACAGCGCCTCTACCGGATGTGCGGGTAGGCCGCTGCCAGACGTTTCGCCGAAACTCCCAGTTCGAAAAGCGTAACTAAGAGAACATTTCTGAGCTGCTGCCGCACGATCCCACGATCGAGGAATCTTCTCGCCGAGGTCCGCACCGGCACGGAAAGCGTCACAAACTTGCCAAATTTCTTCAGTCGCTTGAGAAAGTCCACATCCTCCAGGAATGGTATGTGCGAAAAACCGCCCATCCGACAAAACAGCTCTCGCCGAATGAAAAATCCCTGGTCGCCGAAATGAAAGAAACGCCCGGAGAACCGCGTGAACCGGGAGTAGGCCTTCAACAACGGATGCGCGACATCAAACTCCAACCGGAAGCATCCTCCCACCACCTCCTCGTCGGCCAACGCCTGCCGGATGTAATGGTCGAAACCTCGCGGCAGCTCGGTGTCCGCATGGAGAAACAGCAGCACGTCCGTCACAAGGCAGAGCGCCCCGTGATTCAACTGTTCCCCGCGGCTTGGTTGCACCGTCGTTTCCGCATGGAAGTAGCGCCGCGCGATCGATGCCGATGCGTCCGTCGATCCTCCGTCCACAACCACGACCGGGCACCTCGCGCGTGTCACCTCGTAAAGCCGGGACAGATAGTATTCGAGCGTTCCAGCCTCGTTGAACACCGGGACGACGACGCCCACCGACAAATCGGGTGGCACGTCATCCGGCAATATCCCGAATCGAGGCCCCATCGACGGAAGCGAAGGCAACCCGGCTACATGCATGCTCTGAACGACCCCCCGGGCGATTTTCAACCCCTCCGGGAACAGCGCGACCCACGACATTCGATAGGTTCCCAGCGGAGAAGGATTCAGCGAAACGCCCTGCCATTCCGGCTCCAAAGGCCCTCCGGATCGGGGGGTGCTACGGTCTACTGCTTATTGTCCAGGAGACGCGCCATCGTTTCCGGGTCAGTCGTGGGAAGCTTGCATACGTAGTTCTCGCAAACGTAGGCTGTGGCGTGGCCTTGCAGGCGATGCGCTCCCGCTACAAACGGCAGCCAGCGGGCAAGCTGTTGTTGCCCGGCACCACCGTCGGCGAGGAGAAGAACTTTGTTGGGAAGGAGCCTGGTGTATACCTGGCGCAATAGCTCACGAGTGTCCTGAGAGGTTGGATCACCGGCGATGAGCACTTGTTTCTTTTGCGCGAGTCGAAAATCGAGAGCGGAGGCGAGCGCCGGTACTGCTTCGGGGGTTGACTGGAGGCGAGCCGCGAACGCGGATAGCGTCTTTTGCGCTTTATCGCGCCAATCCGCCCGGTCCGTGAATTGCGCGAGGCGCAAGAGATTCATGGCGGCTGTGGAATTCGGCGATGGCTCGGCACCGTCGTAAGATTCGCGCGTGCGGCTAAGGACCGAAGGATCAGATGTACCCGCGTCGAAATAGCCGCCCTCCTTGGCGGCTCCGAAGAACTGGTCTTGTTTTTCCTGCAGGGAAACGGCCCATTTGAGCCAATGAACGTCGAAGCCGGCCTGGTAAAGATCCAAAAGACCACTGATGAGATCGGTGTAGTCGTCAAGAAAACCGTCTACGCTGGGACCGCCCGCGCGATAGCTGCGCCAAAGCTTGCCCGTCTTCGAATCGTAGAGATGCGTTTCGAGAAACTTCGCCGTAGCTTGCGCGCTTTCGAGATAGCGAGGTTCATCCAGAGCCTGGCTGGCTCGCGCCAGAGCGGAAATCATCATGCCATTCCAGGCTGTGACAATCTTATCGTCGACCGGCGGCTGCGGGCGGTGAGAGCGCGCTTCGAACAAGGCTTTGCGTCCGGCAGTCAGCTTCTCCGCGGCTTGTTCCACGGTCAGACCGAACTTCTTCGCTGTTTCCTCCGTCGAGTGAGCTTCATACAAGACATTCTTGCCCTTCAGTTCTCCACGGACATCCTGTCGCGCGGGGACGTTGCCGCCGAGTTCGGCTCCATAGGCATACTCGAACACCGCCGCATCCTGCTTGCCGAGCACGCCCTCGATTTCCGCGACCGTCCAAATGTAGAACATGCCCTCCCCGGTCTCTGGCTTTCCAGGAGCAATGAGACTGTCAGCATCCTCGGCGGAGGCGAAGCCGCCACGAGGCTGCTGTATCTCGCGAAGCACAAAATCGAGAATGTTGCGCGTGGTGTCCTCATAGAAGCGGTCGTGAGTGATTTGGTAGGCCTCGGCGTAAACGATGGCAAGTTGTGCCTGGTCGTAGAGCATCTTCTCGAAATGTGGGACGAGCCAACTCGCACCGGTGGAGTAGCGGTGGAAACCCCCACCGAGCTGGTCGTGGATGCCGCCGCGCTCCATCGCACGAAGCGTGTTGAGCGTCATCTCAAGGGCCTCGCGCTGGCCGGTGCGCGCATAATACCGAACCAGGAAACACAACGCCACCGGCCTGGGGAATTTCGGCGCTCCGCCAAAGCCGCCGTTCGTGGCGTCGTAGGACACAATCTCAATGAGTTGTTGAGCGGCGCGCCCCGCGGTCTGCGTGATGGAATCATGCTGCTTGCTCCATGCCTCAGCGACCTTTTGCAAAAGCGACTTGAGTTGGTCCGGGGGAAAGTAGGTGCCGCCGAAAAAAGGTTTGCGGTCGGGAGTCAGCATCACGTTGAGCGGCCAGCCGGCGCTTCCCGTCGTGGCTTCGACATACGCGATGTATAGGCGGTCGATGTCGGGACGCTCTTCGCGGTCGACTTTGATGGAAACGAAATATTGATTGAGGATGGCGGCAACGCCGGGATCGGAATATGACTCTTTTTCCATGACGTGACACCAATGGCAGGTGAAGTAGCCGATGGAGAGAAAGATCGGCTTGTTCTCCTTGCGGGCTTTTTCGAAGGCTTCGTCGCTCCACGGATACCAGTCAACCGGATTGTGCGCATGCAAGAGAAGGTACGGGCTTTTCGCGTGAATGAGTCGGTTCGTATAGCGATACTCGGCACGCGTGGCGGTCTTCGATTGCGCGGCACCGGGCGTAGTTGTGTCTCCCTGCCCGCTCGAACCGGTTGCAAGAGACGCCGTCACGAACAAGACGGACGCGGCACGCAACGCTACTCTCCCGAATCGCTCTCTCACTCCGGTTCCTTCGCTGCGGCAATCCACTCCGCCCTCTCTTTCGTGTCCAAGCACCACGCACGCCCCGCTACAGCAGCTTGTATCCACGCACTTCGATCGATCCGGCCTTCCGAAAGATGCGGCCTCGGATTTCCACGGTTCGGCCCAATAGAGAGGAATCGTGCACGAGATCCCGCGATGTGGCTCCTTCCAGGAGATTCCAGATGCGGCCGTCGCTCGTCACAAGCGCGCCATGGTGGCCGGTGAGAGGACACATGGCGTGATAGTGGTACTCCTTCTCCAGTTCGCAGTCCCGGCACAGCAGCTTTCCCGTAACATTCGCCTCCCGTGATTCATCCAGGCGCAACGCCAGGAAATCCAGCGCGGTGGCCGCCGCACCCCGAACGGTCGGAACGAAAAGCGTCAATACTCCTGCCAAAACCAAAGTGGCCGCGATTGCTTGAAGAACCGCAGCCCGACGCCACCCAGGCGAGACCAAATTCCGGACACGTGCCACGAGCTGCGCGGGAGCATTCGGTTCTCCGGCGGCGGATTTGACGGCTTCGCGGAGCTTGGTCAGAGCTTCAACCGCACGGCGGCAAGACGCGCACTCGGCGATGTGCGCTTCGGCCTGCGCGGCAGCATCCGGCGATAGCTCGCGGTCCATGTAAGCATCCAGCACTTCTCTCAATTTTTTGCAGTCCATCATTGTTTTCTCCGCATGGCCTGCTCCCGAAAAGGAGCAGGCTTTTCGGCAATCCCTTCTTGGCGCTGCGCCCGGATCAGCCGAACCAGCATCCGGCGGGCACGATTCAAACGCGACATCACCGTACCGATCGGGCATTCCATGATGCGCGCGATCTCCTCGTAGCTGAATTCTTCGACATCGGCGAGGAGAATGGCCATCCGGAAGTCCGGCGGCAGGTCCGATAAGGCGCGCTTGACGTCCGCCGAGAATTCGCCTTTGAGGAACTCCTCTTCCCAGTCGTAATACGGCTCAATCGTTTCCGCCTCCGTCTCGGTCAGTGGAAGCTCCAAGCGGCGCTTTCGCCAGCGGGAAATCCACGTGTTTCTCAAGATGCGGAAGAGCCACGCCCTGCAATTGGTCGCCGAATCAAATGTTTCAAAGTACTTCCAGGCGCGCAGGAACGTTTCCTGCACGATGTCGTCGGCACCCTCCGGGCCGGCCAACTGGCGCGCCATTCGATAGAGCGCTCCAAGATGGGGCAGCGCCTCCATCTCGAAACGCTTGGAACGAGTTGTCCAGCTCAGAGGCAAGAATCGGCTCTCTTATGATTCAACTCTTTTGGCGCGCTGATTTATTCCTTTCACGTTAGGGAATAAAACGCGACTTGCCAAGCGTTCCAGTAACTAGGGGGCTCGGAATCATGCGCACTTTGGATCTATGCACTCCAGTTTGCTCTCTCTTGCTGGGGCCGGGTGCCACCCCTCTGGGCCCTTTGGGCGTTTCAAGTCTGGATTCCCGTTAACGGAGATGGAGGAAACGATGAAGACACGCGTCGCAACGTTGTTCGTATCGTTGTTCGTTCTAACTCTCATTGCTTACGCCGGTCAAACGGCCAAGACCACCACCCTGAAAGGCTGGGTGAGCGATTCGGAATGTGCCGCCCACGGCGACAAGAAGTGTTCCAACAAACAGCATGTCGCCAATGGGTCGAAACTGGTCATCGTGACAGATGGAGACAACAAGATCTGGACGGTCTCCAATCCTTCGACAGTGGCCGACCACCAGGGACACTACATCCAGGTGAAAGCTACGACCGACGCAGAAAAGTCCACTATCACCGTCCAGGAAGTGAAGATGTTGAAGGGAGGGAGTTAAACAAAGCAGTGGCGGACTGCGACATGACCCAGGGACGAGCTAATGCTCGTCCCTGCCTGCCCCTGGAGGCTCCTAGATTTATTCCGATGAGCGCCGCGCGCGATAAATGAGGCAGCCAAGAATCCTTTTTCGGCGCGACCCGGTCCAATGGATGTCGCACACGCTTTGGCGAGGTTCGCCCATCTTCATGGAGGTTGAATGACTGACGTTTCGATCTTGGGAGCGCTCCTGGCCGGGCTGGTGTCGTTTCTCTCGCCGTGTGTGTTGCCCCTTGTGCCCGGCTACGTCTCCATGCTTTCGGGAATCGGGATGGAACAGTTGCGCCAGGGACAGCAACCCCGGGCGGGTCTATTTGGATCGGCGCTGTCCTTCGTCGCGGGTTTTTCGGTCGTATTTATCACCTTCGGAGCATCGGCGAGCGCGGTCGGACAGTTCCTGCGGCAGAATCGCGGCCTCCTGGCTCCGGTTGCGGGCGCATTGATCTTGCTGTTTGGCCTCCACCTTCTCGGCTGGCTGGCCCGATTGAGTTTTCGCGCCGGCATGGTGATCGGTGCTTCGCTTGCCCTGCTCGGCGTCGTAGCCGCATGGCGAGGCGGGCCAATCTTTGCCGGTCTTCGCGCCATTCACTTCTTCTCGCTGTCGCTGGTTGGTTTTCTCGGGCCGGCCATGGCGCGCTGGCTGAATCGCGACGTTCACCTTCGCACTAAGAGCATGCAACCCGGCGTGTGGAGCGGTTTCTTGCTCGGCTTTGCGTTCGCGTTTGAGTGGACCCCGTGCATCGGTCCGATTCTGGCGACAGTGCTGGCACTCGCCGCCGCGAGCGGCACCGTCGCCCGCGGTGTCTTGCTACTCGCGGCCTATTCGGCGGGGCTCGCCATCCCGTTCCTGTTGACGGCTCTCGGCATCAGCCAGTTCCTGAGCTTTTATAAGCGCTTCAGGAGCTATCTGCATGCCGTCGAGGTCTTCAGTGGCGCCCTCCTCTTGTTCGTTGGCGGGCTGATTTTCATGAACAAGTTGACATGGCTTTCGGGAAAGCTGTGGTTTCTGAATCGATTTTCTCTCTAGGTCTGTGTACTTCGGAGTTTGAGGAGTCTTGCATGAAACGAATGGGATTGATCCTCGCGACACTGATAGCGGTCGTAGCCTTCGCGCTTTTCGCGAATCGGACCGCGCGCATTCCTTCGGCGCGTGCGGCAAAGACAAATCCGGCCAAGCCCACAGCCTCCCCGGATTTCACGTTGAAGGACTTGGATGACCACGACGTTTCCCTTAGCCAGTTCAAGGGCAAGGTTGTCCTGGTGAATTTTTGGGCCACGTGGTGCGGGCCGTGCAGGATCGAAATCCCCTGGCTTGCCGAATTGCAAGACAAGTACGCCGCGCGCGGGTTCACCGTGTTGGGCGTGGCCATGGATGAGGAGGGCAAGGACGCCGTAGCCCCTTTCGTTCAAAAAGAGCGATTCAAGGTCGGCGGCACGCCGCGATCCATGAACTATCCAGTCGTACTGGGTAACGATGCGACCGCTGATAAATTCGGCGGCCTGGTTGGCTTCCCAACGTCAATTCTGATTTCGAAGGACGGGAGGGTGGTGAAGCGTGTTGATGGGCTAGTGAGCTACGACGAGATCGACAAAGCCATCGAGTCGCTTCTGTAGCCTTAGCAGCAATCTCGACGAGCATAGAACCGGTGTCGCCCGCCGAAAGATATCTTCGACTCGACCGCGATGCCTAAGGGGAAACAGGCCCCATAGAGTGAAGGCGCAACGGCGCCGAGGGGTATAATCCCAGCCATAAGAGGCAGTGTGCGACGAGCGAAGAAGACGGTCCACAGTTGGAAGCAGGCGAAGGCGCTGATTGAGCAGTGGCGACGAGACCTGGCAAATGTCGCCGTCGAATTGAAGCGCCCCCGAGTAATCGATGTTGTTCCAATCGACTTTGTGAGTGGAGAACCTGTCGAACGAGAAGGAACCACCACAAATCGATTCCGCGGGCAGGTCATCTATTTCACGAACGCGGACGTGACGGTGCGGCGTTCGTCTGGGGCGATCCTGGTCATCGACAACTATGAGATCGCTGCGTTATCGGACGCGCACAAGCGGTTCGAGCCCGTCTAGGATTAGCCGGCGGGCGTAGCGACCCGTCAGCTAGCAAGAAAAGGGCAGTCCGCAAGAACGGTCTCACTTGCTCCCGGCTAAGATGTGGCTCTATCAATTTGAAACCAAAGGGGGTCGAATTCCATGGTGAATCCTCCCTATCGAGCTTTGCGAATCATCCTGGGCATCGTTTGTGTGTTCACGGTGGCGGCCGGTCTGCTGCTTGTCTTCAGTGGCAAGCCGCTCGTGATGCGCCTCCTTCTCCGCCCTCCCGAGACTGAAGTCTCCACCTTGCTGCTCTTCGTGATGAGGGAATTGGGCGGACTAGCTCTCATGCTCAGTGTGTTGTTCTTTTTCGCATCTCGCGACCCGGTTCGCAACGTGGCTATCGTGAATGGGCTCATTGTGGGCCTTTGCATCCTGGCAATAACACCGTTGCTGTCGCTCTACACGCTGGACATTCGCCGACTCTATCCCGGCTACCTCATCTGGGGGCGATCGCTGATTCGGTTGGCACTGGCAGCTGTGCTTTATTTCTTGCGGCCGCGACAGAACGTTGAAAGACAGACCTAGAAGCCAAGGAGCACTTGCGCTTTGCGTGGTTAGCTCAGCTGGCTCGCCTTTGGCGATCGTCGGCATTCTGGATTCAACAGGGGTCCTGATTGACGCCAGCAGATTGTGCGTCTAGCATTCTCGGCAATAAGGGTTCGCGATGGGGAGGGAGCTATGCCCCAGTACAATTTTCTCTGTCGAGCCTGCAAGAAAGAGTTCTCAAAAATCCTGACAATTTCCGAGCATGAGAACGGCAAGATCGTCTGTCCACACTGCAAGAGCAAGGACGTAGAGCAGCGGTGGGCAGCCTTTTATGCAGTGACCTCAAAGAAGAGCTAGAAGTAACATTCTCGGCATTGCGCCCTACCCGTGACTACCGAATGGTGCGTGCGAACTCCTGGTTGGAGAGCCAGTGCCAAGCGCGAGAGATCTGCAACGATACAAGGGACTGTTGCTGGAGAAGCAGCGTGAGTTGTTGTCTGTCCAAGACGACGCTGGCGCCCGGGTGCCGGCTGCAGGCAGCTTCGAGGGCGATCTAATTGACCAAGCCAATGCTGATGCGGAGGCGGAACTCCAGATCCGCTTACACGAGACAGACAGTCGTCTGTTACGAGCGATAGAAGAAGCACTCGGTCGGATGAGACAGGGCACATTCGGACTGTGCCAGGTGTGCAAACAACCTGGCTCTAAGGCCCGTCTCGAAGCGGTGCCCTGGACGCCGCTCTGCCGCGAATGCAAAGAACGCGAGCACTCCGCCGCCTGACAGCGGCAATATTGGTTTTTAACCGCCAACGGGAATCGGCAATAGCACGCGGATTGTTCGCTTTGAATCTGGCCAGACTTCGTTTCCACAAAGAGTGAACAGCCCCCAACGCGAGATTGCCAGGGCTATTCTTCCTGCTGTCAATTACACGGCCGCGGAAAAAGGAGTATATTTTGCGTTCCTCAATTCTGCTGAGGTGCAAGATGCCTATGTGTATTTCCTGTGCCACAAGCAGCTAGCCCGGACGGTGGGATCCCGCGTTTCGACGACAGATCACGGCCAGTCCCTTTGTTCCGCGCATGCGCTCCGAATCAGACTTGCTTGTGCTCGACTTCTAAGAAGGCCAGTTCAGTCCTGGCTCTCGGATTTCAACAATTCGTCGAGATAGTGAACGAACCTGGCAGTCTTAGCGGATTGGTTGGGCAAATGACAGTTCGTGGTCGTCTGGATCGTGTAGATGGAAGTACCTCTCACCCCATGCAGCATCCCGGGGCCTTGCGGGACCGAATTCATTTTCTTTCATATGAGCCTAAAACCGATCTACATCTTCGACATAAAAAATTATCCGCCCCCAAGCGGGGGTCACTTGGCCCTTCTCTAGGTTCAGAATCGTATCTTTCGCGCCGAGCGTCTGAAGGGAAGAAAAGTAGGCGTTTTCACCGCCGTAGAGAACCTTCAGGCCTAACAGTCTGTTATAGAAATGCACCGACCTTGCCATATCATTGACTTTGATCGTGATTGCGGAGATTTTTTCTACGTTCATATCCCCTCCTCGCACCATCTCCTATTCAACAAGCGCCTGATTCTTCTGCACTAGTCTTCCACGGAGCTAGTCTTCAGCCGGCGCAGCGGGCTTCTAGAATCGAACCAAAAATGAGGCGACGCGGGCGGCCATAGGCGGAGTTGACGCCGCGCGTGGACGTCATGTCGAGTTACGACCTTGGCGCGAACAGCTTCGTCCGCAAGACGGTCGACTTCGGTCAATTTGTCGACGCTGCAAGACATCTCGGCATCTATTGGCTCATGTTGAATGAGCCGCCGCCACCTGGGCAGCAGAACGAGGGCGGGCGATGAGTTGGCTTTTTGTGCGGTATCCGTTCATGCATGACTTGGCTGCAAAACCTTGGCTTCGTCGAGGAGCTCTCGCACTCTGCGGGCCAGGACCTTTGAGCCGTACGGTTTCTGCAGAACGGTTGCGCCCTTCTTGGTCAGGGACGCCAGCAGAGGCCCATGATCGGAATAACCGGAAGTGAAGATGACAGGCACGCCGGACTTTGCCTTGCAGATCTGTTCATAAGCGTCGACACCATCCAGCTTGGGCATGATCACATCGAGTAGCACAAGCGAAACGTCATTTCGATGGGCTGCGACTTGATGGACGGCCTCTTCTCCGTCGGCCGCAAGGAGCACGTGATACCCCAGTGTCTCAAGAATCTCTCGCGCCATTTCGCGCATTCCTTCATGGTCTTCGGCAACCAGGATGGTTTCCGTCCCTCCTCGGACCAGAGCATCATCCACATGGTGTAGCGGTTCCGGGGCACCTTCACTCGCCGGGAGATAAACGCGAAACGCTGTGCCCTTTCCGGTTTCGCTGTAAACATCAAGGAATCCTCCATGCTGTTTGACGATCCCCAAGACAGTCGCCAAACCTAGCCCCGTACCCTTCCCAACCTCCTTGGTTGTGAAGAAAGGTTCGAAAATTCGCTCCATCGTTCCTGGGTCCATTCCAACACCCGTATCGGAGACCGAGAGCTGGATATGCCGTCCCGGCTGAGCATCCGCATGTCTTCTGCAATAGTGTGAATCCAGCTCGACATTACGGGTCTCGATGAGCAACTGGCCGCCTTTGGGCATCGCGTCCCGGGCGTTAAAGCAAAGGTTCATGATCACCTGCTCGATCTGCGATGGGTCGGCTCGGGTAATCCGAAGATTGGGCGCGAGCACCATCTTTAATTCAATCTGTTCGCCGATAGTCTTTTGAAGCAGGGTAGTGGTCTCGGTGACCATCTGATTCAAATTGATGTTCTTGGGTTCCAAGACCTGACGCCGCGCATACGCGAGGAGCTGTCGTGTTAATCCCGCCGCCCGTGTTGCCTGCTCGCGTATGTTTCGAAACAGCTTGGCTTCGGAGCTCTCGGAAGACACCCGATCAATCCCAAGTTCTGCCCAGCCCATGATGGCGCCGATTACGTTGTTAAAGTCATGGGCCACTCCGCCGGCAAGTTTTCCCAACGCCTCAAACTTCTCCAGTTGTCGCACGCGTTGCTTCATCTGATTGCGCTCACGACGGACCTCCGCTTCTCGCAATTCTCTCTGGATTGCCGGAAGCAACCGCGCAGCATTGCCCTTTATCACATAGTCTTGAGCACCGGCTCTCATGGCGTTGACCGCTATTTCTTCGCCGATAGTGCCTGAAAGAAAGACAAAGGGAACGTCCAGGCCTTTTTTCCTCACCATCGTCAGTGCATCGGTGCCTTTGAAGCCAGGCATGGAGTAGTCCGAGATCACGATGTCCCATTGCCCCTCCTCCAGCATGGACATGAGCGCCGCTGCAGTGTAGACACGCTGATGCATTACATCGTAGCCGCCGCGGCCCAGCACACCCAAAAGCAAGTCGCAATCATTCTGCGAGTCTTCGACAATCAGCGCACGAAGTGGGATGGCCATCTACGTCCCCCGAGATCGTTAAGCCGTCTTCGGCCGCGAAATCTGATAACAATCGAACTGCACGCCAACGCCAAGCTTGCCCCGCGAAGAGTTGACCGGCTCGACGCGTACGACGTGACCCGTGCAGAGCCATTCAGTCGTCGGTTCGCCCGTGATTTCTTCCGGCATCTTTAAGAGGACCTCAACTGTCGTACCCACGCGGAGGAGGGAATCCGTTGCGAAAAAAATTCCATTTTCCGAGAGGTTCTCTGATTCAGCTCTCTGCTCAGGAATAGCAGATTTCCAGATGCGAACGCGCAAAGGAGCCTTGAAATAGTGACGACGAGCGACACGACGGTCCGGTGCGGCTACTTTCATGAGGGTTGGCCTCCTCGTGCCAAGGAGGGGGAATGGCACACAATGAGATCAGGAAGAAAGGAAGGGTAAAGCGAAGTATATCAGTAGCCCTGTAAGCAAGAATGTTTTTTTGAGTCGCTCACAACCTGTATAAGAATTCTCTAAGATTCAAGCAACAACCGGAACATACGTGAAGCGCGAGATGGGGTTGTTTGAGTCTCAAGGCTTGTTGAACACGAACCGCCGGGGTTTATCATTGCTGGGGTGACGAATGTCATCCCAGTCACGCGAGGCCAAAAATCGGAGATTGGTGTGAATCCAAAACCAGAGCCGTTCCAATGCATTCGCCAGATCTTGCGACGACTTCCGAGTTGCGAAGCAACAATGGCATCTCCCCTATAGGACGTAAGCTCATCGACGCCGGCTCGGAGGATCGTGAGAGGCCAATAGATCTGGTACAGCCCTTCTAATTGTCCAGGACTTTTCCCCAAATCAAATGGCACGACGAAGAGCGCTTCCCCACCGAGAAGTCGATGGGTATCGTTTAGGACCGAGACTGTACCTGACGAACTGATGGAACGAATGAGCCCGGACACTTGCGAGAGAACAATCAATTGGCCGTCGTGGGGACCAAATCCAGTTGCCAGGGGCACAACATCCATTCCTTTGATGTCTTCTCCGATAGACGCCAGCAGCCTGGATTTCCCCTTTCCGTCGATGGCAAAGACCGATCCGGCTTGGGTCGCAACTATCAAATTGTGCTTGAAAGTTCCGATCGCATCGAAGAGCAGCACCCTTGCAACGCCATCAAGATCGTTGAAAAAGGTGTCAGAATCTACCCCATTGCCCGTGATGTGCAGAATCTTGCTGCCCGCCCCAACATAGATATCCCGGCACGGAAAGCCGCCAAGTCCCAGCGAGCTTGCGATGGGGTGCTCGAATGCGGTCTCCAGCGTGCCGCCAGATATTTTGATCTGAGGAGCAAAGTCTTGA
>WNFC01033304.1_pt1 | contig 12427 bp, 12 predicted proteins | sample 5400541 | NCBI WGS metagenome assembly WNFC01 (sample SAMN13153342, study PRJNA577476) | soil metagenome | isolation source: 120 cm saprolite under Douglas fir tree site 2 hole 2 replicate 1 | place: USA:California | collected 2015-04-18
ACGCCCGAGGAAAAGGCCGGCTACGAACTGTTCCGGAGCAAAGCCACGCACTGCAACGAATGCCACAGAGACGGAGGACCGGGTGAGGAGCCGCTGTTCACCGACTTTACAGCCTCCAACCTGGGCTTACCCGCAAACCCGGACCTCACTTTCTATAAAGAGAACACCCCTGACAAATTCGGGTACACGGCCAACCCCGAGGGGATCAAATACCTTGATCCAGGAGTGGGTGGCTTCCTGTCCGGCCCGCTAAATCCCGATCGCGAGTGGGCGGCGATGGCCAAGTCTTTTCTTGGAAAGTACAAAACGCCTACGTTGCGGAATGTCGACAAGCGCCCGAATGCCGGCTTCGTGAAAGCCTACATGCACAATGGATACCTTAAGGCGCTCAAGGAAGTGGTCCATTTCTATAACACGCGCGATGCGCTGCCAAAGTGCAAACCAGGCGATCCCGGCGAGAAGCTAACCTGCTGGCCGGCACCCGAGAATCTGGGGACGATCAATCGAAAACAACTGGGCGATTTGAAGCTGAGCGATGAACAAGAGAACCTGTTAGTGGCGTTTCTTAAAACCCTTACGGACGGCTACGCGTCTCATGAAAAGTAGTGAGATTCAAGGACAATCCAGCTTTGAAGTTGGCGAAGCGGTCGAGAGAATATACTTGGCGGCAGTAACCGCCCACCGGAATCGGGGAAATCACTTGGGTACGTTACGTGTGGCCGCGGTTTTCAGTTCCGAGAGGATTCTGGCCATCCTGAGCCGGCCGCGGTGATGACGAGTCTTCACGGCGGACGCGGTCAGGCCGTCTTCCATCCGAAGAGATATCCGTGCTCCTGGGAATGCCTCGCTCGTATATGCCAGCAACGGCTTAAGCTCGCCGGAATTCACCCTCTCCTGGGAGCAGCCGTCGACATTGTCCAGTACGGCGGAGGCGATGGAACCGCTGGCCTGAACCAAGGTCTGGATTTGTTTCTCTCCGACGTCGGCGCTTTCGCGCCTCACCACCACATTGACGATGACGACGGCTAATCCCGCGAACAGCACCGTCGAACTGCCCATAAGGATGATGATCGCCACCATCTTCCAGCGAACGTGGCCCCAGGCGCGCTCGAACACGCGGCGAATCGAGGCGATCCTCGGCCCAACCAACACCATTTTGTTGGCCGAACTCCCTAGAACGAGTTTTTGAAAAAGTGAGCGACCCTGTCGCCGCCTTCTTCGGTGTAGTAGACAGTTACTCTTGCGGACTTATCCGCACCTTTCTCGATGTCTCTACCGGTATCTCGTACCGCGCGGCCGAGCAAGCGAAAGGTCCGCTCGGCGCCATCGGCCGTGGCGATGGTAATGGTCTTGGCGCCATGATCGATCTTCTTGACGGTGCCTTCGGCTGCCTTCAGTCCATCCCGGCCAAGGTGGTCAATTTCTTCGGCGGTGTCCACCGTCCCCTTGGTGGTGTAATGCACCGCAACCTCACTGCCTTCCTTGAGACCATGTAGGGCTTCCTCAGATCCCCTACCGACGCCTTCGACGCCATGAACGGCAGTGCGTTCCCCAAAATGGAAAGTACGTTCGGTACCGTCCTTCGTCGCGATTATCATGGTCTTGGTAGATGAATCGATCTTTTTAACCGTCCCTTCGGCAACTGAGGTCAGGCCCTCGACAGCAAACACAGGCAACGCCGCACTCAAGACCAAGGCCGCGCATAGATAAAGCTTCATAATTCTCCTCTCGGTGAACTGGATTGACGCCTCAAACGGGAGTTGTCCCTCGGCGGTGCACAAGTCACCACGGTGTATCCAGCAAGTGATGTTCCGCGGGCGAAGTCTTGATTTCAAGGACTTGATGCTTAATTCGTCCCTTGCGGAGTCACAGGTTCGACTTGTTTGACGCCCATCCGACATTCGTGGACTAATCGTCCCCGACCACGCACATCGTGGCTCTGGGCCAAGCCTGAAGCGTCAATTTCCGAAGAGGGAGTTTAGTCCAATTGTCTATTTGGGTTGGATGGTTTTTTGTACATCACGCGGCGGCAGCAAATAAAAACGCCGGTGAATGCCAGGACGGCAGGTACAAGTCCCGTAATCCGTCCGTTAGGAACGGGCGCGGACGCCCGCCTTACAGAACGCCAAGGGCGGATCTCCTGATCCGCGGCCGACGTCCTCGTCGGCCACCCCATGGGTGCACTGCTTCAAGGGTGTCGGCCTGCTCCGCCAGCCCCATACAAACGATCGATGGCCAAGCAACCTTACCGGCGCTCAGGATTTGGTAGACTAAACCCGATTGTTGCGATGCTTTGGGCTTCGTGCGCTGGAAGAAGGCATCTCGAACCCTCGACTGCTCGGAGTGTTGCACCCATTATTGCCAAGCCGTCATGTTGTTCCCTCCTTGAGTCGCAGCATAGCCGCAATCGCGCTCACAACTCCCGGTTTAGCCACGACGCTGGCAGCAGTGGTTTTCACAGTACACCGCGGCTCTAAAGATGCGTGCTGATCATCAGCAAGAACGTGAGAGGTAAATAAATAATGGAAGCTTTTAGCAATTGGCGCGCGGCGACGTTTGATCGTCGAAATGCCAACCGGGCGCTGTAGTACAAGAACCCTGAGCTCAATATGCAGGCTAGAGCGAAATAGGCAATATCCACCTTGCCCATTAGCGCTGGGCTCAAGCTGACCGGAATGAGAGCAAGAGAGGCTACGAGGGCCTGCCAGGACATGACGCGCCCGCCTTGCTCACCCCGAGGAAGAACCAAGTAACCAGCCCGTAAGTAGTCCTCACGATACATCCACGCAATAGCCATGAAGTGGGGAAACTGCCAAAGGAAGAGTATGGCGTAGAGCACCCATGCTTCAAAGCTCAACTTCCCCGCTGCCGCAGCCCATCCGATCAGTGGAGGCATGGCGCCGGAAAGAGCGCCGACCACCACACACTGAGGTGTCTTTCGTTTGAGCGGGGTGTACAAGGTCAAGTAGGTCGACAGCGTGAGGACCGCGAGCAGGCTCGCCAGCGCGTTAACGTCCACCGCGAGGTAAATGGCACCTGCGCAGGACAGCATAATCCCGAACCAAAGCACTGACGAAGGGCCTAGCCTACCGGAAGCGAGGGGCCGTCTTCTCGTCCGCCGCATCTGAGCATCAAAGTGGCGCTCCACATACTGGTTTAATGTGGCCGCGCCGCTCGAAACCAGCAGCGTACCTAGCAGAGTGTGGATCAGCAGCATGAACGGGAAGGCGTGAAGCTGAGTTGGACAACCCAGGTAGAAGCCGGCGAAGGTTGCGATTGCAATCAGGAAGTTAATTTCCGGTTTCGTCAGGGCCCAATAGTCGGCTGCCGCTTCATAGAAGCGCACTGCAAGAGGTTGCTGCGCGACTGCCGTCACCTCAAATGCGGCAATCCTCGATTCGGTTGCCATATTCAGACGACCCCTACCCTCGAGGCACGCCTCTGTGGCGAAAGCATCTGGATTGTGGCAATCGCCGCCGGGACCAGATAGGCAAACGTTACCCAAACCCACATCAGAGCACCCGCAGACTCTTGATCTCCGAGAGGGGAAATATCGAAGAGCCGGTGCGCGGACAGGTAGTGCGGGTAGACCACTCGGCCACAAAACACTAGAAATGCCGAAAGCACGTCGCACGGTAACGTCGCGAGGAAGAGGTAGAGAGGGACGGACCACCTGGGCCAGCTCGCAAGGCTTGGCCAGGGCCGGACTACGGGCCACCAGAATAGAAGACCGGCCGCGACAAAGGTCGCGTGTTCGACTTCATGCCACCCTTCCGATTGTAGCCCCAGTGCGAACAGGGCGGGAACATGCCATCCGATCACGGTGACCATGGAGGCGAGCCAGCAAAACGCTGGGTGAGTCATAAGGCGTCCAACCCCGTGCACTGGCGGACATCGCAGAAGTGGCGCAAGGACGCTACGTCTGAAGCGCTGCGGGAGGCTTTGCAGCAACGCGATCACCGGCGCGCCCAGCAGGATTAATGGAGCCGCTACGGTCATCAGGAGAAGATGCTGCACCATGTGAACTGTTAGCATCTGATGATCCAGCGGCGCGAGTGGGGACGCTATGGCGACCCACAGCGAAAGCACTCCGCTCATAAACGCCGCAAGCCGCCACACCGATACCAAATGTGGAAGAGCATTCCGAAGCTGATACCAGCCCCGCAAGTAGACCAGCGCCACCACGATCAGAGCTAGCGTAACGACGATTGGGAGGAACCACGAATGCAAACCGCTATGGATGTTGGATGACATTGGTGGCCTATTGGCTTGATCCGAATTCAACGGATCGTGAAGCATCATGCGCCGGCGCCTGTCCAGCTGGGTGGAGTGTCTCCAGGAACGCCACGAGTGCAGTCGTCTCCGCAGGACTCAAGTTTTTTCCGTAGGCTGGCATGTTGCCACCGCCCTGGATCACCTGCCGTATGAGTTGATCTTGTGTGAGTTGCACGGCTACTCGATCCAGTTCGGGTCCGCGCTGTCCGCCCGCGCCGCCCAGCGCGTGGCAGTTATGGCACTGCTTCGCCTGAAAAACCAGCGCTCCTTGCCGCTCTAGAGCTGTACGACCTTTCAGGTACTGCGCTGGAATCGGTTCGCCGCTCCACGCGTCCATCACCGGGCTCCACGGCGCCTTGCCGGCCAGATGCGTGAAGGTACCGAGTGCCACTGCCACAAGCAGAATCGTGAGAACCGCAATGGGGCGGCGCTTCCAGCTTTTCTCGCCTTCCCCTGAGAAAAACGGGAGTGCCAGAAGCACCGCAAGTGCGATCACCGGGCCGATCAACAACGTGGGAGTTTCCATCGATGGCGGAAGCAGCGACAGCACCGCATAAAGCCATAGGAAAAAGTAATCCGGCCGCGGCGCGGTCTGGATAATAGTAGGATCCGGTTGGCCGCTCGGTCCGAACGGGCCGAAATACACGGCACACGCGGCGATCGAGAGAAGGATAAAGCCGGAGAAAAACATGTCCTTCACCACCGCGCCGGGAACAAACGGAATGCCATCTCTGCGGGTCAGCTCATGATATTCCCTCAGATACGTCGCGCGGCGAACGATTCGTCCCGGCATCGGCCATTCGTTGATCCCAAGCTTTAGCACCAGCAGCAGATGCAGGCCAACCAATGCGATCAGCGATCCTGGAATGACGAACACGTGCAGTGCGAAGAACCGCGAAAGCGTCGCGCCTGCGATGATCGGACCTCCCAACAAGAGGTTGACAAACCAGGGCCCCAGGATGGGTACGCGGCTTGAAATGGACGCGCCGATGCCCAAGCCCCAGTACGCGTCCTGATCGAAGCGAAGAACCTGGCCGGTGAATGCCATGCCGAGTGTCATTAGCAGCAGAAGGACGCCAACGATCCAGGTCAGCTCTCTAGGGAATTTGTAAGCTCCGAAAAGGAACACCTGCACTATGTGGATGAGGACAATCGCGATCATGAAATTCGAACCCCAGCCGTGCAGGGCTCGAATGAACCAGCCAAGTGTGACCTGGTGGTTGAGAATCTGCAAACTACTCCATGCTTCTCCCGCGGATGGCACATAGAGGAGGGCGAGGAGAATGCCAGTGACGACCTGGAGCACGAACACAGTGAGCGCGGCGCTGCCAAAGACGTAAGCCCAACTTGCAGTTTGCCGAGGGACCAGGTGCTCCATCGTCTCCCGGATCGGCGTCGCCAGCTGAAGGCGCTCATCGAACCAGTTACTCATTTTTTGGATTAAGCGCACGGAGGTTTCCCGAGAGCGATGTTTATAAGGCTCGTCGTAGGCGCTCCGGTGGTGGGCATCTCGCCCGCCTTGATGAGCAACTTCCCATGTTCAACTTTATAGCTATATTCAAACAAGCCCCGCTCCGGAGGCCCGGAAGCGCGTGAACCGTCCGCATAGTAAACGCCGCCGTGGCACGGGCACATGAATAGGCCGGACTGGGGGAACCAACGGACCGGGCACCCGAGATGCGCACAATTGATCGCAAAAACCTGGAACATCTCGCCATCGACATTTCGCACCCAGCAAGGGATATTCGCGGTGTCGCCATCGGAAGAATTTGCGGCTGGATGCCGATAGGTCGCCAAACGCGTCTGGCCCGCCGGAAACTGGTCGAGCTGGCCGACCGCCAACCAGGATTCGTAACCTGCATTCCGTTCGCGAACCACGGGCGAAAGAAGGTAGCGTACGATCGGCACCGCGAGGATCACGCCAACGGCCCCATTAAAAAGGAGTCCAAGCTTCATCAGCATCCCGCGCCTCGAAAGGTCATCTTGTCGAGTCATCGAGTTCCTCCTTCTGGTCGCAGTGAACTTGACAGATCCACGGACTGTGGCCGCTGCGCAGCAAGCCAGACCACTACATCGGAGACATCCTCCGGCGACATCGGCTTGCCGGGCAGGTCGCCGCGCCAATCTGGAGCGCCCATCTCGGGTCGTCCGACAATTACCGTCGTGCGCAGATTCTGGTCGCTGACCAGCGCGAGATATGAACTGTCCACGATAGAACTGGCCCGCTTGCCGCCGCGGCCAGAGGCGCCGTGACACGACGAGCAGTAAGCTCCAAACACTGTCGCGCCGCGTTTCGGATCACCCGAACCCTGTGCCGCATAGGGCGGAGGAGATCCTGCATCACGCAGGGCATTCGGCTCGGCCCAACGGACTCGAATTCCCCGGACGATGGCCTCGATTTGGCCGTCTGTCAAGAGTCCACCGGAGTGCTGCGCAAACGCTGGCATTGCGGTTCCAGAAACTCCGTCGGAGGTTACGCGGATAATCGTGGCATCGTCGGCGATGGCAAGGTACACCGGGTCGCCAAGTGCGATTGCGGCGCCACCCTTTCCATCACCGCCGTGACATCCGGCACAGTTCCTTGCATACAGAGCACTGGCATCCAAAATCCTGCTCGGAGGGATCACTTGCGAATCCGCCGCCGGGCGTCCGGGTGCTGCGCCGTGACTGCCGCAAGCCGTTGTGGCCAGCAACCCGGTCGCGAGAAGAATTCCCCACCGCATCATCGCCCTTCGTCCTTTCCGCGGTTTTCGTCTTTAATTCCGGACGCTTCCATGCCCAATCGGAGGACGAACGGTACATGCTGCGGCGTGCGTATTCGTTGCTGGCGGGCAACAACCAGGCCCGCCACGATCCCAAATCCCACTTGTGAAAACACGAACCAAAGCCAGTCGATGCGCTGGTTGAGCACTGGATTTACGATTCCGAGAATGCTGTGAATCAGACCGGACCACAGAATGGGCGCGACGAAGCCTCCCAGCAGAACCGGCCGCCGCGGAAGCATCGGCAGCATCGCTCCGTAAAGCAACCCGACGAGAAGCGACGTGATCAGGTGAATCGGGACCGCAATCAGAAAGATGCGGAGATGAAACGCTGCAATTTCAGCGGTCGTCAGCGTCATCGCACGAGGGAAAAAGCCGGCCGCCAGGAGATTGATCGGATACCAGAAGCTGTGCTGGTTCACAATACCGTAGAGCACCGCGAGGATCGCCATGGCAACGCTTCCAGCCAGACCGCCCGTGACTCCCGCCGAAATCGGATGGATTTCCACCGGCAGCCACGCGCGCCGCGCTTCCTGCGCGATCTCTATTCGGGCTACTTCGGGTCGCATAGTCGTCACGAGCGGCACTTCCGTCACCACCCGCACCGATTCATGTCGCTCATGCGGCAGAACGTCGCGAAACCAACCGGCCGCACCGGCGATGGAGACCACGGCGCCGAGCACGCTCACCGCTTCGCTCGTAACTAATCCCGCAAACAGCAGCGTGATTCCAAACGCAAGGACAATGGGCCAGGGCGTTGGCGCCGGCACCTCGAAAGTGTGTGTGGCGATCTCTCCGTTTCGGTTAACGAATCCGACAGAATACAGAGAAAGAACTTCGGCGCGCTCGGCGTGCTCCTGTCCTACATGCCCAAGGAGTGTGAATACCGAGACCGTCGCGAGAGCAAGCAGGCCCACGGTTACGTGAAACGCATGCAGCCCGACCAGCGAGTAGTACGTGGTCCCGAACAAGTTGGTCTGGATGGTGAATCCCACGTCATAAATCAGGTGCTGCCATTCGCGAGCCGTGCCCGCGAGGAAGACCGCACCAAGGGCGATTGTGAGAGACCACCACAAGGCGAAGAAGCGCAGCTTCCCGCTCTTCAGCAACTTAACGGCGAGGTGTATCGTTAGACTGCTGGAAAGCAAACAAATCGTAAAGAAGATCGGAATGCGGAGGACATCTTGGGGCTGGGGCCCGGTAAGACTCTTGCCGAGGTAGAAGATATAAGCCACAACAAAGATCGTGAAAATTGCGGCCTCGGCGGCAATCAGGCAGTACATTCCCACGGGTCCCCGCGCGGGAAGGCTCCATCGGATATCGCCCTGGGGCATCGTTACGGAGGTTGCACTCATGCAGTCTCTTCCTTACTCGTACAGCCAATCGGGATCTTCCGGATGCTTGAGATCCCACAGCGGGCGGCGGCTCGTGACCTCGGGGATGGCTGCGAAGTTGTACGGCGGCGGCGGCGAAATGGTGGACCACTCAAGCGTCCAGGCATCCCAGGGGTCACTCCCGGCAAGCTCACCGCGAAAGTACGACCACAGAAGGTTACCAATGAAAACCAGCACACCCGCGGCCTGAAAAAACACGCCTATGGTCACGATCAGATTCCAGATATCCCAGCCGCGCCCTGGCTCGTAAGTATAAATTCGGCGAGGCATCCCCAGAATGCCGGGAATATGCATGAAATCGAAAGTGAGATGGAATCCGATGAGGAACAGCCAGAAGTGCAGCTTGCCAAGCGTCTCGTTATGCATTCTTCCTGACATCTTTGGAAACCAATAGTAGAAGGCCCCGAACAGTGTGAAGAAAATGGCGCCCAAGAGGACATAGTGGAAATGCGCGATAACGAAGTACGAATTTCCAAGGTGCCAATCAAATGGCGCGACGCCCAACATGATCCCGGTCAGGCCTGCGATCAAAAACTGAAATAGAAAGGCGACGCAAAACAGCATCGGAGTCCTGAAGTGAATTTGTCCTCCCCACATGGTGGCGAGCCAGTTGAAAATCTTGATTCCGGTTGGAACGGCAATGGCCATCGTCGACAGCACAAAAACGGTATTCGCGGTCGAGCTCATGCCCACTGTGAACATGTGGTGGGCCCAGACGCTCATACCGATGAATCCGATACCAAGCGTCGCCGCCACCATAACCGGGTAGCCGAAGATCGCTTTACGAGAGAAAACGGGGATGATTTCGGAAGCGAATGCAAAGGCGGGAAGGACGAGCAGATACACTTCCGGATGGCCGAAGATCCAAAAGAAGTGCATCCACAACACTGCTGAGCCTCCGGCCTGGGTATCGAAGAAATGTCCACCCAGGTAGCGATCGACCAGCAACATCAATTGCGCAGCGGTCAGCGGACTTACGGCAAGAACTACCATGCCAGCCATCGTAAGATTCAGCCAAGCCAACAGGGGCATCTTCCCGAGTGTCATTCCCTGGCAGCGCAAGCATATTACAGTGGCAATAATGTTGATCGCGGTTCCGACACTGCCGAAGCCGGAAACTAGCAGCGACAGGATCCAGAAATCCGTGCTATGTCCGCGTGAAAATGTCTTCGAGGTGAGGGGAGCGTAGGCGAACCATCCCACGTCCGGAGCGTTTCCGGCCCCATAGAGACCGTCGCCGCCGACAAAGCTGAAATAGAGGAGAAGTCCGCCGAAAGCCGTCATCCAGAAGCTAAGAGCGTTTACACGGGGAAACGCCATATCGCGTGCGCCAATCATCAGCGGAATCAAGTAGTTTGCGAATCCAAACATGACCGGCATGGCTACGAAGAACATCATGGTCGTTCCATGCATCGTGAACATCCGGTTGAACACTTGGGGCGAGACGAAATCGTTATGCGGACGAATGAGCTGAATGCGCATGATGGTCGCTTCAACGCCTCCGATCACGAGAAACACCAGCGCATAAAGGATGTACAGGATGCCGAGCCGTTTGTGGTCGACAGTGGTCACCCAGTCGTGAAGTTTCTCCACGAGAGGTCGCGGCGTCACCACGGGACTGGGCCATACGATGGATTCAGTCGACATCAGTGGAGGGTCTCCAAGTAGGAGGTCACTGCCGTCAGTTCCGGATCGCTCAATCCCATGGCCGGCATCTTGGATCCGGGTTTGATGACGCTAGGATCCTGAATCCAGCGCCGCAGATTTTCTGGCGTGTTCGGCGCCGCTCCCGAAGCGATTGTGTCGCGGCTCATCAGGTGTGTCAGATCCGGCCCGAAGCGCCCATCTGCCACGGTACCCGCGACGGCATGGCAGTTGATGCAGGCCGTCCGTTCAAAGGTCTTCTGCCCTTCCGAGACAATGTTACCGACCTGCGCCGGCCGGCTTTGCTCTTGAATCCAGCGGTCGAAATCCTCTCGCGAATCGACGTACACGCGCAGCAGCATCTTGGCGTGTTGGGTTCCGCAGTATTGCGCACACTGCCCCAGGTAGAGTCCGGTATCGCGCGGGTCCATCCACATACTATTGGGGTGGTTCGGTATCAGGTCCGTCTTTCCGCCCAGGCGAGGCACCCAGAAGCTGTGATCCGTGTCGGAGGAAAGTAGCGTAAGGAAAGTCGGAGTCGGGTGTGCCAGGTCGCTTACCGGGATGTGTAGTTCGTTCGCCGTGACTACCTTTAGCGACGGATATCGATACTCCCACCAGAATTGGTGCCCGATTACGGTAACTTCAACGGCGTTACTCGGCTGCGCGGCGTTCTGGATGCCGGCGATTACACGCGCTGTCGCCAGGAACAGGACCACAACTATGAGAACGGGAATAACCGTCCATGCGAGTTCCAACTGGGTGCTTCCGTATACCTGTGCGGGCTCCCGCCCGTCGTCTGCCGTGCTCTTCCTGAACTTCACGACCGCGTAGGCAAGCAAGCTGAAGACGACTATGAATATCGCTGCCGTAACCATCAGCACAAAGCGAGACAGGTCAAAGATAGATTGGGCTGGCGTCGACACAGGGGCGAAAATATTCGTTGGACTCAGAGCCGGATGCGCAGGCTCCGCAAATGCGGTGACCGCCATACAGAAGAGAACCAGCACTTGTGTCACGTGAACGTGCATTTGGCGCGAAGCGTCAAGAAACGAAGTCCGCGCAGAAGCTCCGGTCTTGAATTGTCGTCGGACGATCGGGCCACCGCTCCTCCTTGGCAACGCCTGCAATTGAGCCTTCCGAATCCGGGCCCTTAGTCTGGGCACAAAACCAGAAATGCACTTGCGGTGCCAAAGCATCTTTCGATGAACACCAGCACGTGGTGCCCATGTAAGGCAGATTCGGATTCCGCCGGTTGGGAGACTCCGCCGTTTCCGTCCAATCCTGAGCATTCACTCCATAATGCGCTACCGACCTCCCATTGGAATTGGTCGTCCACGTAATGACAGCCGATTGGTCAGATTCACGCATCATCGATTAGAAACCGTTTGTGGGCGTTTGAATATGATCGGGCAATCATTTAGAATGTCGTTCGCACGTCTCCAAGACGCTGGGGCGACATCCGCATTCCGAATGAAAAATGAACGGCGCGCTAGTCAAGCTGCGGCGTTTTCAGACGGAAGGCATCGCTAGACAAAGAACTGTAGCCACTTCGAACCATTCGGCTTTGCAGGCGAGTCTCTGGCGCACGAATTGCAGGTGGATGGCTGCGATGGGAGCGAACCATGAATCGGAGAGGCGGTTTGGGGACACTGGCCGCGATGGGCGCGGCTGCCGCTAGCCAGACCATGTCGAAAGGTATGCTTTATCGGACTTTGGGAAAGACGGGCGAGAAGGTATCCGCGATTGGGCTGGGCGGTTATCACATAGGACACCCGCCAGACCCCGCGGACGCCATCCGGATCGTCCGCAGAGCTATCGATCGTGGAATTACATTCATGGACAATTGTTGGGATTATCACGGCGGTGAAAGCGAGCGACGCATGGGGATGGCGCTGCGCGATGGCTTCCGGCAGAAGGTGTTCCTTATGACCAAGTTTGACGGGCGCACGAAGGATGCAACGGTCCGACAGATCAATGAGTCATTGCAGCGCCTGCAGACAGACCATATCGATCTCATCCAATATCACGAAAATATTCGCTTGGAAGATCCTGACCGATTCTTTGCCGTGAACGGCCCAATCGAGGCACTGACGGAGGCAAAGAAGGCCGGGAAGATTCGCTACATAGGCTTTACCGGCCACAAAGATCCACTCGTAGATCTCCGAATGCTGGAGGTGGCGGCGCAGCATAACTTCCATTTTGATACCTGCCAAATGCCGCTTAATGTCATGGATGCGCACTTCCGCAGCTTCGGACACAACATACTTCCGAAGCTGGTGGAACGGGGCATCGGAGTGTTAGGAATGAAATCCATGGGGGACGGCAACATCCTGAAAAGCGGGCGTGTAA
>WNFC01006983.1_pt1 | contig 12426 bp, 23 predicted proteins | sample 5400541 | NCBI WGS metagenome assembly WNFC01 (sample SAMN13153342, study PRJNA577476) | soil metagenome | isolation source: 120 cm saprolite under Douglas fir tree site 2 hole 2 replicate 1 | place: USA:California | collected 2015-04-18
GGATTCGTCCCATGTATCGTTCAGTCTGAGAAAGGTCTCGAGTTCGCCGTGCTCGACCGCTTCTTCGCTGTGTAATTTGAGCGATGTTACTATACGATCGTCGACGCGGAGTATGTATGTTCACAAGTCTGAAAAGGACTGCGAGGGAGCGTCAGCGTGCGTGCGTATTCACCGTACGAGGTGGCCTACTCCAGGACACGTCCCGCCAATCAGTATGCCGGGTAATTGCTGCTTGTCTGATACATCATGATAAGATTCGTTCGAATGAACGGCCACGCGCGCAAAGACTTGACACTCACCCAGAGGGGCCTTCCTCCTCCAAAGGCGCTTTGCGTCTTCGTCAGAGGCAAGGTCATAGGAATTGAATGTGATTTTCTTCGCTTGCAGGACACGCAGGATGTATTCTACACCACTGGTGATCAGCGAGTTGGCACCGCGAGGCAGGGTAGCCCGTTGAATATACCTTGACGCTGCCGCAGAGCCGGCTGCGACGCTATTGTGGTCAGAAAGACTTGAATGGGAGGAGAAACCATGGTCGACAGCGTCTTGGGGGGCTTTCGGACTCGGAATTGTTAGATGCCGCACCGTTATATATCCAATCCCGCGATCCAAACGCGACCAACGATCCCATCATTCACCACTACTACTGGAGTAGCGCGCCTCGTCATGGCACCCAAAGCTCTCGTTGTATGCCTAGGTAATATCTGTCGTTCTCCGATGGGAGAAGCCGTGCTCAGGCACATCGCCAAGGGGCGTAATATCGATCTCATCGTCGATAGCGCTGGTACCGCCGCGTATCACGTCGGCGAAGAGCCCGACGAGCGGTGAGTGTATGCACCCTCGGGCTTTCGTCCGCAACTGGAAAAGCCCCCAATTTACGGTTTCGACAGTACTACCGCCACTTGTAAGAAGGTGTGCACCACTTTGGATCTCCCAAAGTAAGGGTCGCCGATGGACGCTGTTTCCCCACAGTTTGGAGTCCCCATCGAGCATGAAGCACGTAAAGTGAACCAGAGAGACTTCTACAATTTCACGCACATCCTTGCCTCCGACAAGGCGAACCTCGACAGTTTACTTCGCATGAAGCCTAGCGACTCTACCGCGGAGGTCAAGTTATGGGGATCCTACCTCGATGACAAGCCAATTGCCGATCCTTACTACGGAAGTATCGTAAGTTGTGATGGGACCATGTGACATGCCATCCAACACTAAACTCTGTTGTAGAAAGGATTCGAAGAAGTATACCATCAATGCGTTGGATTGTCCAATGCTTTCTTGGACGCATTGACCAAGGCACCCTCCGCTGCTTTGTGATATTAGCTTAGATATGTTTTCCACAAGGCCATCTAGTGAAGAGAGGGTCACGTAGCATAGAGACATCAACTTCTGACATTGCTCATCTGAGTTGCTATGGTACATGTGTTGTTGCCCCATCGTCACTGCAAACTTATCAATGATGGGTAGGCATGTGCACGGACGCTCGGCTGGTAAGTGCATCCTCTGACTTCCAAAGACTCGTCGTCGTCTGTCAGAAGGGGAAATCAGCGAGGGAAATGAGGCAAGAAGATGCCAGATATCACCTTCTTCTGTGTGTAAAATTCGATAGCGCTGCGAGCCGTTATTAGTGGATCGGTATAGAACAAATGATCGACCAATCAATACCTCTTTCCGTAGAAGCCGAGGTCGCCCAAGGCACTCGCCTGCGATGAGATCCGTAAGCCCTGCGCACACGCAGGGTGAATAAACGCGTTACCTTGTTTCCACTCCAAGAGAACATAGGAAGTGGCACCGGGATAGGAATGTTGATCCCGATCTGACCGATATTCACGTCATGTTCGAACTTCCTTGCAGTTGCGCCTGACTGCGTAAAGATCGCTGTGCCGTTGCCATACCGGTTCTGGTTGATGATTCGGATACCCTCGTCTAGGGAGTCGGCCTTGAGAACGACAAGGACAGGCCCAAAAATTTCTTGACTGATGCCATGCTTCGAAATATGTACGATGACACCGAAGAAACCACATACTCGTAGCATTTCATTGTAGTGTCCGCCTCAATAATTGTTGGTCCAATGAAGTTGCCGTGGTCGTACCCAGAAACTCGTATATGACGTCCATCGAGATGTATCTTTCCACCCTCATGCTCAGCGGATCCAATCAACCCAAGGACGCGGTCTTTGGCGGCTGGCGAGATGACCGGCCCACTATGTGAGGTGAGAATGGGATACGTAAACGTAAGAACTGATAGCTCACAGGTCAACGTCCTTCTCGAATCCCCCACCCACCTTCAAATTTTTCGCAAGATTCACGAGGTCGGGTAGCCATCCATAAGCATCGCCAACCAATAGCACCACGGAAATGGCCATGCATCGTTGTCCAGCAGCTTCAGAAAGCAATTCATGAGGTACTACACCCATATAGAGCGCGTAAAATTACCACCAAAAGCCGCGCCAACAATAGCGTTAAGGGCATGGTTCTTATTTGCTGACAGTGCGAATAAGTTGATCGCGTCGACAATGAATCATACAGGCCCTACCGTCTGGCATGAGTATGGCATGGTTCTTTGCACCCATGTTTGATTGAACCCGTTTGCCGTTTTTCGTCCCACTAAGGGCATGTATCAGCAAGGGTTTGTACAGGTAAGTTCGAATAGAAGACATGCCGTTCGTAAATGTGCCTTCCAGCACGGTCACCTCCTACAAAACTGATTGCCTTGATACTAGGGTGATCACAGATGGCATTTACTGTCGGGACAGTTCCATGTACGACATTAATGACACCTGGGGGAAGTCCCGCCCTTTGACAAAGTTCAGCAATGATCATCGCTGCACCCGGATCACGTTCTGAGGGCTTCAGGATGAGGGTGTTCCCAGTAACCGTAGCCATGGGGATTGACCAGAGTGGAATCATGCTATCAGCTTGTGAGAAGCGTAGTGCATAATTTACAAGCAAAGCAACATACGCAGGGAAATTAAACGGAGCGATGCTAGGTGAGAGAATCAGCTAGTGCAGCAAAGAGACATATCTAGATCCTACGCAGCAGTCACCCCCAAGGGAACCTTTCGAACTTCAGTATCCATATCTCGGCTGACTATGCCAACACTACATCAGTGTCGAGGCGAAGTGACGGCAGGAAAACGAACCTTCGATTTTCTCGCCCAACAAGAGAGAGGGTGCACTAGCAGCATGCTCCGCAACTTGAAGTCCGCGCGTGACGTCGCCATGCGCATCTATATGCAAATTTCAGGAGGATAGAAGAAGTCAAGACAATGATCAATCTGACCTTGAAGTGTCTTTCCTTGTTCTAAAACTATGCTAGCAGCTATAGAATCGGCATTCTCTCTAATGAGGCGCTGCAATCTGACAGACACGAAGTGAGAACTGGTTGGAACACGACATAGTCAAGGCGACGAACTCAAAGATGAACCTCTGGCGCGTCAATACTGTTGTCTGGCTCCACGTTTTGAATGCGTCAGAGGCGGCGGCCACTGCCTGGTCGAACTCTTCGTTGGTTGTTTCCGGGACTCGAGTGAGGAGTGTTTGTGTGGACTGTTGTGACGTGATCGTAAGTCGAAATAAAAAGGAGAGCGGATTAGACGGCGAACTGGGTCCACAACGTCGATCCACTGCGTTGCTTTGCTCTGCACAAACTCCCCGCCTATGAAATTCTTAGTGTTCTCCCCGGAGGCACTCGTTCCCCTCCAGTCTCTCGAAAGTTTTTCGGCCTTTTCACGTACGACTGAGTTGAGTGCGAGAAGAGGTGGCTGAATGGGTACTGTGGCATAGGATCGTGCGCATAAAGCGCGCGTGGGGATGCGAGGATAGAACATACCGGGTTGTAACGGTAAGCTGGACGGCTCGGAGCAGAGTGTCGATGTGTTAGCGCGGCGGAGATCGGACCGCGCTTGCGACGTCGGCCCGTGTTGTCCGTGGTATCTGCTCAACGTCAACGCCTCGTGGCTCTCTTGAGCGAACAATCTCTCTGATATGCAGTCCAGTTTCGTTCAAACCATCAATGCGCTATTACAGCAATTTCAACAACCACAACCTCTGCAGAGCCCTTCTCCACAAACCCCTTCCGTGGACGTATTACAACGCCAGTTACTGCAGTCTATTCAAACCATTGACCACAGTACCCCTCAACAGCCTGGCCTCACCGAACTTTTTCAGTCTTCACAGCGACAGACGTCTCAATCAACTAGTCCTTCCATTTCTTCCTCTCAGTTATTATCCGATGCCCTCAAGATGATTGCCCCAGTGGGCCAATCACCGAATGACGAACAACTTCTTGTTATGGCTCTTCATTCGGGTTTAGCTCAAGGTTTGGATCATAGAAGGGCAATCGAAGCACTTCACGGTGTATGTCCTCATTACATGTCCTCCGTCTACCTCTCAGTTTAGGATGTAGGTCAATAACCATGCCGCCAATCTATGGAAGGATTATTATCTCGAACATAGATCTCGCATTGATGAGATGGTTAACCAACTGCAACCTACCAAGACCGCCAAAAAGCCTGTACGGTTTGATTTGGAACCAAAATTGTTCTCTGCATCCTCGGAGATCAAGGGAAAGCAGCCAAAGGAGCGACCTGCCACCGTGAAAAGTCTGCCCGTTTCATCGGAATCCGGATCATTTCGAAGCAACATCATTCCTCGCCCGCCCGAGAGTCCTCCGACACTCGGGACGCGTAGGCACCGTGGGCCATCACGACGCTCGAATTTGCCTATACCCCCTCCACCTGAAGTCGAACCAACACCTCCCACAAAGGTCGTAAAATCTGTCAGGGGTAACCTCTATACTGTTGAGGACAAGAAGTACTTTGCAAAGTACATATCTTGGGCGTTGCAGGTCGATCCTTCGCTCACGAAAACCAAACTCGTCGCAAAGCTCGCAGAAAACGTGTGTGAATCGTTTGTGAAACTTGAATCGGGTTTTAATCCGATCCTCGCATAGGTACCGCACCATACAGCTGCGTCTTGGAATGCCTATTGGGCTCGAGATCCGTTAGCTGACAGGCTTTTGGCATCTGCCCGGGACCGAATGATTGGAAATTACCAGGATCAGGATTCTACTGCGGACGCTGGAGAAGAAGAGGAGTCCGATGAGGTTGACCAACTGTCTGCGGAAGAAGAAAGCTCGCACGACTCAGACGAGGATGAAGCAGCTATGGGTGAACATGGCAGTATCTTCGGTGCTGCAGAGTTCAGAGTAATGGCCAAGTATATCGCGAGGCACAAGCCGGACGAGTGGGCCACGATGACAAGCAAGCAAAGGTGGTTTCCTTTCCATGAAGAGGTAACTTACCTTAGGTGACCATATGATGAGGGCCTTCGTTAACGTCGGGCATCCCTTGCAGCATCCTCATCGTACCGACAAAGCGTATGGCGAAAAATATCGCAACAAGGAACAGGGTATGTGCTCTGAAAACTATTGACAATGTGAAGCTGAAACATCTCCCCCAGAACTCCTGACACTTGCTGAGCGATGTAGAAGACGCGCCCAACGTCAATTAGAGAAACAACGCGCGACGCCGTCCTGGGCTTACGTAGGTGGACGTAAGCGCCATATATCAGTCCATGACACACCTAGCAAGCGTATGCGGGACTAGGAATGAACCAGCTTGTCATATTATGTGTGTATTGTAGAGAGGATGTAGAAACGTGTGAGCTGGGTGTTCTCGAAAGTAATGAGATAATTTGAGGGCTTAATTTGCAACGACTCACTTTCGGCACGTGCAAATCGATTATTATCTCGACCTTGACCACGATCACCGGGCATCAACACCATGGATGAAGAATACGACGTATGGTCTATCATATTTTCCCTCAATTCTGGTTGACATCCCTCAGGTTATCGTTCTCGGCACCGGCTTGACTGAGTGTGTCTTATCCGGGTTACTGTCGGTTGAGGGCAAGAAGGTCCTCCATATGGATAGAAATGACTATTACGGTGGCGATAGTGCTAGTCTGAACCTCACCCAGGTCTGCTGGCGACGTGATATGTGCTGAGGAATTCTGATCCAGTCTCTCGACAGCTGTATCGAAAGTTTCGAGGAGATCAGGCTCCTCCCACTGAGCTCGGTCGTGATAGAGATTACGCTGTCGATCTCATCCCAAAGTTCATCATCGCATCTGGAGAACTCACAAAGATCCTCGTGCACACCGATGTCACTCGTTACCTCGAGTTCAAGCAGATCGCAGGCAGCTTCGTCTATCGCGACGGCAAGATCTCCAAGGTTCCCAGCACGGAAATGGAGGCAGTCAAAAGCCCATTGATGGGTCTCTTTGAAAAGCGCCGTGCCAAGAAATTCTTCGAATTCCTACAAAATTGGAAGGACGAGGATCCTGACACCCATCAAGGTTGTTTCTCCTTGTCTGTTTGTCTGAGCTCCGCGAGGTTGATCGTCGGAAACTATGACATAGGTCTCAATCTTGATGTCGATACGATGAGGAAGGTTTATGAGACGTTCGGGTTGGAACCTGGTACTCAAGACTTTATTGGCCACGCTATGGCCCTTTACCTTGATGACGAGTGCGCGCATCTTCTACACAAACCACACACGATGGTTGATAGTTATTTCAGTTACATCGACAAGCCCGCGCGCCAGACCTATCAGCGCATCGTGCTTTATACTTCTTCCATGGCACGCTACGGAAAGTCACCATACATATACCCTCTTTACGGCCTCGGCGAGCTACCCCAGGCGTTTGCGCGCCTCTCCGCCATTTACGGTGGCACCTACATGCTCGACAAACTGATTGACGAGATCGTTACCGATAATGACGGTAAATTTGTTGGTGTGCGCAGCGGATCCGAAACTGTCAAGGCCAAACAAGTCATTGGTGATCCGAGCTATTTTGGCTCCGCCAGCGAGAGTGGAAAACTCCGTGCCGTAGAGGATGGCAAGGTCATCCGCGCCATTTGCATCCTCAAACACCCTATTCCGGGCACGGAGGAGGCCGACAGTGTCCAGATCATCATACCACAGAATCAGGTCAACAGGCGGCATGGTAATGTCTTTTTTTTTTTCAGCATCGTCCCAGGCTTATTCCATGTCGCCTTAGACATTTATATCGCTATGGTCTCCTCAACGCACAATGTCTGCGCGAAGGAGGTGTTTGTAGCCATCGTTAGCACAGTCGTGGAGACGGATCGCCCGGAGCAGGAGATCGTCCCTGGTCTCCGGCTTCTTGGTCCCATCTATGAGAAGTACGAGGTTGTTTTCCGCCAGGGCTCTGCGACTCACTTTGCACCCAGGTTCGTCTCGGTCTCACCTGTCTATACCCCAATCTCGGACGGCAAGGCAGACAACATCTTCATCACTCGCTCGTACGATGCGACGAGCCACTTCGAGACTGTCGTTGAGGACGTCCATGATGTCTGGAAGAGAGTTATTGGTGAAGACTTGGTTTTAAAGAAGCGTGAAGTCGAAGTCGGACAGTGATTGTACTATGGTCGATTAGACCAACACCAATTTCCTTTCTCCATCAATTCTCTAGTTTTTTTTTCAGGATTTATTTGCAACATTACAGATTTGTAACATCTGTCTGATGTACGGGACTATCACAATGCCAGTCCCTATCATTTCTCGAATGCCTTTGCTGAGGTCAGAAGAATGAATCAATATCGAACTCTGGCACTTCTACGTCCTGCCTTGCGGTCTTCAAAAGGCTGCCAAGTCCAGCCTTCCGTGCGATCAAATCGCCTTCCTCATTGACGGTCTTCATGATTGGCGTAGGGGACTCATCCACTCCCCTGGGCTCGGGTGACGATCGGCGTGTTGGCGGTGCCGTGGACAAGTCCATGTCGATTCTGATTGAGGACCGACGCCGCATAGCTGGTTCTAATGCAAGCATTCTGCGCGCTGTTGTGGGACTCGGAGGTGATATCTTCTGTATGGGGTCGTGGGCCTCAACGGATGGCCGGTCGAAAGACCAGGACCTGACAAGATCCAATGCAAGCGCGTGGCACCCTATGGAGAGAATGGATCCGATGAGTAACGCCGTGGAATGTTAGGAAAAAGTCCGCTCACCCATCCGAATGAAAACGCGCGCTGTCTGAAGAACAAAGTTAAATTCTACACGCCCCGAGATATCGCTAGTTCCTTTTGCAGTTTGAAGCGTCGTAGATTTCAGTTGTGAGAAGAGGAGAGCCAAGCTGGGGTCGTCGTAATGTGGGTTTCCAAATTCCGTGATGGGCATGTCTAATGCGCTAGCAACGTCTTGCAAGGGTGTCTGGCAGGTGGCCGTCAGGGAAAGTGATCCACCATGGGAAATGGACGGAATCACTAACCACGAGTATCCTCACTGCGAGATCGCGACGGTGTAGTAGCCAGAACGCCCAGCTCCCGAGCCACCTGTTGCCTTTTTTGAAAGCCAGAGGGATAATAGTCTCGTAAAGAATATCGCGTAAGACCGGGCCGTCATCTCGTCCTTCTACCACACGCGCTAAAGCAACGGCAAGTTGGAAGTCATCCAAGTGACGAAGGCAGACATTCACAGCGTCTTTCAGGTTACCTCCGAGGATGAAGAACGCAGCGGCATATTCTAGCGTCTTCTCCGTAAGTCTAAATACGCGAAGGCCAACCGACGCCACTCACCAAAACGGCGTTTGCCCAGCAAAGCATACGCATTCTTGAGTGCTGCAGTTCGCCATCGTGGTTGCGTAAAATCATTGGACATGAATTGTAACATGACTGCCTGCTCCTTGTGCCATGCTGCCTGCCGCCAGAGTCCCTGTACCAACTTGTGCTTTCCCAGGGCGAAGTAGAACAGTGAACAGGCAACTGGATCGCGGGACTCTCCAGCCATGTATTCCGTTCGGGCGATGACTTCCATGTACGATCTCTGTGGGGGCATTCAGATACATGGCGAGCTGAATTACGACTAGAAGCCCAACATACCATCGATTCGACTGAGTTGAGCCAGAGAAACACGCCTAGTGCACGAGCATCGCTCCACGTCAATTTACCTTGACACGCTGCCAACGACGCTGACATTAGCAGTCCTTGAGTTTCGCTATGGAACGCCCAGATGATATCACGATATCGTAATCTCGCACGCCAGCCCGTTCGACGACTAATGGCGCCTCTCGACTCCGGGCTGCCGGGTTCAGAAGCGCGTTTATTGAGGATGTAGAAAGAGCGCATCGAAATGAGATAACGGAACCCGTTCGCATCGAGAGCCCGTCGCGAGTCGTCGACCTAAATTGAAGCGTGATTAAGGTCTAACAATGTTGTACGCACGAGTGCGAACCTCGAGCATGGCTTGGATGAGCACAAGAAGGTGCGCATGTTCATTAGGTGATAAATGTGGCAGGGGGACCGTCTTCAGACGGCTGAGTAGGCGTTCGATTAGCGATCGAGAGAAACCTTGGCTATCATCATCCAACCTGCTGTGCATTAGTGGGGATATGATACTGGTCAGGCGTAGCTCACTCATCACTATCCTCTGTGGCCATGAGTGATGAAGAATACTTTCGGTGATGGGTATTTGTCACCTTCAATGCCGTGGATACAAACATCGGTTTCACAAGAACGCAATAGACCTACCACGCCTGAAATATGACTCTTCTTGTAATAATGGTCGATGGAAACGGAGCTTGACTTGAAGATGTCGTTATGCAGTTTGTGCCACCTTTCCACGTCGCGAGACAGGTTCACGAGAATCGCCTTGACAACATCGAGCTTGTCTAAGTCCATCAGTGAGCGACATGAGAAGGACAAAATGTAAAAACCTTACCCCACAAGAGACATTGTAGTAACATCTGAGGATGATAGTCTGCAAGAGGCCCGTTGAGTCTTGCGACATATTCGAAGAGACCCTCTTCAGCAACCTCATTTTCACGTCGGCGAGGTAACCCATACAAGCACATTTGATGGCCGGAACCAATAAGCAGCGTGCCATGTGCTAACCAGATAGAATCACTGATTGGGTATGCGAGTAAACTAAATTGGTCAATAATTTAGCGAATCTCTGGTTCAAAAACACATTTAGGCCCACTTTTCGGTCTCGATGGTCTTGATGACACCCCATCCTGGACCATCATCGAAGTATGTCATCCGTTGCTGACATAGAATCTCGACACGATACGCAAACCCGACCGCGAGTATCGATTGACCGTCGGGTGTCGAGCTCCAGTCAAGGTCGTGTACCTGGTCAGATGAGCCCAAGGTCTTCACATACTCCAATCCCGATGAGAACTCAGACTCCTTCGAGTCCCAGATCGTGAGTTCCTCCCCATCTGCACGTGGAACGACTGCACAGGAGCATAAATATTCTCGCAAGATATCGTGCGGGAAAACGCACTGAGTACAGTCTTTTTTGCCGAGCTACATCGAGCCATGCGTATGCTTGTTCGGCCAGTGCGTACTCTTCCTGTACAACGCCAACTAGCCCTCTTCACTTCAGGAATCCAAAACATCAGATCGCCGTCCCTGCCAACGCTTAGGAGGACGTCTTTTTCCATCTCTGCCTGGCCACGGCTCGAGATCCACCCCATGGGATCAACAGGAAGAATGAATGCTGCCGGCGATGGCAGTGGTAATGCTGTTTGGGATATCAGAGAAAGGGAGGGTGCCTCTCCACTCACAGCGTGAATGTGACATATAGACGGTGTCGGGCCGGCAGTGACGGCGTATATGCATTCATAGGGTGCAGCACTTCGAGGGGGGAGTGAAAACAGGGATGATATAGAAGGGAGGGGTAGGATGAGCTCTGGTGTTGAATGTAACGTCAGAATGCAAGTGACAGCCGAGAAAGTCGCATGCGATCGGCCTGTAAAGTTATGTGAGTTTCGAGCAGGCTGCTTCAGTTGATGTGGACTTGCCTCCATTCAGCACGACGACATGGTCCGCTGCTGCCCACCGATCTACACGCTGTAGTACTGTGCCGAGATCGCGCACAATCCATGCTTCGCCCCCTGTCTCCCGCACAATCCCAAAGCCCGTACCATCAGGAGTGCGGACGAAGTGTTTGATATTTGAGTCTTCAGACACAGAATCATGAACGTGGCCTTGAAGTGTGAGACCTTCAGAACGGGAGTCGAAGAAGTTCAAAGGCTCGAGTAGATGCAAAGACAATGGAGGAGCTGAAACTAATGCGAGTGTGTGTTTGGTGGGGCCAGGAACAACATGAAGGCATGACGGTGTATGAGGAAGAAAGTGATTGATTGATTGAAGAAGGTTGAATCGCTCAAGGAGAGTCGGAGGTCGCCGATCTATATTCTAAAGAGAGGTGAGACTCGAAACGACTAACGACAGGCAATGGACTTGCCGCAACAGCTCGAATTGTTAGGGCGCTATCAGAGAAAACTTGCATGAACATATCCCATTCACCATTGCATATATCTTGAAACCTTCGTAACTTCGCGTCGTTGGCATTGGAGGCGTCTGTCAGGAGAGTCTTAAGCACGCCTCTAAATACCTCACTACCAAGGTAGAAAACATTCGAAGAGATGTTGCCTATTTTTCGTGAGGGCAGCAATGAAGGTACCGATAGAGATAAATCAAGAGTGGCATGAAGTTGCATGTACTGCGGAGAGTCTAGGACGGGGATGAATATACGAAGTGTTGCATCACAAGTAACAGTATAGAGAACGGGACCATCGCTGGCGGACGGGCTTAATATCATATGACGTTTGAACGTCGGGATTGCTTACCGGCTGGAAGCCTGGGCAGAACGCCACACAATGTTTGTGACAGGTCTAGGGTGGGGAATTGCTTGTATCTGTCGACCAGATGTTGTCAGGATTATCCCAACTACATTCGCTTGCTAGATGTCGGTCAAATGGGAAGTGGTACATGGTCGCTGAGTACGCATACCTCCAAAGTGGCTGCGAGGTATACCAAGGAAGGTGAAAAGTGGATGGTGTGTAACGGCGTGGAACTGTGTCATGGATGAAGCGTCATAAATGAATTATTGATGGATAGGGTACCTTCGGGTCCACTTGCAGGACCACGTAGGAAGGTCATTCTCCATGATCAAAGTGTATACAGACAGCGTTGATTGTGTCGCGACGGCCAAGAGACCTGCGCTGAGTGGGCAATGGCAAATAAGACATAACAGCAAGGCAAAACACACCGGATCTACAGTCAACAGCTGTGATGTGCTTGTCATCGGGAAGAAGGAGCGACGAGTGAACAAGCCAAGTTTGGGCGGAGACTCCAGAGAGGGACCAAACGGCAAGCCTCGGACCGGATGCAGCAGTCACCTAGGGGTAAGGTAGGGCACGGGCACGGTGAGTGGAAAACAGTGCTGATAGGGAAGGGAGTACATACGAGCTTCAACGCGGGGTCGACCGCAAGGGATATTATACGCGCACTCGCATGACCTTGGCTAGGAAAGACCTGAGAAAAGGCTAGCGTACGGACAAGGCGAAGAGAGGTGGCGTCGAGGATGACCACGACGTCGGCAGACGGGTAAAGCTGTG
>WNFC01007570.1_pt1 | contig 12426 bp, 12 predicted proteins | sample 5400541 | NCBI WGS metagenome assembly WNFC01 (sample SAMN13153342, study PRJNA577476) | soil metagenome | isolation source: 120 cm saprolite under Douglas fir tree site 2 hole 2 replicate 1 | place: USA:California | collected 2015-04-18
AAGGCGAAGTCATTTCCTCGACCTTCGACGAACCCGCCGCGCGTCATGTGCAGGTGGCCGAGATGGTTATCGAAAAGGCAAAGCGGTTGGTCGAACATAAGCGCGACGTGGTCATTCTGCTGGATTCGATTACACGTTTGGCTCGCGCCTACAACACCATTGTTCCGCCAAGCGGGAAGGTCCTCTCCGGCGGCGTGGACTCCAATGCTCTGCAGCGCCCCAAGCGTTTCTTCGGTTCAGCACGAAATATCGAAGAAGGCGGGTCGCTGACCATTATTGCGACCGCGCTGATTGATACTGGGTCGCGCATGGACGACGTCATCTTCGAAGAATTCAAAGGCACAGGCAACTCTGAAATCATTCTCGACCGCAAGCTGGTGGACAAGCGCACCTTCCCGGCCATTGATATTCAACGCTCCGGCACGCGAAAAGAAGAGTTGCTGATCCCGAAGGACGATCTGGCGCGAATCTGGGTGCTGCGCAAAGTGTTGAACCCCCTCTCGCCAGTTGAAGCCATGGAATTGCTCATCGAGAGACTGGCCAAGACCATGTCCAATGGCGAGTTCCTGGCGAAAATGAGTCAGTTGTAAGCGCGGCTTCCGCCTTACTTACTTCAAGCGCGCGATAGATTCCTGGAAGAATCGCGGTTCTTCCCCCAGTCGCGGATGCGCCCGGATTTCTTTTCATCCTTGCTCATGTGTTTGGCAATGTCCCCTGCCAATATGAGTGCGTAGCCAAGGCGAGGCTCGTCGGTTACGTCCAAGTCGCGGGTTAGGGTCCGCGTGTGTTCAGCGGAGACGTCAAGCAGCACCCATTTATAAGCCAGAACCAGATCTTTATTGATTGACTTACCGCCGAAGTACATCACCGCGAGGTTGTGACGTGCGGTTGGGATACTCACGGCCGAGGACTCGTAAAGCTCCGTAGCTTTGTGAGGATCAGGATCGACGCCCTTTCCATTCTCATACATATAGGCCAGGTCGAACTGGGCGACGGCAAGCCCTTGTGCAGCGGCAAGAGCGTACAATCTCGCGGCTTCTCGATCATCCTGTGGCAGTCCTTCACCGCCCTCATACATAAACCCGAGTTCCGATTGTCCATGCGCGTTGCCTTGGTCTGCAGCTTTGCGGAACCAGTCCACCGCCTGTGCAGCATCTGGTTTTACACCGTAGTTGCCTTCTCGATAAATCAATCCGAGCGAGACTTGTCCAAGCGCATATCCGGACTCGGCAGCCTTGCGAAACCATTTGAAAGCCTGGGCGTCGTCTTTAGTGACGCCATTCCCGGAAGAGTAACGAACCGCCAGTTTGTATTGTGCGGCCACATCTCCGCCTTGAGCCTGTTGGAGCAATTCCGCAACGGACTGCTGATCTCCGTTCGGTGGCGGCGCAGCGGACTCCTGGCCTAACACATTCAGAACGACCAGGAGCATAAGCCCCAAAGTCATCTGGAATTTGCTGAATCGGAAACGATTCACAGCCACTCTGTTCTCCCCGCGCCCGTCACTTCTGTGACTTGTGGCGCACCGCCGGATTGGCGGGGCATTCGACGAATTTTCCTTCTTTGTCGATACATCTCCATCCCCATTGCCCGCGCGGATGGTGCATGTGTTCGAATTTTGCGTTTTTCTCAGCCAGAAACACTCTCGCTATGCCTTGCGTGAAGACCCGAGCGTCATCAAACTGAGCCTGGATCTGTAATTTCCCGGAGCGGTCTATGTAACCCCACTTCTCTCGGCGACTCTCTTTGTCGAAAAAGACCGCGACCGGCGCGAGTTCCTCGGAAAAATCACCTGCAATATCAAACTGCGGTTTAATGGCCCACTTCCCGGTCTTGTCCAGGTAACCCCACTCGGCTTTGCCATTACCGTAGTTGGCTCCGGCTTGGAATGCGGCGAGGCCTTGCGAAAAGCTGGCCGCGTTTTCCACGTACCGCGGTTTGATCGCGAACTTGCCGCTGTGATCGATGTAACCTGCGCGCACAAAGAAGGTGTAGCCTTCCTCAGCGCCTAGAATGTGCATTCCCCAGGTGGTGTAAACCAGCGCAAGACCTTCAGAGAAAGGGTCGGCGTGAACGAATTGCAATGGGATAACGATGTGTCCGGTCGAGTCGATGTAACCGAACTGCTTCTTCTGGTTGAACCACCGCCAGGCCTTCGGAAAAACGCTCAGCCCGGTCGTATCGGGCGGGAATGGTAAAGGTTCCGCTCTTGTCCTGGTACCCCCATTTCCCATCGGCGGATTGCGCTGGCACGAGGGCGCTACTCGAAGGCGATGTTGTTGCAGAATCGACTGGCATCTGAGCGCCGGCAGACATCACCAGCAACAAGACACTGACAATTGGAACTAAGAACAGGTGTGGCATTCATGTCTTCTCTTTTGCTGTGCTCAATCTCGCGTTACTGATCTTTACGCCCCTAAGAGACCGCGATCACAAGCAATACAGCCCTGACGTCACTGTGTAACTCTTCCCGTTCACCTGTGCTGTCGCAGTGACGGTAGAAAACTCTGGTCCGAGAATCAACACTGGCGCCGGTTGTGTACAAGTGGCAACGTTCCCGCTGAGCGACACCCACGGGTCGCCGTCAGACCATTGGACTCCGCTGAGAGGACGCACTCACACTGCCGTCGCTGTAGGTGAGGAGCGCAGAAAATGAGACCCGGTTCTTGGGCGAGGCCATTGCGCTTGAGGCGATGGCGTTACTGGGCTGAGATTGAGCCACCATTCCTGTCACAGTTGGCGCAGGCATCGAGCCGCCGCCGCAACCGGGGAGAAGTAGCAATCCAGTAAGTATCAAATGCGGGCGTTGTTTCAAAATCAGAAACATGAATTCTTTTCTCCACGACGTTGTCTCGGACTAGCGCACATTTCTTCTTAGTAGCCAAACCACCGCGGAAGCAAAGTCGTCAAACCGGGGATATACGTAATCAGCAACACCCCAACCGAAAGCACGGCCACAACCGGCAAGGCAGAACAGAGAACCTCGCCAACTGGCTTACGAAAGCGATAGGACGACATCAGAAGGTTAAGCCCGACTGGCGGGGTCAAATAACCTAACTCAAGATTTGCCAGAAAAATGATTCCCAAGCGGATGGGATCAATTCCGTAGGCTGCACCCAATGGCACCAGCAGCGGAACTTCAATTACGATGGCGGGATAGATTTCGATGAGGCAACCCACTACCAGCATGAAGCCATTCAGCAACAGCAAAAACAGAAGCGGAGAGTGGACATTATGTGTGGTCCAGGCCACGGCGCGGGCGGGGACTTCGGCATCCACCAGATAATTGGTGAAGCCCAGCGAGACGCCGAGGATCAGCAAGACGCCGCCAATCAGCAGTCCGCATTCTGCCATCACGCGCGGGACGTCGCGAAAGAGGTTCAGATCGTGATGAATGACTACTTCGATCAGAAAGGCGTAAAGAGCAGTCAGTGCGGAGGCTTCCACGGGCGTGGCGAAGCCCGCAAAAAGCGCCAGCAAGGCTACCGCAGGCATGAGCAGTTCCCACTTGGCCTCCCAAAGTGCGCCACACGCTTCGTGCCATTCGAATGAACTCCGAAATTCGTGCCGCGGTCCCCGCTGGATCCCCCACAAGCTGGTGGCGATGATCATGACGAAAGCGGGAACAATGCCGCCCAGGAACATGTGCTGGATGGGCACGTGCGCGACGATGGCATAAACGATCAGAGGTAAACAGGGCGGAAGCAGGAGTCCGAGCGAGCCGCTTCCGGTGATCAGGCCGAGGGCGTTCTTTTCCGAGTAACGGGCACCGATGAGGATGGGCATAAGCAGTCCGCCCAAAGCAAGAATGGTGACGCCCGACGCGCCGGTAAATGAGGTGAAGAATGCGCAAACCAAGACCGTGACGAGGGCTGGGCCGCCGCGGAAGGCTCCAAAAAGAGCAGAGAAGACGCGTACCAGACGCTTGGCGGCGCCTCCTTCTGCCAGGAAGTAGCCGGCAAGAGTGAACAGCGGTAGCGTGGGCAGAATTGGATTCGTGACCAGTTCGTAATGCGAGATCGGGATAGACGCAATCGGCTGATCGAAACTACGAAACAGGATTAGGGCTGCGCCCCCCAGAGTCACGAACGCAGGCACTCCCAGCACGGTAGCGATCAGCAGTACGCCCAACGACAGCGGAATGAACAAGTGGGAAGTCAGTGGAGCAAGGCACTCTGCGACCACCAGGGCAACTGCCAGTCCTGCGGCGGAAAGGCGTCCTCGCCAGATCTCAGAAGATCTCCACCAGATGCGGACCGCAATCGCGGCAAAGCCCAACGGCAGAGCCAGCTCGATCCACCACACCCGCACGCTCGCGAACAGGAGTCTCGCCCCTTCACGTTCTGTGGCCACGAACTGCCCAGACGCAATTGCCAAAAAGATCGTGATGCCTGCCGCAACAGCTCCGGTGAAAATGTGCGACGCTGGCCGGAATCTTTCCGGTATCCATGTCTGTTCCAGCGTGGAAAGCGCGAGCAGCCGGCCTTCACGGGCGGCGATGGCGCCGCCTAACATCCCCACCAGCAGGACGGCATGCTGCACCAGCGCTGTGGATGCGGGAATTCCGATGTGAAGGGTGCGTCGGAGAAGCGCTTCGGTCAGCGGAATCAAGACCATCGTCGCAAGCACCAGGCTTAGGGCTAGGTTTTCCAGGCGGAGCCCGCCCCCGCGGTTCTTCCCACGCGTTGCAGTTGAGGGTTCGGGAAGAACCACGGCAACGGCGCTCATGACTTCGCTCCGCCGCCGGAGTCGCGATACTGTTTCACCAGCCGCAGCACTTGATCAAACATGTCGGCGGGAACCATCGATCCCCGCATGTGGGGATACACTGCTTCGCAGAAGCGCTGCCACTCGTCCATCAGCGCCGGAGAAACCGGATGCACCTGGAGGCCACGCTTTTTCATCGCTTCAATCGCTTCCAGGCTTTCCTGCCGGCCACGAACCTGCATTTGCTTGCCTGCCTCAAGAGCGGCTTGGCGGAAGGTTTCGTGTTCCTGGGGCGGAATTGCATCCCAGGCTCTTTTGGTGATGACCGTCGCGCCGACCAGCGGGACCCAGGGAAGTTCGAGCATATGCCGCGCTACCAGGTCGTACTGGCCGGCGAGGGAAAGGAAGGGTGCGGTGGGAACTGTGTCCACCATTTTTGTTTGCAAGCTGGTGAGGACATCAGACCACTCAAGAGGTACGGCTTGAAAGCCCAAGCTCTTGACCACACCGGCTTCGCCAATGTCGCTTGCTCCGACAAAAACCTTGGTACGCTTGAAGTCCTCGGGATGGAGCGCCGGCTCGCGGGAGAAGATGTGTACCCAGCCAGTGTCGGCCCAGAAGAGCACCACAAACCCTTTGGCCTCCAACCGCCGCTCGAGTTCCGGCTCCATTTGTGACCGAACATATTCCATTTCGCCCAACGAGCGATACACCATAGGGATCTTCTCGAGAGCACCGACGGAGGCGTCAATCTCTGAAAGGCCGTCGACCGACAAAGTAGCCGCCTGGATCTGTCCGATGCGCATGCGCCGCACGCAGTCGTGCTCGTCGCCCATGGTGCCGTCGGGATAAATCGTGAGACTGAAGCTGCCTCCGGAAGCCGACCGCCACTGCTGCCCCATGGCCTCCAGGACCTGGTAATGGGAGGAGCCGCGGGGAAGCAAGGTCGCCAGACGTATTTTGTTCTGGGCCGCGGCAGTCGTCGTCAGCCCGAGCAGCGCAATCTGCAACAGAGAAACAGTTACTCTAGTTGTGCGTGGCATTTTCTTCCTCCGGCTTGTCGCTCAAAAACAGATCATCTTCCCGCGAGAGCAGCCACCGCGCTCGGCGCTGCATCACGATGTTGGTCAAACGCCAACCCGGCTTGGTCGCGGGATCGATGGCCAGTGCGCGTTTCAGCAGAGACTCGAATTCGCCGCGGTCTTGCTTGCTGACGGATACCGTCTCAGCCAGCGAGATGTACGGAGACGCGAGGAGCCCTCCGGTGAGTTCCACCTGCCGATTAAAGTGCTCACGGCAACGAGCGGCGAAATCGCCCTTTGCTCCTTGCCGCGCCGACTCGTAAGTGATGAGAAATCCGTGAATCGCTCCGTCGTCGAAATCAGGATCCAGTTGCAGGCTGCGGTCGATCAGGGCCTCTACTATGGGCTGGTCCGCTACCAAGTCGGGGTCGTCTTTGGAGACGGAGATCGCCGCGCCCCACGACGCAGCCGTCCAGTACAGCAGCGGAACGTCTTTCTTGCGGATCACGAGCACCGCCGCCCCCGCATTATGCCGCAGACTCGCGCCGAAATTGGGGTGCTTGACTTCGAGTCCGCGAATGCCATAGTCGCGGGCCCGCAGGTACAATTTGCGCGCGCGTAAACGCATGACCTTGGCGCGTTCGACATCCTGCTGCTCCATCTCATCTGCCGGTTGCTGTACCCAGACGTAGCTGTATTGAGTAAAGCCGCTGGAGGTTGCGAACAAGAGGCCGCGATGTTGCGGGACCTGATCGAGTAGGCCTTCCATCAACTTCAACGCGAACGGCAGAGCGTCGCCGACTAGTTCGGGATCATCGTCGGTGGCGAAGCTACTCGTGCTTTGCGAGGCGAGCGAGTCACCCAGTTTGCTGATGGCGAACTTCTTTACCGAGCAGCCGGTGGAGGTGACAGTCACCAGCAACAGTGTGCAGACCAGGCTGGTTGCAGAACGCATTCGGCTAGGCCTGCATTCTTGTTTCGCACTCATTGCGCGGCGCCCTTCTTCTCCATCAGGCGGTGCAAGGCTCTTTCAGGGTCTTTCGCGTCGAATATTTCCAAGTCGTCGGCGTGTTTCAAGAAAAACTCTTGCAGGGAGCCGGTTTGAGCAGTGAACACGAAGTCATCGTCAATGCAATCACCAACCGTTACTTTGTTGTCCCTGGCGGCCGCGCAGAGCTGCTCATCGTTCGGGGCGATCAAGTACAACGAATCACCCTCGATGATCACTTTGAGAATGCTGTGGGTAGGGATGTAGCCGGGCTCGGTTTGCTGAGGCCTGCCCTGGACGTCATAACTTGACGATGGCACGACATCGAGAAACCGATAGGAACCCAACTGCACCAAGCGTCCGCTGTACAGGTAGCTGCCACGCTCGTCGGTGGTTTGAAGAGCGTAGTCGTCAGCCGTAGAGTCCCCCGTGACAACGAGAGGAGAGTCAGTTTTGGTCTGCCAAGTCCCGATCAGCCCTGGATCATAAGTCAGGTGCTGGTCGCCATCCTTGTACAGAGGTTGCAGTGAGCTCGTCCAGCAACCTGGGAGTACGGTCAAGGCCAGCAGTGCGGTTAGCAGCCCGAGCTTGAGTTTCATGTTCACGGCCTTCTCCTGTCCATCGCCGCTTTCTCGCTAGAACCGAACCACCAGACCCGTTGATACGCGAACGCTTTTTGCGTCTGTGGAGCCAGAGGAATGGATCAAGATCCAATCCGCTTGGGCTATGCGCCACGCCAGTTTTCCGCGGCCAGCATCGAAACCGCCGCCCACCATCGTGGTGAAACCATCTCCGCTGCCGATGCCAGCGGATGCGTGCGCTCCACCAACCAAAACATGGAAGAACGGTTTGACAACTGGAAGATTTGCGGTGAATTTCGGTCCGAACGTGTAGGTGTAAAAGCTGACGCCCGATCCATAGGTCCCGCTGAAGTCGGCGGTGATCCCGAAGTTCTTGTTGAAATTGCCGGTAAGCGCTCCGTTCCAGCCATTCAGACTGGGCCCTCTGTCTGGATGCGTGAACTGATAGCCACCAAACAACTCAGCCTTAGGCTCTGCTCGGGCTGCTGATGGAAAAAGCAAGACTCCGAGTCCAACCACAAGAGCAAATCGGTACGTCATGAACTCCTCCTTAGGGAGTGAATTTGGTGCTGCGTCCGGGTCACAAACCAGTTACGACACTCCCGCGGATCCAACCGATAATCCGACTAGAACACCTTGGCATCCGCGAGCCGGCCAGCGATCTTGCTGGCGAAGGGATGTGAGAGCTGGCCTACCGATCCGGCGTAGGCATTACCCCAGAATTCAGCTCGGATTGTGTCTTTGTGTTCGAATACTCGCTTGCCTTGCGCGTCACTCAGCCAGTAGTGAATGTCAGCTGACTCACGGCCAGAGCCCATACCGACGATGAGCCGTTTGGCGGCATTCCCTGAGCGCCAGGAAACGATCTCGCCTTCGAGCGTATAAAGGCGGGCCGGTGCGGTGGTTGGCGGCGTTGCAAGGATGTCGGCCTGATTGCCAAGTTTCGAAGTGAGTTCGGCGACGGTTTGAGATTGGAGTTGTTTCACGTCATAGGGCCATGCGGCTTTGGGGGCAACCGAAAACTCGCGCACCACAACCGCAGCTGCGCTCTTGTCCTGCGCCTGCATGATGGTTGGAACCAGCGACATTGCCAAAGTTAGGACGGCAAATCCCGCTGCAAGTCTGGAAATTCTGTGCAACATACGTTCCTCCTGGTAATCGTCTGAAGACGTTGTGGGATTCCGCCCTTTTCAGGACCGATCCGTTATGTCCTATTAGTGGCGGCAATTCTGGTTTCTGTGACAGGTGGGTTCTATTACGGACTGCGCATTATTTCTTTGCCGCACGTTGTCACACTCGGAGGGTTTACAACCACACAGCAAACTGGCAGCATTGCGAGTTAACCTGACGCCAGTTCACAGCGGAGGCATTGCGTACTGTGTGTCCACGAGCTGAGAAGGCGGGAAGAACCGTGAAGCTGGATCACTGTGTGCTCGGATTTGGTAAGTCCAAAGCGAAGTGTTTTACTTTCCTCACGTCATCCGCAATTGCCTATCTCTGTCTCGGTCTCTGTCTCACGCCGACTTCTGGAGCCCAAGAGCCTCCCGATGTTTTGTCTCCTGAGACCCAGCCTTTCCAACAGCCACCCACCATCGCACTGCAAACCTTCACTATTCCCGATGGAACCCAGATCCAGCTACGGCTGGCTCAGCCTGTGCGAGGAATGACACGTACGATAAAAGGCACCAGGGTCTATTCGAAGCCGGGCGACAAGATTCGGTTGGTGGCAGCCGACGATGTGCGGGTGAATGGGTTGGTCGTGATCAGCAGAGGCGCGGTGGGACAGGCGACTGTGATCAAGGCCGATCCTCCTCCGATCAACACCTACTCGTATAACGACCGCTATGCGGCGCTGGCGGATATTTTTGTTTCCAAGACTGGAAGCGTCTTACTACAACTGGATTGGATTGAGGACGTCACCGGTCATGCGATTCCTTTGCGGGCTTACTCGGCGGGCGAGCCCAAGCCGTTCACCATGGTTGTGCTGGCGGAAAACGGAGGCATTGTGGCGCGTCCGCCGAAACTCAGCCAGGATCTGAAGCTGAAGAACTTGTCGCATGTAAAACAGTGGGCCCCTGCCGGGACGCGGATTTTTGGGTTTGTGCATGGTGCGATAAACATCGACCCCGAGGGACTCGCTGAACTCAAAGATGCGCAAGCTCTGCTTCCGATTCCCAACCCGACTGCCATGCTCACGATTTTTCGAGGCAAGGGGCATCACGATCTTCAGCCGCGGATCTCTTGCGATGACAAAGAAATTGCGCCGGTGGGCGAACGGCAGTACACCTCTCTCGAAATCGCTCCCGGAAAACACGCCTGCCATGCTGATGACCGACCGGCGTTAGAGTTTACCGTCGAGGCTGGTGAAGAGTGTTTCCTCTCCTTGCAGTATCGGGCAATTAGCAGCCTATGGGAATTGAAAGCGGTGACTACGGCCGAAGGGGAAGACAGCGTATCGAGCCTGGAGCCAGCGGGAAAACTGTTGGAAAAGCAGCCGACGACCAGCGCCGTCAAGGGTCACTAGAACCAGGGTCACTAGAATTAGGGGTTGGGCGATCCCGGAATTCGCGGCTTTTCACTTGCACGGACGGCCTGCAGCCGGGTCAATTCCGACCTCGCCTCGGCACTCAGTCTTCCCGTCAACGTTGCTGCCGACTGCAATTGGGCTTCGGCATCCGCCAGATCGCCGATCTGTATGTCGGCCTTCGCCAAGTAAAAATGGGCAGCTTGCGCCCAGGGTGACGTGTCATTGCCTTTGGCATTGGCATTGACGTTGACTAAGACAGCTTGCAACGGCGCGATTGAGTCTGTCGGCTTGGCTTGCAGCAGCCGGCACACGCCCAGATAGAAATTGACATCCGCTGCGTTGGGCTCTGCTTTCGCGGCCTGCTCAAGAAGGTCGGTGGCGTCCGCATAGCGCTTGTCAACATAGGCGTCCATAGCATCGCGGAAGAACGGCCGCGCTTGACTGTTGGGCGACCTTCTTGGTTTGCCGGAGAGGGCACCGGGATCCAGGGAGGCTCCGTGTCCGGATGAGGATGCGAAACCCGAAAACGTATAAGGCGGCGCTTGCACTGTGCCCAGACGAAACAACTCTTTCGCGGCTTCGTCGCTGCCGATTTCAGGAGTGTGCGTTCTTTCGAGAACGGGTGGTTGCTGGTTGGCTGCCGTTACATGCCGCTCAACTGATGAACGAATACCGTTGACGCTGTTGTCCGTCGCGTCGGCTCCGTCCACGTTTACAAGATTTGAGCGCGCCCGCTGGCCTTTAAGGTTCAATCCTGCACTCGGAGAAGATCCTGTCGAGGGAGCCTTGTCCCTGGTGACGTGTGAATCGTTCAGCGTGAAATTAATGTAGTTGCGGCCGTTGACTTCACGATTGTCAGCGGTCAGCGGCGCAGAGGAAGACGTCGAAGAACTGGCCGAGGAAGCAGCAGACGCAGGAGCGGGCACGTGGGTGCCTGCCGACTTCGAACTTTTCATCCTGCCAAGTTCGATCGCTCCCAAGCCACAGATTACCAACGAAAACGTAGCTATCGTTACCCATTTCCAGTGGAACCGAGAATGCTCGACTTGCGAGTAAGCCCGAGTCTGGTGGGCACGTTCGTCCAGTTCCTGGCGCAGATTCTGGACGGCCTCGACCTGTCGCAGGCACTGGACACACTCAAGAATGTGGACTTCAAACTCGTCCTGCGCAGCGGGATCAAGCTGGCCATTCAGGTATTTTTCTGCGAGTTCGTCCCGGTGTAATTCCTGACACAGCATAGCGCGCCCAGATAGTAAGTGGCGGGAGCCCTTAAGTTTGTGACATGCGTGCGAACTTCTTGGTTATCTTCCTGACGGCTCGGGACTTCCTGGCGCGTACTGCCTCGTGAGACAAGTTCAATCTTTGCGCGACTTCCGCCAAGGAATGGCCGTCAACCAAAGACAATAGCAGAATCTGCCGGTCGGTGATACTGAAAGATTCAAGTTCGCGCTGTACCAGGCGCCGTCTTTCCAGTGACTCGAGTTCCTCCACCGGGTCGGCGCTGTAGGCTTCATCGTCGAGTTCAACTTCCGCATGGTGGGCTTTGGTGCGCAGGTAGTTGTTGATCAGATTGCGGGCGGTCCCCTGGATAAATGCTGCCAATTTCGTCGACTCGCGTAGCTGGCCGCTACGAAGCGCTTTCAAGATGGCAATCAATATCTCCTGGGTAAGGTCGAGGGCGGCGTCGCGGTCGCGGGTGCGTGCCACGGCAATGACGAACACACCCCGGCGGTAGGTGCTGACCAGTTCATCCTCGGCGGAACGGTCTCCGGCCAGTATCCGCTGCGCAAGCACAACTGCCGCAGCGTTGGCTTCGCTCATAGTGGCGGAAGCAACCGGCGGCTCCTCTTGCATGGTGTCTCCCCCCCAAAGCGGCCAACCCCCTACTTCTGGTTCTTTGGCATTTTATGGACTCTGACCGCTCTTGACTCGGCATCCTGCGCTCGGTGGAACCATCGCGTCAATACCATGCCAGTCACTCGCATTTCATTTGTTGCTCACGCGCTAAACCTATGAAAAAACTGGAGCTATTGAAAACCTCACGCGGCTAGGAATGAAAGATGCTACACTTCTGCCACTTTCAGGAACCAAGTTTCCTGACAGGCCAAGCCCTCCATGGTGACACCGCCAGTGTCGCACCCGGTTCGGTTCGACGTTTTCGAGGTTGATCTGCGCGCCGGAGAACTGCGAAAACATGGGATCAAGATTCGCCTCCAGGAGCAGCCGTTCCTTATTCTGCAGACACTGCTTGAAACTCCGGGACAGATTGTCACTCGTGAAGAACTGCAGAAAAAGATCTGGCCTGAAGACACGTTTGTTGATTTCGACCACGGCTTGCACGCTGCTGTGAACCGCTTGCGGCAGGCGCTGGGCGATGCCGCGGACAGCCCCCGGTTTGTAGAGACGGTGGCCCGGCGCGGGTACCGCTTTATCGGCCAGATGCAAGAGCAGCCCACCATAGCGCTGCCATCGACGCCAGGCCCGGCTGTTGTAGTGAGGCAAGTGAAGCGTTCTCCGCGCATGTGGAGGACATGGACGGGATCGCTTGCGGGTTTTCTGGTAGCTGGAATTGTTGCTGCGGCTTTGGTTTTCTTCAATGCA
>WNFC01013493.1_pt1 | contig 12426 bp, 10 predicted proteins | sample 5400541 | NCBI WGS metagenome assembly WNFC01 (sample SAMN13153342, study PRJNA577476) | soil metagenome | isolation source: 120 cm saprolite under Douglas fir tree site 2 hole 2 replicate 1 | place: USA:California | collected 2015-04-18
AAGAAACGGTCGTAGAATTTCTTCTGCAGCTTCTGGCCGTACTCGGCGTAGAACAACGTGAAGTGCGTGTCGCCGTGCACCTCGAGCCATTTCTGCTGCGAGCCGGCGCGCAAGAAGCCTTCGAAATTGCCGCGCGGATGGAGGCCGACACCGCCCCAGTTGGCGGCGGAGAGCAGCGGCGCCTCGATGTCCTCGAACGTCGGCAGGCGCGGGCGGTAGTGCTCGTCGATCAGGCGATGGCGCAGCGCGTCGCCGTCCGAGTCGGCGCGGTTCTTCTTGAGCTCCGCGTCGGGCATCGTCGCCGGCCCGGCGACCGGCTCGCCGGTCACCAGGCTCTTGGCGCCGCGCGCGCCGACGCCGTGCTGCACCGCCGTCACCTGGCGCGGATACCAGCTGGAGAGGAAGTCGCTCAGGATGCCGCCGTGGCGCGCGAGCTCGCGGTAATAGTCGGACGAGCCCTCCCACGCGCACAGCGCGGCGAGATGCTTCGGCTTGAACGGCGCGGCCTGCCACTGGTTCATCGAATAATACGAGATGCCGTTGAGCCCGACCTTGCCGTTCGACCACGGCTGTGTGCCGGCCCAGTCGACGCAGAGCGCGATGTCCTTGGCCTCGCGCGCCGACCACACGTCCAAAAATCCGGGCGAGCGGCCGGCGCCGCGCGAGTCGACGCGCACCAAAATATAGCCGTCCGGCACCCAGCGCTCGGGATCGAGCAGCTCCCAGTTCTGGTACGTGTTGGACGAGCCCTGCTCGATGGCCGGGTAGGCCTTCACGATCCGTACCCAGGCGTGCTTGTAGGCCTCCTGCATGCTCAGGCCCTTGGCGTAGGGGCCGTAGGACAGGATCACCGGATACTTGCCGTCCGCGACCGGGCGAAACACGTCGGCGCGCAGCACCACGCCGTCGTCCATCGCGATCGGCGCATCCCAGTCGATCTTCATGTTGTCGCGGATGTCGTCTCGAACGTGGGTCATGCTATCCATCCTGCGGCACATTCTGACTCAACCCGCCCTCATCCTGAGGAGCCCGCGTCGCATCCCGACGCGGGCGTCTCGAAGGACGAGGGCGGCCGATGCGGAGCCGCTTGCGTGCTCGGCCCATGGTTCGAGACGCGTCGCCGCGCGACGCTCCTCACCGTGAGGCAGAGAGTTGTTGCGGGGCAAGCCTACCCCGGATTTCGCTTCGCTCCATCCGGGCTACCAAGCAGCTATGCCCGCAACGCCCTTTCGGAGCCCCCGCCGGAGGCGTACCCTCTCGCAAAAATTGTCCTGGGAGGACGCAGATAATGCGCAGTATCTCGCTTGCTTTCCTGTTGCTCGCCGCCGCGACCCCGCCGCTCTTCGCCCAGCAGCCCGCGCTCAACGAGACGCAGCAGCTCGGCCAGGCGCTCTTTGTGCAGTCGTGCGGCGTCTGTCATCTCAAGCCGCAGCTTACGGCGGTGCAGTTCGGTCCCACCCTGTCCAAGGACTCGCTCGGCGGGCAGGAAGCGGTGATGCGCGAGGTGATCGCCAACGGCACGCCGCGCATGCCGGGGTTCAAGCATCAGTTCGACCAGACGCAGATCGCCGCCATCGCGGCCTATCTGAAGACCGTTCCGACTCCGCCGCCCGTGACGCCAAATCCGGCGGCGCGCTGAGCCGATCAATCGCATGCAAGGGAGACGTTTCATGAAACGCGCAGGTCTTACGCTCGCTGGTCTTCTCGCCGCGCTGGTCTCGTCGACGGCGCTCGTGCGCGCCGACGCGCTTCTGTCCGGCACCATCACGTCGGCCGCGGGCGACAAGATGGGCGGCGTCACCGTCTCGGCCAAGGCGGACGGCGCGACCATCACGACCACGGTCTACACCGACCAGAACGGCGCGACCGCCAACGCAAAGATCGAGCTGGCCGCCAACAAGGCGCAGGATTTCCGGCTCGACCCGCTCAAGGATTTCGTGCGCCAGCTGCCGGGCGACCTCATGCTCGAGGCGCTGCCCGAGACCACCGAGCACGACAAGAAGATGAAGCGCTTGGTGCGCAACAACTGCACCGGCTGCCACACGCCGAGCTACGTCCTGCAGCACAAGTTCGACGAGACCGGCTGGAGCACGATCATCGACCTGATGAAGCACGTCAACGTGTCCGGCATCTATCAGGGCGAGAACAGCAAGCCGAACGGCATCCTGCAATTCAACCAGAAGGATCTTGCGAAATACCTGGCGGATGCGCGCGGGCCTGGGCCGACCTCGATGAAATTCGAGCCCGCGCCGCGGCCGAACGGCGAGGCGGCGCGCGTCGTGTTCCGGGAATACGACGTGCCGCCTGACGCGGACAACGCGCCGGTGCGCAGCAATGACGGACACGACTGGTCGCTCGGCACGCCGTCGAAGACGGGCCGGCGCGGCCTCGGAGTGGTCGATCCGAAGACCGAGAAGATCGCGGTGCACATCCCGCCCGCCGGAATGGCGCCGACCGGCGGCGCGGTGACGGTCGACGTCGATCCGCAAGGCAACGTGTGGGCGTCCTCGCCGACCGGTGCGCTTCGCTTCGACCCGAAGACCGAGAAATTCACCGAGTTCAAGTCGGTGACGCCGAAGACGGCGAACGGCAACGGCGTTACCTACGGCGCCGCGGTCGACCGCGACGGCAACGGTTGGTGGGCCGAGATGCAGATCGACATCATCGGCCGCGGCGACGTCGCGACCGGCCAGGCGAGCGAGATCCGGCTGGCCCCGGTGGAGAGCGAGCTCAAGCGCGCCTCGGCCGAGGAGAAGAAGTACTACGACGGCTTCGCGGCGCACGATTTCAACGCGCCGTTCCCGTGGTCGCAGGGCCCGCGCCGCATGGGCACCGACAAGAACGCCGACACGCTGTGGATCGGCAACTCATGGGGCGGCAGCCTCGCGAAGATCAATACGAAGACGCAGGAGGTGTCCTACGTGCCGCTGCCGGGCGCGATGCAGCCCTATCACATCGCGGTCGACTCGAAGCACAACGCCTGGCTCAACGTGTGGACTGCGGACAGCATCCTGCGGCTTGATCCGTCCACCAATACCTGGACCAGGTTCGACCTGCCGACACGCGGCACCGAGGCGCGCTACATCTCGGTGACCGAGCACACCGGCGCGCTGCAGGTGATCGTGCCCTTGTATCGCACCAGCAAGATCGCCGTGATGAGCTTCCGCAGCGAGGCGGATCTCGCCGCGCTCAAGGCGCAAGCGGGGAGGTGATTCCCTCTCCCCACGCAGGTCGGGCCTGCCCGACCTGCGCACTATTGATGCCGAACTCGGGCAAGCCCGAGTTCGGTGGAGAGGGTGGCGAGCGAAGCGAGCCGGGTGAGGGGCGCTCGGACTTTCAATTCGAGCTCCGAGAGCCCCTCACCCCACCCTCTCCCCTGCGGGGAGAGGGGGACCAACCGCCGTGCCAGATCAAATGTGACAGCCCTCGAAGTAGGGGAGGCGTTCTGCCATGAAGGCGCGAATGGATTTTCGCTAGGCCTCGCCCCAGGGCGCCAAGGTCATGGGCGACCTGCACGCCTACGTGCACAAGTGCGGGCTCGAGCATTCGCTGCTCGAGCTCGTCAAGTTGCGCGCCTCGCAGATCAATGGGTGCCCGTGGCGCTGGGGGTTCGTGCAGAACAACGGCAAGGATCCGAAGGATCCGAAATACGAAGAGTATCCGATGATCGGCTCGAACGGGCTGGCGCTCGATCGCCAGGGCCGGCTGATCATCGCGACCTGGGCGGGCCGCTCGATCGTGCGCATCGAGAAGGACGGCAAGCGCACCGTGCTGGCCGACCGCTGGGAAGGCAAGCGCTTCGGCGGCACCAACGACGTCGTGGTGAAGCGCGACGGCGCGATCTACTTCACCGACACCTACGGGGGCCTGCGCCTGCGCGACAAGGACGCGAAGAAGGAGCTCGACTTCAACGCGGTCTACATGTGGAAGGACGGCAAGCTCTCGCTCCTCATCAAGGACATCCCCAACACCAACGGGCTCGCCTTCTCGCCGGACGAGAAGATTCTTTACGTCAACGGCAGCCGCGACCGCTACGTGAAGCGCTACGACGTCAAGAGCGACGGCACGCTCGAGAACGGCCGCATGCTGATCGACATGAACAGCCATCCGGATCGCGGCATCACCGACGGCCTGCGCGTCGACGTGAAGGGCAACCTGTGGGAGACCGGGCCGGGCGGCGTGTGGATCATCACGCCGGAGGGCAAGCATATCGGCACCATCAAGACGCCCGAGCTCTCCGCCAACGTCGAGTTCGGCGACCGCGACCACAAGACGCTCTACATCGCGGCGCGCACCGGCATCTACAAGATCCGCCTCAACGTGGAAGGCATTCCGGCGGGGTTGTAGGCCAATGCCGAGGCTGATCGCCATCGCGGCCGCGTTGCTCGCGCTCATGACGGGCGCGTCGGCGCAGCCTTACCCGAACCGCGCCGTCAAGGTGATCGTGCCGTTCGCGCCGGGCGGCGTGACCGACACGATCGCGCGGCTGTGGGCGCAGCGCATGTCGCAGGGCCTCGGACAGCAGTTCTACGTCGAGAACCATGGCGGCGGCGGCAGCAACCTCGGCATGGGGCTGGCGGCGCGCCAGCCGGCGGACGGCTACACGATCCTGGTCGCGGCCTCGAGCTTCGCCATCAATCCGTCGCTCTACGCGAAAGTGCCGTACGATCCGCTCAAGGATTTTTCGCCGATCACCCTGCTGGCCGCGACGCCGGGCGTCGCCATGGTCCATCCGTCGGTGCCGGCGAAGACCATCCACGAGCTGATCGAGCTCGTGCGCGCCAATCCGGGCAAGTACAGCTATGCGATGTCGGGGATCGGCACGCCGAACCATCTGCAGGGCGAACTGCTCAAGCTCGCGTTCAAGCTCGATCTCGCCACGGTGCCGTTCGCGGGCGGCGGGCCGGCGATCCAGTCGACGATCGCGGGACATACCCCGATCGCCTTTGCGGCGATGACGTCGGTGCCGGCGATGGTCGAGAGCGGCAAGCTGCGCGCGCTCGCGGTCAGCGGCACCCGCCGTTCGCCGGCGCTGCCCGACGTTCCGACCATGGCGGAGGCCGGCATCAGCGGCCACGAGGCGAACACGTTCACCGCCATCCTGGTGCCGGCCGGCACGCCGAAGGACATCGTCGACCGGATCTATGCCGAGACGCTGAAGATCGAGGCGTTGCCTGAGTTCAAGGAGCAGCTCGCGAAGGTCGGCGCCGAGCCCGAGGGGCTGAGCCCCGAGCAGTTCGCGGCGCGCCTGAGGGACGAGATCGCCATGTGGGGCAAGGTGATCGCGGACGCCGGCATCGACAAGCAGTAGCGCGTAGGGCACGGCGCACTTCACCCTCCCCCTCCAGGAGCGAGACGGATGCGCATCTCGTGTCACTGCGCCGGCACGCCGAGATCCTTGATGACCTTGCCCCATTTCTCCGCGTCGCGCCGCGTCATCTCGCCGAGCTCCTCCGGCGTCGCCCTGGCGACCTCGACCGCGATCTCATCCATGCGCGTCTTCACGTCGGGCAGAAACAGGATGCGATTGATCTCGCGGTTGAGTTTCGCCACCACGTCCTTCGGCATGCCGGCCGGGCCGAAGGCGCCGTACCACACCGCCATCTCGTAGCCGGGCAGCGTCTCGGCGACGGTCGGAATATCGGGCAGCAGCGCCGAGCGCTTGCCTTCGGTCACCGCGAGCAGGCGCAGCTTGCCGGCCTTGACGTGCTCGAGGCTCTGCGTGCCGGCGGTGAAGAAGAGCTGCGTCTGCCCGCCGACCGTGTCGGCGACCGCCGGCGCGCCGCCGCGATAGGGCACGTGCACCATCTCGACGCCCGCCATTTTTTCGAACAGCGCCGCGCACAGATGATTGGTCGAGCCGGGCCCGGCCGATGCGTAGTTGATCTTGCCGGGGTTCTGCTTCGCGTAGGCGATGAACTCCGCCACCGTCCTGGCCGGCACCGAGGGATGCACCACCATCGTGTTGGTGACGTAGGCGAGCAGCGCGATCGGCGAAAAATCCTTCACGCCGTCGAACGGCATGGTCGCGAACAGCGCGTGGTTCATCGTGTGCACGCTCATGGTGTTGAACAGGAAGGTGTAGCCGTCCGGTGCGGCGCGCGCGACCGTCGCGGTGCCGATATTGCCGGACGCGCCGGTGCGGTTCTCGATGATGACCGGCTGGCCGAGCGCCGGGTGCAGATGCCCGGCGACGACGCGCGCCAGGATGTCGGTCGAGCCGCCGGCCGCGAACGGCACCACGAGGGTGATCGGCCGCTCGGGATAGTTTTGCGCGAACGCGCGCAAGGGCGCTGCGGCGGTGAGACCGGCAATGCCGGCGAGCACAGACCTTCGGTTCGGCGTCGTCATTCTCGTCCCCGTGTTTCCCGCAAACTACGCCCGAGTTTGCCAGAATGGTCAATGCAGCTTAGAGCTTTGCATCCATGCAGCCCTTCACCACCCGCCCGGAAATCCGCGGCACCTTCGGCGCGGTCGCGACCACGCACTGGATCGCGAGCGCCGTCGCCATGTCGGTGCTGGAGCGCGGCGGCAACGCCTTCGACGCGGCGGTCACGGCGGGCTTCGTGCTGCAGATCATCGAGCCGCATCTCAACGGCCCGGGCGGCGAGGTGCCGATCATCCTGAAGGTGCACGACGCGCCCGCGCCGGTGGTGATCTGCGGGCAGGGGCCGTATCCGGCGGCGGCGGCGCTGGAAAAATTCGCGCGCCTCGGATGCAAGCAGGTGCCCGGCACCGGGCTCCTGCCCGCCGTGGTGCCGGGCGCGTTCGACGCCTGGATGGTGCTGCTGCGCGATTACGGCACGCTGCGTCTCGCCGACGTGCTTGAGCCGGCGATCGGCTACGCGGAGAACGGCTTTCCGGTGCTGCCGCGCGTGGCGTCCTCGATCCTGGCCGCGCAGGATTTCTTCCTCGCCGAGTGGCCGACCTCGGCGGCGGCGTGGCTGCCGAACGGCGAGGTGCCGCGGCCGCGCTCGCTCCTGCGCACGCCCGTCATCGCGGCCACCTATCGCCGCATCCTCGGCGAGGCCGCGGCGGCCGGATCCGATCGCGCCGCGCAGATCGAGAAAGCGCGCGATGTTTTCTATCGCGGCTTCGTCGCCGAGGCGATCGACCGCTTCTATCGCTCGGCCGAGCTGATGGACTCGACCGGCCGGCGCAACGGCGGCCTGCTGCGCGGCGACGATCTGGCGCGCTATCACGCGACGGTCGAGCCGACCGTGTCGCGGCGCTATCGCGGCCTCGACGTGCACAAGACCGGGCCGTGGGGGCAGGGGCCGGTGCTGCTCGAGACGCTCGCGCTGCTCGACGGCTTCGACCTCGACGCGATGGAGCCGGCGGGCGAGCGCTTCGCCCACACGGCGGTCGAGTGCCTCAAGCTCGCCTATGCGGACCGCGAGGTGTTTTACGGCGATCCGGATTTCGTCGAGGTGCCGCTCAAGACATTGTTGTCCGACGAGTACGCGGCGGCGCGCCGCAAGCTCGTCGGCGAAGAGGCCTCGCCCGATCTGCGCCCGGGCGATCTGCCGGGCGCGGCGGAGCGCATGGCGCGCGTGCTCGCCATGGCGGGCGCCGAAAAGCCGGTCGGTATCGGCCACGGCGAGCCCGCCTTCGCGCCGCTGCCGGTCGAGTGGGGCGACACCGTCCACATCGACGTGGTCGACCGGTGGGGAAACATGATCTCGACGACGCCGTCGGGCGGGTGGCTGCAAAGCTCGCCGACGGTGCCGGAGCTCGGCTTCTCGATCTCGACGCGCGGGCAGATGGGCTGGCTCGAGCCGGGCCATCCGTCGACCGTGCGGCCGCGCGCGCGCCCGCGCACCACGCTCACCCCGACGCTGATCACGCGCGACGGCGAGGCGGCGCTCGCCATGGGCACGCCCGGCGGCGACCAGCAGGACCAGTGGACGCTCGCGGTGCTGCTGCGCCATCTCCACCACGGCCTCGACCTGCAGGCCGCGATCGACATGCCGCTGTTCACCAGCCGGCACTTCCCGCAGTCGTTCTATCCGCGCAAGGCCGAGCCGAAGCGGCTGCTGGTGGAAGAGCGCTGGGGCGACGCGATCGCGGCGCTGCGCCGGCGCGGCCATGACGTGGTGGTCGAAGGCCCGTGGGCGCTCGGCCGCGTGTGCGCGGTCGGCCGGCAGGACGGCATGGTGATCGCCGCCGCGACGCCGCGCCTGATGCAGGCCTACGCGATCGGGCGCTAATCGGCGAGGACGGGCAGCAGAAACGCGCCGAGGAGCCGGCCGGTCGCTTCGTCCTCGTCCGTATACCAGCCGGCCTCGTGCAGCAGGTTCATCGTTCCGAGGCAGCGCCCGCCGAGCACGAGCGGAATGCTGAGGATCGATCCCAGTCCGAGGCGCGCGATGGTGGCGTGATCGTTGAACGCGGCGCGAATTTCTTCCGGCGTGGTGGCGCGAAACACCTTCATGCCGCGCAGCGTGTGGTCGGCCCAGGCGGTGTCCTGCTTCTTCTTGCGGCCGCCGAGCGGATAGACCGCCGGCAGGCTGGTGTGCACGCGCTCGACCTCGGCGCGCCCGGCGTCGAAGCGCATGATGGTGAACAGGCGGTGGCCGATCACGTCCGCACTCAGCGCCTCCACCGCGCCAAAGATGCGCGGCGGGTGATCGGCGCTGCGCAGCGCGTCGGCGAGCGCGTCGAGATCGTCGAGCCGCAGCGCGCGACGCGGCAATGTTCTCACTCACCCGGCACGAGATGCCGCGACACCAGCTTTGCGACCTCGGCGTCCTCGCCTTCGCCGCGCTGGCGCAGGCCCTGCACCACGCCGGCGCGATCCGGCATCTCGCGGTTCTGGCTCATCTTCCACTTGCCCTCGAGCCGCGCGATCGCGAAGCGGAAGCCGACGATGCCGCGCAGCATCGCCTGGACGTAGCTCTCGGGCGCGTCGGTCACCGCCCACGGCTGCGCCTCGCCGCGCTCCTGCTGCGCGGTGAGCTCGCTGACGTGGCGGCGCTTCCAGTCCGGGTCCTCCATCACGGCGGGGCGGCCGTAGGCGTGCACCACGGCATAATTCCACGTCGGCACGGTTTTGCCGTGCAGCGCCTTCGACGGATACCAGTTCGGCGTGACGTAGCTCTCGGGACCCTGGAAGATCATCAGCGCCTCGCCGCCGGCGGCGAGATCCTTCCAGTGCGGGTTGGCGCGCGCGAGATGGCACTCGATGGTGCCGAACGGCCCGTCGTCCTTGAGCACGGTCGGCAGATGCGTGCCGTAGAGGCCGAGCGGACCCGTCGACACGAGCGCCGCCAGCGGCCGCGCGCGCATCAGCGCGTGGACCTGCGGAATGTCCTCGACGACAAAATGATCGGGCCGGTACATGGCGGTCTCTCTTTCTGCCTCATGGTGAGGAGCGTCGCGAAGCGAGCCCTCAGGATGAAGGCGGAGCAGGCTCGGTATTCTACCCGCTGACTTCTATTTATGCGTCTACTTGCTCGCCGCAAAAGTCTTGATCACCGGCGTCCATTTCTCCACTTCGCTGCGCAGGAACGCGGTGAACTCGGGCGGCGTCATCGGCTTGGCCAAGGAGGCGTCGCGCTCGAAGGCTTTTTTCACCTCGGGCTGCGCCACGGCGGCGTTGACCAGATGGTTGAGCCGCTCGACGATCGGCGCCGGCAGGCCGGGCGGACCCGAGAGCGAGAACCAGGCGGTCAGCACGAGATCGGGAAAGCCGAGCTCGGCAAAGGTCGGCACGTTCGAAAACTCGGGCAGGCGCTCCGCGGTCGAGATCGCCAGCGGGATGAGGGTGCCGGCGCGCGCATGCTCGACCGCCGTCGACCACGTCAGCGCGCCCACCTTCACCTGTCCGCCGACCAGATCGATGATGGCGGTGCCGCCGCCCTTGTAAGGGATATGGCGGATGTTGAGCTTGCCGCGCGACACCAGATATTCGCCCACCATGTTGCCGACGGTGCCGAAGCCGGGCGAGACGTAGTCGATGCCGGTCTTGCTGTCGGCCGCGAGCTTGTTGAGCTCGGCGAATGTCTTCGCGCCGAGCGACGGATGCACGGCGATGACGATGGGCGAGCCGCCGAAATAGGCGATGTGGGTGAAGCCGCCGATCGGATCGAAGGCGACGTTCGGGTTCATCGCGGGACCGAGCACGTGATAGGGCAGCCCGGACACCACGAGCGTGTAGCCGTCGGGCGAAGCATGGACAACGGACTCGGTCGCGATCGCGCCGCCGGCGCCCGGCCGGTTGTCGATGACGAGCTGCTGGCCGAGCGCGGGCCCGATGGCGTTCGCAAAGGTTCTGGCCATCAGGTCGGCGGCCCCGCCCGCGGAGCTCGGCACCACGAGGCGGATCGGTTTCGTGGGCCAGTCGGCGGCGTGGCTTGGGGAGAGGCTGCTGAGAAGGAGTGCCGTCGCGAGCAAGATTGGTCTGGGCATGTCGATACCCTTCATTTCAAGTCCTTACTTTTCCTGCATTGCCTTCAGCAGTGCGGTGTGACGGTCACGAATCTTCGCAAATACTTGGTCAGCAGGAATTCCGCGTGAGGGATCTTCCTTCATTGCATCATAGGTTGGAGCGACCTCTTCGCGTAGCCAGCGCTCCAGTGCCTCGTCTCGTTCTTGCAAGGTGTGCCCCCTTCGTAGCCCGGATTGAGCGAAGCGAAATCCGGGTAGCTTTATCATCCCGCATTTCGCTGCGCTCAATGCGGGCTACCGCGCTGCGACCATTTGACCGAGATCACGCCGCACTCCCCATCCGATACGGCTTGAGCACGCTGTACGCCGCGAAATTCATCGGCGTGGGCACGCCGAGCTCGCGGCCGAGCGACACCACGCGGCCGGCGAGCCAGTCGAGCTCGAGGCGGTTGCCGCGCTCGAGGTCGTGCAGCAGCGAGGCCTTGAAGCCGGGCGGCGTGGTCGCGGCGAACTTCATGCGCTCCTCGGCAAAATCCTCCGGCAGCGCTACGCCCTTGGCGCGGCCGACCGCCACCACTTCCTGCATGACCGCGAAGAACATCGCGCGCGTGTCGGGATCGGCCAGGATTTTTCCCAAGGGCTCGCGCGTCGCGCCGGTCATGCTGGAGAGGCCGACCAGGAAGACGAATTTCTTCCAGCGGTCGACGTCGACCGTGTCGGTGAGGCTGATGTCGACGTTCGCCTTCTTGGCGGCGTCCGCGAAGGCGGCGAGCTTTTGGTCGGGCTTGCCGTCGACGCGGCCGCAGCGCATCTGCGCGAACTCGCTGGTCTGGGTGATCACGCCGGGCGACGAGATCACGGTCGCGATATAGGCCATGCCGCCCACCACGCTGTCGGCCCCGAGGATGGGCGCGAGGCGCTCGACCGAGTCGACGCCGTTCTGCAAGGTGATGACGCGCGTGTCGGCGCCGACGATCGGGCGGATCAGCTCGCCCGCCTTCTCAGTGTCCCACAGCTTGACGGCGAACAGCACGATGTCGACGGGCGCGACCGATTTCGGATCGTCGGTGGCGTTAACCTTTGGCAAGTGCAGGTCGCCCTTCACGCTCTTGATGGCGAGCCCGTCCTTGCGTAGCGCCGCGAGGTTCGCGCCGCGCGCGAACAAGACGACATCGTGTCCCGCCGCCGCGAGCCGGCCGCCGAAATAACCGCCGACGGCGCCGGCCGCCATCACGCCGATGCGCATGCCAACTCCTCATTTTTGATCCGGCGAAAGGGCCGGACGGGGCGCGCATCATAGGGAGCCGGCGGGAGAGGTCCAGCAAGGCTTGGGGCAATCGCGCCCATTTCCGGTCACGATTTCGCGCGTTGGCGCCCATGAAATTGTCGCAGCCGATTGATCAGGTCTCGCCTCGAGTCGGGCGGGGGCCTTGTCCGCAAGGGGAGATGGAGGGGACATGCGCCGCATCATCATTGCGATTGTGATCACGCTTCTGACGACGCCGGTTTTTGCCGCGCCGGCGGCGCCGTTGCCGCCCGGCGCGTTCGCGTCTCGCGAGGCCGTGCTCGGCTGGATGAACGGCTACCGCGCGAAACGCGATTTCGCCAACGTGGCCGACGCCATGCAGGCGCTCAGCACGCTCGGCGTCTTCCGCGATCCGGAGAATGCCGGCGCTTTCGTCGGGTTTCTGGCGGGCGTCATCGCCGCCAATCCGGGCAGGACGAACGACCTCATCGGCAAGCTGCTGGCGCTGCCGGCGAACGACCAGTGGGTGATCGTGCAGGCGATCGCCTATTCGGGCCGGCCGGACTGGAAGAATCTTCTGGCACAGTTTGCGCCGCGCATGCCGACGCGCCAGCTGATGATTCAGAAATACGTCGACGGCCGGCTGCCGACCCTCGACCAGGCGGGCTTCGAGAAGAGTCCCGGCACGTTCGACAAGCTGCGCGGCGCCTTCACGTTCGGCGAGCAGCCGGCCAAGAAGGCGATGCTCACGCCGAGCCCGATGCTGCTCGACGTGCTGTGGGGCTACTACT
>WNFC01044331.1_pt1 | contig 12426 bp, 15 predicted proteins | sample 5400541 | NCBI WGS metagenome assembly WNFC01 (sample SAMN13153342, study PRJNA577476) | soil metagenome | isolation source: 120 cm saprolite under Douglas fir tree site 2 hole 2 replicate 1 | place: USA:California | collected 2015-04-18
TTACCTGGATGAGCGTGAATTTCTGGAGATTGAAACGCCTATCCTGATGAAGAGCACGCCAGAGGGTGCCCGTGACTATCTTGTCCCAAGCCGGCTCTATCCTGGCGAGTTCTACGCCTTACCCCAATCGCCACAGCAGCTTAAACAGTTGCTGATGGTGGCTGGCATGGATCGCTACTTCCAGATCGCGCGATGTTTCCGCGATGAAGATCAACGCTCGGACCGGCAGCCGGAATTTACACAGTTGGACCTGGAGATGTCATTTGTGTCGGAAGAAGACGTGATGTCTCTTATTGAAGGGTTATTGATCTTCCTGATCGGAAAAACAACCAATAAGCGTCTTAAAGAGCGTCCTTTCCCCCGCCTGAGTTATGCCTATGCCATGGATCGTTATGGCACGGATCATCCCGATTTGCGTTTTGATCTCCCGCTCGTCGAGATATCGGACCTGGCAGCAGTCGGGAATTTTGGCGTCTTCAAGAATGCGCTGGCGGCAAATGGTAGAGTCAAGGGCATTCGCGTGCCGGGGGCGGAGGGTTATAGTCGCAGAGAAATTGAGGAACTCACCGAGTTTGCGCGTATGTTGGGAGCAAAAGGACTGGTATCGCTGTCGATAGGCCCTGCCAACGAGGTTAAATCGCCACTAACCAAATTCATGTCCCCAGACGAGGTGCGGGCTATTATCGATCGTCTTCAGGGTGGGCCGGGTGATCTACTGTTGTTTATCGCTGATAACGCCAAGGTCTGCAACGATGTACTCTACCGTTTGCGTGGAAGGCTGGCCGAGCGGCTGAATCTGATTGATCCTAACGAGCTGGCGCTATGCTGGGTCGTCGATTTTCCGCTTTTGCACTTCGATGAGGAGAACCAACGTTACGAGGCCGAGCACAATCCTTTCTCCGGTATGGATGAGGCGCATGTTGATCGGCTGGATATCGATCCTTTGCATATACGTGCGAAACAATATGACATCATCTGTAACGGCTACGAGATCGGTGGTGGAAGTGTGCGTATCAATGTCGCCGAGCTTCAGCAGAAGGTATTCTCTCTGATGAAGTTGAGCGGTGAAGAAATCAAAGAGCAGTTTGGGCATATGCTCGAGGCTTTCGAGTATGGTGCTCCTCCGCATGGTGGCATCGCTCTTGGCATAGACCGCATGGTCATGCTATTCGCCGATGAAGACAGTATCCGAGAGGTTATAGCATTTCCCAAGACACAGAGTGGCCTGGATCTGATGATGAATGCTCCATCTCCGGTTGATGAAAAGCAGTTGCGGGAATTGCATTTGCAGGTAAGGACAGAAGACAAGAAATAATGGTTGGTTGAAGAAATAGAGAAAACGCTCATTACGAGTGATGGAACCACCATCTTTGTTCGCGCATGGGTGCCAGTTTATCCTCGACAAGTACTTGTCTGTATTCAGGGTTTGGGAGGGCATGGTGGTTACTATGAAGAACTTGCATACCAGCTCGCTTTAGATGGCTCTATACTTGTAGCCCCTGATCTACGAGGACATGGACATTCTGATGGGAAGCGTGGGGATATCGATTATTTTGATCGCTATCTTGGGGATGTTGATGCTGCTATCAATTGGGCGAGGATTTCCTGGCCTGATAAAACCATCTTTGTGCTGGGTGAAAGCATGGGAGCTTCAATTGCAATCCAATATATTGCCAGCTTCGAATACCACATTCCTTCAATCCCTATTGCCGGGCTAGTTCTGGTTTCACCGGTGCTAAGCCCGGCCATCCGTCCGACTGTTGCTGAGGTGATCCGTTATATCAGCTCGCTGTTCCTTTCGCCATCGCGCCCCGCCATTGCAGTTTCGGGACGCGAGGAATTGGGGTGCCGCGATCCTGTTTTCAACGAGCGATTACGAGCTGATCCTCTGTTTGTGCGTCATGTTAGTGCACGCTTCATGACAAGGCTGACATTTTGGCTCTGGCAAAGCAAGCGCAAAGCTTATCAGATCAACCTTCCGCTATTGGTTCTGCTTGGTGGGCGAGATTATGTCGCACGCCGCACAGGTACATCCGCGTTTCTTCGTCATGTGCCGGCCAGGGAACAACGCATTGTTACCTTTCCAGGAGCATATCACAGCCTGCTTCATGATCCTGATACTCCGTCCATCGTAAAGGTGCTGGCTTCGTGGCTTGCTGCTCATTCCAGGATGTAGATCAAAGCCATTCAAAGCTGATTGATAGAGAAAATGGGTGTTCCATAGTTACTGCAGTTTTCTGATTTCGTTCCCTATTATGTAACGGCATGCATACTGGATGAAATAATAATTTGATCAGAAGTAGGGTATCTTATGCAATCAGGAAACACAGATAATCAAGGTGATAATCCTGTTAGGGCATCTAGCCTGGACCAGTTACAAAGCCAACAGCAACCAGACTATCGGCCTCCATTCACTCCAAGACAATTTCCGTATCCGCCACTCTACTATAAACCTCGGAGAAGGCAATCTGATTTGTGGCAGTGGTATCAGAAACAGACACCGAATAGGAAGATCGTTATTGGGTGGGGAGCGATCATGGCGGTTCTCCTGTTTTTCTCGTCTATTATTGTTGCTTCCGCAAGCATAACTGGTACATTCACGCCTCAATCAGCAGCAACACCAATTGGGGCAGGAGTATTCGAAAGTCCAACGGTGCCTCACCAAACACCTATTTCTATACCAACACAGGAATCTCGTTCCACTCCTACACATGCTCCAACTCAAACGCGACAGTCTTCACAAAGGCCAACAACATGTTCTGGTGTAAATTGCAATCCGTGGGGCTATGACTTCTCTCAAGGAAACTACGTCACCCAGCCACCATCGAACTTTTGCGCTTACTTCAGTTGTATATTGAACTTCTGGAGTGGGCATGGGTATGTGGTGGAATGCCAGGATGGGAAGTATAGCAAATTAGGTGGTTTACAAGGTCCTTGCAAGCATCATGGTGGGGATCCGCGCCCGTTGTATTCACACTGAATGAATCAAAGAGCCATTGCGTTTGCATTACCCTGCAACATTGTCATGCCATTATTCGTAGTTAAGAGCGTACAAGCCTATCCTGTAGAAAGATGGAAAGGAACACGCTATCATGTCGCAACAACAAATGGAATTTGGTCCAGGCAATCGTCATGGGTCAGCCTCTTACTCCGTTGGGTATGAAGAGGTTCCTCATGACAGCTACTCCTCCTCAAGCTCACGTGGGCAGAAACTCTCATGGCAAGATGCGATCATGCATCCCTCGGCTGGTCAACGTTTGACGCTGGCGATTGTTTCACTTGTTATGTTCTTGATTTTAGTCTTCGGCCTGGTAGGGATTTCAGTAGCTACACAGGCTGCCCCATGGGTAGTTCTCCCTATACTCTTCATCCTTGTTCTGTTCTCTGTTGTAGCAGTAGTCATTAATGTTGTGTTTAACCGCAAACCATAGATGTAAGGAAGCACTTGGTTTGATGCATGGGTAACATGTGCATCTGGTAAGTGGTACCCCTTCTTTTCATCGTATTACTATTCTTGGCATGGATTGTCTCCGTGGGTTTTTCAGCCCGGTTGCGAGTTTGTGGCGCACTTCTCGTAGTACGCGTGCCGCGAGCTGATCCTCATGCTCTGTGAGAAAGCTTTGCACCGCCTGGGGGTCACGTTTGGACAATTCGCGCAAGGCCCAGGAGAGGGCTTTCACAACCATCTCATCGTGATCCTCTACGACGATAGAACACAGAGACAGGGTGCGATCAGTATCTCCGATGCCACCCCGCGCTTTGTTATTGAGGGCAACCGTACTGACAACAGCGGCACGTCGCCACCAGCGGTCGGCGGACCGCGCCCAGAGGTGAATCAATGCGTCAGGTATTTGATGCTCACGCCAGGCTGGGCCCGCCAGATAACAGGCAAAAGTGTCAACTGTGTCCCAACTGTTGATGCCAGACCCGAGTTGCTCTAACTCCTGTTCGCTCAGGCTGCGAAGAGCTGCCCGGTGATGACAAACCAGTTCATAGGCGACAAAACGCGGGACAGAACCAGGCCCATCTAGCAGTCGGATGGCTAACTCGATGACACTCCGAGCTGGCGCATGAGCAAGGCGCGAAGAGTACGTGCGCCGAAGGGCCCGTATCTCTGCCGTCTTGAGACTGCTTTGTGCTCGCAGCACTTCCTCAATCTCCGCCCTCAGGCCCTCGACATCTCCTCCTATCAGCTGCTGATCCTGCATCTTCCCTGGTTGAACAAACTGCTCGGACATCCATTGATACTCCCTTTCTTCGCGTTTTCTCCTGGCTCGTGGGCTCCCCCATCGAGCGCCATGGGTTTCTATGACCCATACAAGCGAGAATCCCATTGTTATTATGCAATATCTGTACTGGACGATGATTATTGTCAGCACCGGTTGTTTTCTGAGCCGATTTGTATACCGTATCTGCTTGACATCTGCACGAGTCTTTTGATATACTTTGGTCGAAGAACGAAAGATAATGGCTTGTAGACCGATAAACATCCGAGAAGCCCAATTTTTCAACTGGCTTCCCAGGCCAATCGATGATCCCGTAGCTCAGTGGATAGAGCGACAGATTGCGGATCTGTAGGTCGGAGGTTCGACCCCTCTCGGGATCGCCCAGGCTCCCCAGGCGGATTGGGGAGCCTTTCTTGTGTGCTCTATCCACTGAGATCTGTAGGTTGGAGACCCAGAAGTCAATATGTGTTGAGAGTAGCCGATGGAACAAGCATGTTTTGAAGATCGACTAGAGAAAGTAAGGCAAGGTTCAATGCACTTGACAGTTCCTCATCAACACAAAGGTCCCGCCCTGTCATGCTGAGCGCAGCGAAGCATCTCTGTGCGTAGCGAGACAGATGCTTCGCTGCGCTCAGCATGACACAGGGTAACTGTTTACCCTGTCAAGGACTCTTCTTCACAATTGAACGGGTTTGAACTACACACGCTTTCTTTTGACTATGGGCAGCGTCATCAGAGGGAAGTTGAGGCGGCTGGGGCCATTGCCAGGCATTATCATGTGCAAGTACAAAAGACGGTTACTATTGATCTGCGTGCTTTCGGTGGGAGCGCCTTGACCGCTGGCTTTGATGTACCACACGCGAGAAGCCTTGAGAAGATGTCACAAGAGATACCCATTACATATGTTCCGGCCAGGAATACAATTTTTCTCTCGTTTGCCCTTGCATATGCAGAAGTTACAGGCGCCGACGACCTCTTCCTGGGCATTAACGCGATCGATTACAGCGGCTATCCCGATTGCAGACCGGAGTACCTGGAAGCGTATGAACGTATGGCGAACCTGGCTACGAAAGCTACAACCCAGGATGGACGAAGGTTTCATATTCACGCGCCGCTCCTGCATATGAACAAAGCCGAAATCATTCGCAAGGGTATCGAACTCGGTGTCCCTTACGAACTTACGTGGAGTTGCTACGAGGGTGGGGAACTGGCCTGTGGCACATGCGACAGTTGCCTACTACGCCTTAATGGATTTGCGGAAGCAGGATTACAAGACCCGATTGGCTACTTACTGGCATCTTAGTGGCAGTTTCATTTTCGGGAAGCATGTTCCTGAAGAAAGGTAGTTACGTTTGAAAGTCTCATTCTGGTTTGTTGTTATTGCCTCTATCTTTGTCACCTGTCTCATCACAGCCAATATCATTGCTGTAAAGCTTATTTTGTTTCTTGGGTTTCCGGTGCCCGCTGGCATTATCATATTCCCACTTAGCTACCTGTTCGGGGATGTGCTTACGGAGGTTTACGGATACGGAGCGGCCCGTCGAGTTATCTGGCTGGGCTTCGCATGTAATTTGCTTGCAGTAATCGCGATTTATATTGGTGGTGTAGCGCCTGCTGCACCATTCTGGACGCAGCAGGCTGCCTATAGTGCTATCCTCGGATTCACTCCGCGCTTGCTGCTGGCTTCCTTTGTTGCTTACCTGGTTGGGGAGTTTACCAACTCCTTTATACTTGCCAAGTTGAAGATTGCCACGCAAGGGCGCTGGTTGTGGACACGCACTATTGGCTCGACCCTCGTAGGTGAGGGTTTTGATACGCTAATCTTTATCAGCATCGCTTTTTGGGGAATCATTCCTGCGCAGTTGATGCTCACTACTATTTTGACGCAGTGGATCTTCAAGGTTACTTATGAGATCGTGGCTACGCCATTTACATACCTGGTGGTAGGCTTTCTCAAGCGGCGCGAGAACATTGATGCCTACGACTATCGTACAAACTTTAGCCCGTTCCTCTTCCGGCGTGAGTTGCCCGGAAGCCAGGGCAGTTAGGTCACAGGTTCCCAGGAAGGTAGCGGCGGTACTCCGGGCGAGGCCCCTGGTAGCCAGGCGCACTATGCTCGGCAAAGATGATGGTCTTGATATTGCCGCGTACAGTGAAATCGGCGACCACGCGCATCCAGCGGGGAGAGAGCAGCTTAAGCAGGTCGTCCAGGATGGTGTTGGTCGCTGACTCATGGCTGATCTGCCGATTGCGATATTTATTGATATAGAGCTTTAAGCTTTTCAGTTCCACTACGTACTTATCCGGTACGTAGTCGATGATGATTGTAGCGAAATCAGGGAAGCCTGATCTTGGGCAGAGACAGGTGAACTCTGGAATTTCGAAGTGAGCTACGTAATCGCGCTCGGGGTTGGAATTTGGCCAAGCCTCCAGTTGGCTGGACTCGATCTCCTCTATGCCATATCTGCCGGGTGTGCGAGTTTGTGTCTGGTTATCCATGATTAGATTGATTTCCCCTACATTAAAAGGTCTTGATCCTTTTGCGTACAGGAGTTTCGCTCCGAAGGATTGAGGCCCGAAAAATACGAAGTAGTGACGTTTGTAAGTTAAGATGATAGTATCATATGGTGAGATGCTACACAAGTTCCAATGAGAACTGTAATTGAGTGTATAAATTGCCCTTGACAAAACGCCAAGTCATCCCGTATACTCCCTACAGTGGGATTGCTGTGGCAATCTAAACTTCTCATCCTGGACGACCAGGTATTATTGCCTGGCAAGCATTATTACTCAAATCTCACGAAAGGAGATGGCAAGCATGGCTTCAAAGACCAAGTTGCTTAGCTTTATGCGTTTGCGCAATGATTCTGCCTTCTATGGCCATGCTATGCCTTTCGGCCTGGTGAAGCTCAGCATTGACGTGACGGGGAATTTCTCTGCACCCATCGTTGTCTTCGCCCAGGGTCGCAGTGTGCCCATCTCCAGGGGATCTCCGCCTATACCATGATATATAGGTGACAATTGAAGAGATATCCCGACCGTGGGCACTGACGAAAACGAAAATTCAGTCCCACGGTTTTTTATTGCTCTTGTAAGTATTGGAGAAAAGAATGGTACAAAGCATTACTGATGTTTGGATCGCTGCATTGAGGAGGGATGTTCTGCTGAAGTGCCACGAATCCTGACAGTGGCTGTCAAGATTCTTATGTTAGCATTGTGCATCCAAGCTGAATGAAACTCGTCAAGATGGGGGTGATGAGATATCGAGAAGAAGAGTATCAGTCCTGTAGTCTTGCCCAGTTGTACAGGTACACATCTGTTCTAATGTTCGATGTATATGTCAGGGGTGAGTAGTAAGCTTGAAGAAATATCAGGCGAAGCACCTCGCTTATGGTTTCAAAAAGGAGCTAAACTCGTGGTCATCCATAGTCTTGAAGATATGCGGTTAACAGAAGATATCGTTATTGACACAACCAAAGATGCTGTAGTGATTGATGGTGTCTCAAAAATATTCAAGAAGTCACGTCCATTGCTACGCTTGCCATGGAGGGAGCAGAAGGAAGAGAAGCGCGAGGTGCGTGCCGTCGATGATGTAACTATGACAGTTAAGCGCCGCGAGATAATGGGTATCCTGGGCGCAAATGGCTCGGGTAAATCAACGCTGGTCCGCATTCTCTCAACGTTGTTGATCCCAGACACAGGGCATGTAACCATATTTGGTTACGATGTTGAGAAGGATGAACTCATGGTGCAGCGGCTCATCAACCGCGTGAGTGTAGAGGCATCGTTTTTCAAAAAGCTATCGCCAATGGAGAATCTAATCTACGCGGCCCGACTCTACAATATGCCGGGGGCAGAAGCGCGGGCTAAGATCAGAAGTATCCTGGGCCGCCTGGGTATTCCTCAGGATCGAATCGGGTCGCCTCTGGAGAATATGTCGCGTGGTATGCAGCAGAAAGTTGCCATTGCGCGTGCATTTCTCACGGCGCCGATCGTGCTGCTGCTAGATGAGCCCACGACAGGACTCGATCCGCGCTCAAAGATTGATGTTCAGAACTTTGTCAGGCAGCTACGTGCGGAGCATGATGCAACTATCCTGATTACTACACATGATATGGACGAGGCGGAAGCATTGTGTGACCGCGTTGCCATTATCGACCAGGTTCATGCATTATACCGTCGCTCATCTGATTAGCGATGCCGACATTGAACGTTACGGAAGCTGGGAAAAGGCCTTCGAAGCGTTTGAGGCCCAAAAAGAGGATGAGCAGGAGTAAATAGGAGTATTAAGACCAATGTCTTCGCTGTTACATCAAGGGCGTGCATCATACGCCTTTTTCGAACGCAACTGGAACCTGACCAAGCGTTACTGGGCGTGGGAGCTTGTATGGCTAGTCTACAATATCGTAAACGCTATGGCGGTCACTTATATTGGTGCTGCCGCATCACTGCTGCCTGGCGTGAAGGGTTTGAAGATAGATACTGCTCCCTTGATCCTCTACCTGCTGATTGGAACGGCCGTCTGGTCCTACCTCAGCGTGACTTTCGAGGGCGTGACAGATATGATCACCATCGAACGCTGGGAGGGAACTATCGAGCATACCTTTATGGCTCCTATCTCGCGTTTCACACACCTGATAGGAAGCTGTTGGTACGCGGTAGCGCACGGGTTGCTGTTCACCTTTATACAGTTGCTCGTGGTGGGGGCATTCTTCCACCTCGATCTGAGCCATGCTAACTACCTGACGGCGACCTTCATGCTGCTGGCTGGAAGCGTCTCGTTCATTGGTTTCGGCATTGCGGCATCTGTACTACCGCTGCTCTTTACCGAGAGGGGTTCACAGATGTCCTACATCGTTCGAGCGGTGTTATTGCTGGTTTCAGGTGTCTACTATCCAGTCACCGTTCTACCGGGATGGATGCAGCCCCTGGCAAACATTTCGCCCGCGACTTACGTGCTGGAGGGCTTACGGTCAGCTCTCCTGGGCAACCAGGTGATCTGGTCGTCAGAGATCTGGAGTTACACGTGGCCGCTGATTATTACGGGTATCGTGAGTATTCCGCTCAGCATCTACATCTTCAGGATTGCTGAACGCTATGCAAAACGAACTGGCAAGCTGAAGAGAAACGGATAACGTTTGGCTATGACTGGAGTAGATATGAGGAAGGGTGAGAGAAGCGGCATGAAGCGTTTCGTGAAACGGAAACGAACCGCTGGGTGTTTTTTCTCAATAATGGGTAAGTAATGTCTCTGCCCTGTATCTATTCCGGTCAGGCATCATAGAAGGAGAATAGTTTAATGATAGATATACTTCCAAAAGACTTTTTCGTGCGTCCTCCCACCATGGATGACCTGCTAGTCGTCCATAAATTGATTGAGGAGTGCGACTTTGATCCCTCGCTCTGGTTCCTGGCGTTGGATGGGAATGAGATCGCCGGAGCGTCGTTGTGTACCAACCAGGGGGATTACGGATGGGTAGACACACTGGCGGTAAGGCGTCCATGGCGACGTAAGGGATTAGGTATGGCGCTCCTGCTGCATTCTTTCGCTGAGTTCTATCGGCGTAGCAAAAATAAAATTGGCTTGGGTGTCGATTCACAGAATTTAACCGGCGCAACACGGCTCTATGAGCGAGCAGGTATGCATGTTGCGCGAATACATATAACCTATGAGAAGGAGCTGCGTGCAGGTATAGAACTGAGCACGCAAGCTGCCCCGGTATAAACCGGAAATCATCCCGCTCCTTCTCTGGGTAGCCTGAAGAACGGAGAAACTGGCTGTGGCTGTACTATTAAAGAACCTGTTGCTGCGTGCTCCAAAGATGGAAGACCTGGTAGCCATCACCGAACTAGTCGCAGCGTGTGATTTCGCTGAGTATGGTTTCACGGATAGCACGATGGAGGATCTAGCCTCCAACTGGCAGCGGTCTGATTTCAATCTTGCGACTGATGCCTGGGTCATAGTCACAAATAGGGGACAACTTGTTGGATTTGTGTGTGTATGGCATAGAGACTATGAGCAGATCTCTACATATGTGGGTGTGCATCCTGAATACCGCGGTCGCGGTATTGGGACGCTCCTGCTGCGGTTGGTGGAGGAGCGAGCGCGTCAATTTGTCCGTAAAGCGCGTCCAGGTACACGTGTCACTTTGAGTAGCAGCGTAAGTAACGTAAACGAACAGGCAAAGCGCCTCTTCGAGCGCGAAGGCTATATTCAGATACGCAAGTTCTGGCGAATTAGGGTGGGGTCGGGCGAATCGTCGGGCAAACCTTCTCGACGTGGTAATTTCGAGATCGACCTGGATGTTGATTCGCAACAACTGATCGGGGCGACTCAACTCTATGATCGTGATGCGGTTTACATCATCCGAGAATATTCCATCTATGAGAAGGAACTGCGTGCTGGTGCGAGTGTACAGCAGGGCGTGAATATAGATGACGAACTTAAGGTATTAACGGTAGTAGGGTAGGCGAGGAAGCATAGCATGAAGCATGATGTGCCAAATAACATCATGTTTCATGCTGGAGCAAAATGAGGAACGTTTCAGGATACTATCAGAATGTTCACTTGTTTGCTATTCTCGTTACTTTCAGTTTCCCTATGCCGTCATGATATCGTGTAGGAATATTCTGAGGCTTTAAAATAGGATGGTGCAGCACAGTGCAGAGAGGAAAAGTATCATGTTCGTCGTGGGGATATCAGCATTGGATGCACCAGGCAATGGGGGAATGCGACCAATTTTGCTGATATTACTGATAGTGGCTGTTATCCTGATACTTGTGGGATGTAGTATCGCACTGCTCACCCTGCGAAAACAACGGAAGGATCATCTTGCTTTTAGCACCCCGGAACACTCAGATAGAGAAAATAACTAAGATATCCCGGCGTTCGGTAATGCCTCTTCTGATTGGCACATTTATCTTACGCATAAATGGTAGCGCGAATGCTATAATACTGGGGCGCTTCCTGGCACAACTTTCATCACTGCATGGTCATCCTATTTCAAATATTAACGTCGGGCTTATCTCTGTAGTGTATTATATTGTAGAACTGACGCTGGCTCCTGTACTCGGGGCGCTCAGTGATCGTACAGGACGACGTTTTTTCTTGACCATTGGCCCGATTGTGGGCTTGATTCAAGTTGCTCTCCTCATCTTTACTCCTGTTCAAAATCCTTTGCCTTACTTATTAAGTTTACAAATATTGGCTGGTATCTCTTCCGCCATGCAGGTGCCTGCCGTGCTCGGATACCTGGCAGATTATACAGCAGAGAGCCGGGCGGTCCGTATGCGTGTCATGAGCCTGTACGAACTTGCTACGAGTGGTGGTCTTGCTGTTGGTGTCGTGCTAGGCGGATTCGCCTGGGATCATTTCGGCCGTTCTGCTTTTGGTTTGCTCGCGTTGGGTTATTTAGTTGTAGCTGTCTGTATGTCCATGGTACCGCAAGTAAGGCAGCTGATTGATCACAGCGGGCTGAGAAATGTGGTTAGTCGCTATTGGCGTATCGTACGAACACCGCGCTTGTTTATCTTCATACCTGCGTGGATATGCATAAACGCACTGGTAGGCATCTGGCTTAGCTCCCAGCTTACGTTCATACTCTCATCGAACAGACATAAGCCACACCAGTTATTCATGGGTATTTTTAGCGCATCTGGGGGCGGAGGCCATTTAAGCCTTGTCCTGGGTGGCTATGTGCTGTTCTTTGGACTTTGTTTGCTCTTCTGGGCATTTTTTCTCAATCGTGTGCCTCGTTTACTGCTGATGCTCTCCTCCATAACGGGTATCTACCTGGCGTGCTTCGCCCTGGCAGGTATCAATCATTTTGGTACGAGTGATAGGCCATTACTGGCAGTCTGGATTGTGTTACTTTTGGTTGGCGTCTTCGCGGAAAGTAGTTTTGCTCCTGCTGCGCTGGCATACCTTGCCGATATCTCAGAGGATGCCGCTAAAGATCGTGGGCTATTGATGGGCCTTTACTCTGTCTTCCTGGGGCTGGGACAATTGCTGGGCAATGGGTTGGGTGGGGTATTTGCCCAGGTATGGGGATTCGATGGCCTGATCTACCTGACGCTACTGCTGGGATTTGTTGCGCTTGTCGCCCTGCTGATGCTCTTCCGTTTGGAGAAGCGAGGTTCATCTGTGGAATAATATCAAATCCGCTTCTATAGTTATCATTCAAATCAGCACAACTGAGGA
>WNFC01008352.1_pt1 | contig 12424 bp, 8 predicted proteins | sample 5400541 | NCBI WGS metagenome assembly WNFC01 (sample SAMN13153342, study PRJNA577476) | soil metagenome | isolation source: 120 cm saprolite under Douglas fir tree site 2 hole 2 replicate 1 | place: USA:California | collected 2015-04-18
GCGGACCGCGAGGTGTTGATCTGACGCGCCAGGTCGAAAATCACCGCGAGCGCGTCGGGCGTGTTGAAGTCGGCATCCATGGCCGTTTTGAAGGCTTCAACCGTTGGCTCGTCCAGGTCCCCGTGCAATTCGAGAGGCTCGGGCCCGAGCGCGCGCCGCAGCCGACCGAGCGCATTGCGCGCGTCTTCGATCCCGCGCACGTGCGCACCCCCATCGGCGTCGTTATCGACGTTGAACGTTAGCGACGAGCGGTAGTGCGTCGCTAGCAGGAAGTAACGCACGTCGATCGGGTCGTACTTCTCGAGAATCGACGCGAGCGTGGTGAAGTTCTCGGCCGAATGAGCCATTTTTTCCCCACCGCCGAGAATCACCAGTCCCGCGTGCGCCCAGTTGCGCGCAAACGGCTCTTTGCCCGTGAGCGCCTCGCTCTGGGCGATCTCGTTCTCGTGGTGCGGGAAGATGAGATCGGCCCCGCCGCCATGGATGTCGATCTGGTCGCCCAGGGTCTCACGAACCATGGCCGAGCACTCGATGTGCCACCCGGGCCGGCCGCGGCCCCACGGACTCGGCCAAGACGGCTCGCCCTCGCGGGCATGCTTCCACAGCGCAAAATCGCGCGGGTCGCGCTTCCCCGGTTCGAGTTCTTTCCGCGCGGCCACGAGCTGACTGTTCAAATCGCGATGGCTCAGCTTGCCGTAGTCCGGGGACGACGCCACAGAGAAGTACACATCCCCGTTGTCGGTGGCGTAGGCGTGCTCGGTCTCGGCCAGCCCAGCGATGAACTCGACGATACGCTCCATGTAGCCGGTGACGGTTGGATAGTCGTCGGCGCGCTGCACGTTGAGACGGTCCATCACCTCGAAGTACGAGTCCATGTACTCCCGCGCAGTTGCTTCACTGCTTCGACCCTGAGTTGCCGCGCGGTTAATAATTTTGTCGTCGACGTCGGTGAAGTTCTGGACGTACTTCAACTGGTAGCCGCGAAAAAGCAGGTAGCGGCGAATGACATCCATTGCCACGAACAAGCGCGCGTGGCCAAGGTGCGGATGGAACTTGGGCGTCATGCCGCACACGTACATCCGCAGCACCCCATCCGGGTGCAGGGGGACGAGCTCGTCCTCGCGACCGGTCAGCGTGGAGTAGATACGGACAGCCATGCCCGTATTATGCAGAACTGTTGCCGAGGCCATGACGCCTTCGGCGCGGCCGAACGCGCCGAGCCCATCGGTCGTCGTCGCCTTGACCGAGATCTTGCCCACCGGGCAACTCAAGGCGTCCGCCAGTGCCAGGCGCATCGACTGCCGAAACGGCGCCAGTCGCGGCTCGCTGGCGACGACCGTCAGATCGGCGTTCTCGAGCCACCAATCCTCCCCGGACAGGTCCTGCCAGACATGGCGCAGCAGCTCGGTGCTGCGCACACCGCGCCAGCGCTCGTCAGTGGACGGGAACCAATCGCCGATATCGCCGCGGCCGGCCGCCCCGAGCAGGGCGTCGATCAGCGCGTGGACCACCGCGTCGCCATCCGAATGGCCGGCCAACCCGCGGGGATGCGGGATGTGAATACCGCCGAGCCACAACGGGATGCCTGGCGCGAACGCGTGAACGTCGAGGCCCGAACCAACGCGCATCATGGTGACGAGGCCAGGAGGGTACGCGCCAGGGCGAAGTCGAGGGGCGTGGTGACTTTGAAGGCGCGTTCGTCGCCGTCGAAGATGGCTACGGAGATGCCCAGCTGCTCGAGGAGGGCGGCTTCATCGGTGACGTCGTCATCGGATAGCGCCAGGGCTCGTTCGAGGAGATCGCGGCGGAAGATCTGGGGTGTCTGGACGACGACGTGCTCGGCCCGCGCCGGTGTGGCCACTACGCGACCGTCGGCAACGCGTTTGATGGTGTCCTTCAGGGGGACAGCGGGCACGGCGGCGCCCGTTTCTCGGGCGGCCTGGAGGCCGCGGGCGAAGAGCTCGGGTGGGGCGAGGGCGCGGGCGGCATCGTGGATGGCCAGCCAGGGCGAAGTGGCGGCGGCGAGGCCGGCGGCGACGGAATCGCGACGTCTTGCGCCGCCTGGGACGACGCACGCTCTGGGCGCGAGCGCGGCGGCTTCGGCCAGTTGCGCGGGTGGGACCACGATGATCAGCTCCGCTGGGTGTGCCGCTTCGGCGATAGCGATCGCGTGCGCTAAAAGTGGTTGTCCGTCGAGGTCCGCCCAGAGTTTTGAAAAGCCCATTCGGGTCGAGGCGCCGGCGGCGACCAGGACGATGGCGAACTCCACGGATCAGCGGTCGACGATGACTGGGGCGACGGTGGTCAGTGACGGCATCGTCAGGATTTCAAAGGGTGCATGGCAGCCACGGGTCGGCGGCCGACGGTAAAGCATTGGCAAATCTCACGACACATGGCGCGCCACGCGTCAGAGGCCCAGGGCGTGGACGGCTTCACGCAGGGTGGCTACGGGGATGACTTCGATGCCTGTCATGTGGGCGGGCAGTCGTCCGCTGGCTGTGCGCGGCACCAGCGCCTGGGCAAAGCCGAGCTTGGCGGCCTCGCGCAGGCGTTGTTCCAACTGGCCAACACCGCGCAACTCGCCGGACAGGCCGAGCTCGCCGACGGCAACCAGATCACCGGGCAGCGGGCGGTCGCGGACGCTGGAAATGATCGCCAGCGCGGCAGCGAGATCGGCTGACGGCTCGTCGACGCGCAGGCCACCGACGACGTTGACGAACACGTCCTGGTCGTACAGCGGGACGCCCTGGCGGCGGGTGACCACCGCCGTGACCAGGTGGAGGCGGCTCGGGTCGAAGCCGGTCGCGGTTCGGCGGGGCATCGCCAGCGACGACTTGCTGACCAGGGCCTGGATCTCCTCCAGGATCGGCCGCGTGCCTTCCATCGCGACGGTGACCACCGAGCCGGGGGCGGAGGTACCGCGTTCGGCCAGAAAGACTGCTGACGGGTTGGCCACCTCGGTCAGGCCGCCGCCCTGCATTTCGAAGACGCCCACCTCGTGGGTCGGGCCGAAGCGATTCTTGGTACTGCGCAGCAGGCGGTAGTGATTGAAGCGCTCGCCCTCGAGGTACAGGACGGTATCGACCATGTGCTCGAGGACCTTCGGACCGGCGATCGAGCCGTCCTTTGTGACGTGACCAACCAGGAAGATCGGCGTACCCGTCGATTTGGCGAGTTGGAGGAAGCGCAGGGCGCATTCGCGCAGCTGGGAGACGCTGCCTGGGAGCGCCTCGACGTCGGCGGCCATGACCGACTGGATCGAGTCGATCACCGCGAGGTTGGCGCCGCTGGCTCTGATGGTTTCGACGATGATGTCGGCGTCGGTTTCGGCCAGGAACAAGAGATCTCGGGCGTCTAAGCCCATCCTTCGCGCACGCAGGCCGACTTGCGCGACTGATTCTTCGCCTGAGACGTACAGCACCTCGCCTTCGCACGTAGAGGCGACCTGGTTGGCGACCTGGCTCAGCAGCGTGGACTTGCCGACGCCTGGATCGCCCCCGATCAGTGTTACCGAGCCCTTGACGATGCCGCCGCCAAGGACACGGGCAAACTCGTCAATACCGACGGGCAGCCGATCGAAATCGGCGGTGGCGATGTCGGCCAGACGCAAGGGCCGGCCGACAATAGCGGAGTGGCCGTTGGCGGCGCGGCGGAGTGGCTCTGGGGCCGGTTGTTGGCGGAGTTGGTCGAACGAGCCCCAGGCCTCGCACTCGGGACACCTGCCGAGCGACTGCGGGTTTTTGTACCCGCACTCGCGGCAGACGAACTCAGTGCGCTGGCGGGGCATCGAAGCCGTTAGCTGTCAGCCATCAGCAATCAGGAGAGATCTGCTGACAGCTGACAGCTGATAGCCATCGACGCCTACGCCGACGTTTCGGCGGGAACCTTCTCTTTGCCGGGGCCCGACTCGGGCACGGGTTCGGCCAGGCTGTCGACTTGTTTGGTCTCCAGCGTCAAGTTGTCGCCGCCGCGGTCAACCACGATGACGTCGCCGGGCCGGAAGCGACCGTGGAGCAAGCCCTCGGCGAGCGGGTCCTCGATCAGGTTCTGGATCGCCCGGCGCATTGGCCGCGCGCCAAACACCGCGTCGAAACCCTTCTCCATGAGCAGGTCCTTGGCCGCGTCGGTTGCCTCCATGACCAGGCGCTGCTCGGTGAGCTGCTTCTGGGTGCGGCCGAGCATCAGGTCGACGATGGCGCGGATCTGCTCGCGACCGAGCGCGCGGAAGACCACCGTGGCGTCGATGCGGTTGAGGAACTCGGGCCGGAAGAGCTTTTTCATCTCCGTCAGCACCTTGTCCTTCATCTTTTCGTACTGCTCCTGGTTCGACTGCTGATCCTCGGACTTGTGGAAGCCGAGCCCAGTCTCGCGGCGGATCAGCTCCGCACCCGCGTTCGACGTCATGATGATGATCGTGTTGCGGAAGTCCACCTTGCGGCCCTTGGCGTCCGTCAACCGACCGTCGTCCATGATCTGCAGCAAGATGTTGAAGACCTCGGGATGAGCTTTTTCGATTTCGTCCAGCAGGACGACTGAGTACGGCTTGCGGCGGACCGCCTCGGTCAGCTGACCGCCCTCTTCGTAGCCGATATAGCCTGGAGGTGCACCGACCAGTCGAGCCACGGAGTGACGCTCCATGAACTCGGACATGTCGATTTTGACCATCGTCTCTTCGGTGCCGAACATGAATTCGGCCAGGGCGCGCACCAGCTCGGTCTTGCCGACACCGGTGGGGCCCAGGAAGATGAACGCGCCATTCGGGCGGCGTGGGTCACCCAGGCCGGCGCGCGCGCGACGGACGGCTTTGGCCACGGTGAGGATTGCCTCGTCCTGACCTTTAACCCGCTCGCGCAACGCGTCTTCCATCTTGAGCAGGCGGGTTGATTCTTCCTCGGCGATCTGCATCACCGGGATGCCAGTCCACATTGCGACGACCTGCGCAATGTCCTCGGCCGTAACGACCGGCTTGTCCTTGCCCTGCTCGGCCTGCCAGCCCTGCTCGAGGTGCTCGAGCTTGCTGCGCAGCTGAGCTTCTCGGTCGCGATACTCGGCGGCGAGCTCGTACTGCTGGGCAGCGATGGCCGATTCCTTCTCGTTCTGGACGCTCTCGAGCGAGCGCATGACTTCCTTTAGGGAAGGCGGCGCGGAGGCGCGCTGCATGCGCACGCGACTGGCAGCTTCGTCGACCAGGTCGATCGCCTTGTCGGGCATGAACCGGTCGGGCACGTAGCGCGAGCCGAGCTCGGCGGCGGCCTTGATCGCCTCGTCGGAGATCTCGAGCCGATGGTGCTGCTCGTACCGCTCCTTGATGCCCTTCAGGATCTCGATCGTGTCCTCGATCGACGGTTCTTCCACCAGAACTGGCTGGAAGCGGCGTTCGAGGGCAGCATCGCGCTCGATGTATTTGCGGAACTCGTCGAGCGTGGTCGCACCGATGGTCTGCAGCTCACCGCGCGCCAGGGACGGCTTGAGGATGTTCGCCGCGTCGACCGCGCCTTCGGCGGCGCCAGCGCCGACGAGCGTGTGCAGCTCGTCGATGAACAGCACGCAGTTGCCGCTGTTCTTGACCTCTTCGATGATCTTTTTCAGGCGCTCCTCGAACTCGCCGCGGTACTTGGTGCCAGCCACAAGCGAGCCGATGTCGAGCGTGAGCAGGCGCTTGCCCATGAGCGTCTCGGGCACGTCACCCGAGGCGATGCGCTGCGCCAGGCCCTCCACGATGGCTGTCTTGCCGACGCCGGGCTCGCCGATCAGCGCGGGATTGTTCTTGGTGCGGCGCGACAGGATCTGTACGACGCGCTCGATTTCCTTGAAGCGACCGATGACCGGGTCCAACTTGCCGGCGCGGGCGGCGGCGGTCAGGTCCATACCGAGCTGGTCGATGACCGGCGTCTTGCTGGACTTGCCGTGCGGGGCGCCCTGACCCTCTTGTGAGTAGGCGGCCGACTGGTTGAGCACGTAGATGACCTGCGAGCGGACTTTGTCCAGGCTGACGCCCAGGGACTCGAGCACGCCGGCGGCAATGCCTTCACCCTCGCGCACGAGACCTAACAGCAGGTGTTCAGTGCCAATGTAGTGGTGGTTGAGTCGACGGGCTTCGTCGACTGACAACTCGATCACTTTCTTGGCGCGTGGAGTTAGGCCAATGTCGCCGGCAACGGTGCGATCGCCCCGACCAATGATGAACTCGACGGCGCTGCGTACTTTGTTGAGCTCGACGCCGAGATTGCCCAACACCTTGGCAGCGACACCTTCGCCCTCACGTACAAGGCCGAGCAAGAGATGCTCAGTACCAATGTAGTTGTGGTTGAAGCGTTGTGCCTCCTCCTGCGCAAGCTGCAGGACTTTCCGCGCCCGCTCGGTGAATTTGTCGAAGCGATCAGCCATGTTTATGTTTCACCCCGTTCCTGAACGGAACCTGCACCCGATGCTTACAGCAGAGGAGCAACCTCGTGTGCTCGAACAACTGAGCGATTACGAGTATAGCGCTGTGAGATGCGAATCCCCTCAGTTTCAACTGTGCACGCTGGCTAGCTGAATGTTGAAACGACGCGCCCGATTTGATAATGCCCGAAATACTGGATCGCCGCTTGGCGATGCTGGGCGGGGACGTATAGCAGGAGGCGTGCCGAGAGTGATGTGGCCGCGCGCGCGGCGTCCGCCTGAGCGCTAGCGTTCGGGGACGCGGGCGGTGCCGTTGGCCACCGGCTCGGTGCTCGCGGCGGGCTCAGATTGATCGGCAGGGTGCGGACGGACCGTATCAGCTGGGTCGGCTGGTTTCGGCGCTGCCGCGTCACCCAGTGCCGCCTGCGTTCGCGCCTCGTCCGACGGCGTGGCGGTCGGTGGCGAATCGGCGGACGAAGAGGTGACCGCATCAGCGGCTTCCGCGGCCGACGCTGTGTCGGTGGCTGACGCCTCCAAGTGCGGGGAGTGCACGGCATCCGCTGTCACGGAAGTTTCCGAAGGAGAGATGCCGGTGTCGGACGACGCGGCCGCGGGCGAGTCACTCCCAGTGGTGGACGCGGGCGACGCTTCGAAAGGAGGCGGCGATTCACGGAGAGGTGCCGCGGCCTCGGCGACGTCAGCGGTGGCCGAGGTCACCTCGATGGCGGCAGCTTCCTCAAGAGCCGATGATTCCTCGGGGACGGCCACGTCAGCGCTGACCGATGTCTGCTCGGTGTCGGCAACGTCTTCGGGGGCCGGGGCTTCCGCGGGGGTGGCCACGACGTCCGCGACGGCGGTGTCGTCGATGTCTTCGCCATCTTGCGATGCGCCGTCATCAGTTGTCGTCGACGAGCCGTAGGAGGTGCCGCCGCTCCAGGCCTCGTAGCCGCCGTAGCCGCCCTCGCTGGTGTCTTCGGCCTGGCGCAGGCTCAGGCCGAGACGATGGCGCGGTGGATCGATCTTGATGATCCGCAGCTGAACGTCCTCGCCCTCGCGCACCACCTGCTTGGGATGGGTGATGCGCTCATCGCTGAGCTCGGAGATGTGGACCAGGCCTTCGACGCCGGGCTCGAGCTCGGCGAACGCGCCGAACTGGGCCAGCTTCGTGATCTTGGCCGGCACGGTGTCGCCCACGTGGTACTTGGCCTCGATCCGCGTCCACGGGTTTTCCTCGACCTGCTTCAGGCTGAGGCCGATCTTCTTGTTCTCGCGATCGACAGTGACGACGCGGACGTCGATCTCCTGGCCGACGCGTAGCACCTGTGACGGATGCTGGACCTGACCCCACGACAGCTCAGACAGATGGATCAGCCCATCTGCGCCGCCCAGATCGACGAACGCGCCGAAATCGGTCAGCGATGAGACGCGACCGTGGCGCACCTCGCCGGCCTGCAGCTCGGCGAGCAGGCGGTCCTTCTGCTGGGCGCGGCGCTCTTGCGCGGCCGCGCGCTCGGACAGGATGAGCCGGTTGCGGCGGCGGTTCATTTCGATGACCTTGAGGTAGAGGGTCTCGCCACGCATCGAGCGCAGCTTGTCCTCGACCTCGTCTTCGGTGCCGCCGCGGCGCAGCTCGACGATCTGACTGAGCGGCACGAAGCCGCGCACGCCGTCGACGGAGACGATCAGGCCGCCTTTGTTGTGGTCGACCACCTCACCGGTGACGACCTCTTCGGCGTCCTTCTTGGTCTGCAGATCACGCCAGCCGATTTCGGCACGGGCGCGATTGATCGAGATGACGGGCCGACCGTCGGAGTTTTCGGGGACGATGACAACCGCGGAGACGTGGTCTCCCCGTTGCAACGACAACTCACCCCGTTCGTTCTGGATTTCACCAGTAGCGATGACGGCTTCCATCTTGCCGCCGATGTCGACCAGGATCTCGTCGCGATCGACGAGCACGACCGTGCCCTCGACCAGCTCACCACGCCGCAGCTGGGTGTGCTGCGACTCTTCGTATTGTTCGAGCAATGCGCCCATATCCTGGGCGTTGTTGCCGAACTCAGAGTTCGACTCTACGTCCTGTCTCCGGGGTACCGCTCGTGCCTGCTCCTCGGGGCGTTTCTCCGCCTCGTCCATTCCGTTCAAAACGAACTGCCAACCTTCGCGCTGCTTTTAAAACTTCCGTTTGAGTATACGGGAACATGTCCGTAGCTTCGTGAATCGCGCGGTCAGGACGCCGCACGACGCCCTTCGAGCGCGCGCGCCAGGGTCACTTCGTCGGCGTATTCGAGATCACCGCCGACCGGCAAGCCACGCGCCAGACGTGTGACATGGACGCCCAATGGCGCCAATCGACGTTCCAAATAGCCGGCGGTCGTGTCGCCTTCGACGTTCGGATTGGTGGCCAGGATGACCTCTTTGACCGTGTCGCCGTCGACGCGTCTGACCAGCTCCTCGATCTTGAGATCCTCGACGGTGACGCCGTGCAGCGGATCCAGCGCGCCGTGCAGCACGTGGTACAGGCCCTTGTAAATGCGCGTGCGCTCGAGGGTCATCACGGCCAGCGGGTCTTCGACGACGCAGATCGTGGCGCGATCGCGCTGATCGGATCTGCAGATGCTGCACGGATCGACGTCGGTCACGTTGCCGCAGACCGAGCAAAAGTGCACTGATTCCTTCATGTGCACGATAGCTTGGGCCAGGTCGCGCACCGTTTCGGGCGGCTGGCGCAGCAGATGAAAGGTCAGCCGCTGGGCGGTCTTGGGGCCGATCCCCGGCAGCGTGGCGAGGGCCTCGACGGCACGGGCGATGGGCTCAATCACGAGTAGTCAGTGGTCAGTGGTCGGTGGTCAGTGGTCAAAACTTGTTTGGCACCCAGCGATTCCTCGCTTACGCGCGAATGGCGAAATGACTTCCAGACGTCCAAGCTACTGACCACTGACCACTGACCACCGACCACTCGTCACGGCATCCCGGGGAGCTTCATGCCGCCCGTCAGCGGCGCGACCTTCTCGGCGGCCACCTTTTGCGCCATGCTCAGCGCTTCGTTGACCGCGGCCAGGATGAGATCTTCGAGGGTCTCGATATCCTCAGGATCGACTGCCTCGGGGCTGATCTTGACGCGCTGCACGCGGGCCTGGGCCGGACCCATGCCGATTTCCGAGATCGTTACGGTGACCGCGCCACCGCCCGCCGAGGCCTCGACAGACTGACTGGCGAGGTCCTCCTGCATCTTCTGGATGCGTGCCTGAAGCTGGCGCATCATCTCGTTGTTCATCATGAAATCAACACGGCCTCCAGGCGGCGCAAGTGCTCAGATCATAGCCTTACTTGCCGGTCAACCGCTTTGGTTGGCCGCCGAAGGTGCGCGTGGCGTAGTTGATGACCGGATCGTCGAGCAAGCCGCCGACGCCGGCTTCGGTACCGCTTGAGACCGTGCAGCGCAGGCGATAGGCGGTGCCGTAGACGCGCTCGAACGCGCGCTCGATGAGCTGCCGATTGGTCGGCTTTTCGGCGCTGTTGCGATTGAACTCCGTAGCAAAAGCGACGATGAGGACCTGGTCCTCGATAGCCAGCGGCTGGGCGCTCCCGAGGGCTGAGCCGAGCAAGCCGTTGCGGCTTTTGACCTGATCGACGACATCGGGCCACCGAAGGTGCAGGGGACCGTCTGTGGCTGGCGCAACGGGCACTGGGGGATCCGGTCGAGGCGGTTCGTCATCTACTGGTAGCGGCGGGACCGCCTGATCCGCGGGCAGCGTCTTTTCGGGGACGGCGATGGTCCGCACAGGAGAGGGAGCAGCAACCGCAAGAGGGCGCACTGGGGCTGAGGCTTCAACGTCGCACGCGGTCAGTAGGGCGACCTCCGTTTGCACCTGGAACTGCGCCGCGTCACGGGTGCGCGCCAGCGCTTCGGACAACGTCTGGACCAGACGCATCAGCGTGCCGGCCGACCACGCCGGCGCGCGCTCGCGTAGCCAGGCGACCTCGCCTTCGGGCAGCTCGTTGGTCAACCGCGCGTCGGCGCCACTCCGCAGCAGCAGCAGCGCGCGTAGATGTACGACCAGCTCTTCGGCAAACAGCCGCAGGTCAGTGCCCCCTTCGGCGGCATCGGAGAGCAGCGCCATGACCGCGCTGGGATCGCGGTTGCTCATGCCGTCGATGACACCCTGGACGGCTTCGATGGACGGTAGGCTGAGCGCAGCGCGGGCGACAGCCATGTCGATATGGCCGCCGGCAAACGCCGACAACTGGTCCAGCAGGCTGAGCGCATCGCGCAATCCGCCACGGGCGACCTGGGCCAGGCGCTGCAGCACCGCCGGCTCAATCTCCATGCCTTCCTTGGCGGCGATGGTGGCCAGCAAGTCGCGCGTCGCCTGATAGGGAATGCGTCGGAAATCGAAGCGCTGGCAGCGCGAGACGATGGTCGCCGGGACTTTGTGCGCCTCGGTGGTGGCCAGGATGAAGATCGCGTGCGGCGGCGGCTCCTCGAGCGTTTTCAAGAACGCGTCCCAGGCCTGGTTGCTCAGCTCATGGGCTTCGTCGACGATATAGACGCGATACGTGGCTTCGTTCGGCCGGTAACCGATCTTTTCGCGGAGATCGCGAATGTCATTGACGCCGCCGGTGGAGGCAGCATCGATCTCAACCAGGTCCAGGGCACGGTTCTCGAGAGCGGCGACGCACAACGGACACGTGTTGCACGGGTCGCCGTCTTGAGCGTTCGGGCAGTTGACGGCGCGGAACAAGATGCGGGCTGCGCTGGTCTTGCCGGTACCGCGCGGGCCGGTAAACAGATAGGCGTGCGACGGCCGGCCGAGTTTGACTGCGTTTCTGAGCGTGCGGGTGACGTGCTCCTGACCGACGATTTCCTCGAATCGCTGCGGGCGCCAGCGTAGGTACAGGACGCGCCGGTCCGCCTTCTCGGGCGTCGGGTCTGGGGTGGCAGGCGGGAGCTGATCGTCGAACATTTTCTTTAGCGTTTTTCGCCCAAATACGCGAAGCGCGATTATAGGTCTGTCTCGGCGACCCGGGCGATAAGCGCCGGGCTGCGCAGGCGGCGCTCGACAATGTGCTCGGCGTAGTTGCGCAACAGCGCCTCGGCCTCGCGCCCGACAGCCACCGGCACGCTCACCGCGCGACGACCCTCGGTCTGCTGCAGGAACCGCAGCAGTTTCAGGACGGAGGTCCCGACGGCATGTGCTGAGGACTCCCGCGGGCCGCAGCCGGGGCAGAGCACGCCGCCGACTTGCGCCGAGAACTGATTGCGATCGGGCCCGATCGTCGCCCGACAATTCACGCACTCGCGCAGCTCGGGACGGTAACCAAGCGCCTCGAGCAGGCGCAGGTGAAAGATGATGAGCACCAGGCGTGAATCGGTGTGCTCCGCCAGGTCGCGCAGGCCTTCGACGAGTGTGTCGAACACGGCCCGATTTTCCATGCGGTCTTCGGTGAGCAAGTCAACTACCTCGGCGAGGTAGTAGGCATGCGTGGTGAGGACGAGGTCTTCGCGCACCTGGCGGAAGGATTCGAGCGTGTCTGCCTGCGAGATGACGTCTAATTCGCGGCCGACCGCAAACATGATGTCGCTCAAGGTGAACGGCTCGAGGTGGCCGGCCGAGCGGCTGGTGGTTTTGCGCACGCCCTTCGCCACAGCCCGAATCTTGCCTAGATCGCGCGAAAACAACGTGACGATGCGATCGGCTTCGCCCAGGTCCATTCGCTTCAGAATGACGGCTGGGGTGCGGTAGAGGCGCTGTCTGGCCACTTCTGGTGTTAGCCCGGGAGCATACCGGGCAGCGGCTGGATGAGCATCCGGCCGGCCGCTGGGTCGATCTGTTTGACCACGTCTTTGATGGCCGGCACGAGGATTTCGCCCTTGTTTCCTTTGACGATATAGACGTCGTTGGCGCCGGTCTCGATGATGTCGGTCACTTCGCCCAGCGGCTCGTGGCTGGTGGCGTCTTCCACGCGCAGACCGATGACCTGGTGCCAGTAGAACTGGCCCTTGGGCAGGCTCACGGCTTGTTCCGTGGGCACTTCT
>WNFC01006984.1_pt1 | contig 12423 bp, 8 predicted proteins | sample 5400541 | NCBI WGS metagenome assembly WNFC01 (sample SAMN13153342, study PRJNA577476) | soil metagenome | isolation source: 120 cm saprolite under Douglas fir tree site 2 hole 2 replicate 1 | place: USA:California | collected 2015-04-18
CTGGGCATGAAGTTCGATGAGCACGGCCGCATCATCTGGCCGCCGCTCCCAAGCCAGACTGCCGCACCTGCTTCAGAAGAAAACATCGGCCTTTAAGGGACAAGATAAGCGATGCGACATCTCAATTCTGGTTCCAAACTCGGTAAGCAGCCGGCGCATCGCCGCGCGGTGCTGCGCAGCCTGGTCACCAATCTGTTTGAACACGGACGAATTACAACCACGCTGACGCGTGCCAAAGCGGCGCGCCCGGTGGCGGAGAAAATGATCACCCTCGGCAAACGCGACACGCTGCAATCGCGCCGCATGGCCGCTTCTTACATCATGCTACCCGCCGTCACGAAAAAACTGTTCAGCGAGATCGCGCCGAAATTCGCGGATCGCGCCGGCGGCTACACCCGCATCATCCACGCAGGCAACCGCGTTGGCGACAACGCCAAGGTGGCCATCCTCGAGCTCATCGGCTACGAATTCAAACTCAAGGAAAAGAAAGAAAAACCCAAGAAAGAAGAAACCGCCGAAGTAAAGAGCTAACCTCCTTTCAAATCTACAATTTCATCCGCCCGCTCCGGTTTTCCGGGGCGGGCTTTTTCTTACCCTGTACGTTGTTCGAGGGCTTGAGTGCCAAAGGTATTGCTGGGGCTATTTCGGTTGACGGAACAAAAGCTCTGGACCGAGATTCCAGGAAAGCGTGTCCGAAGGGGCGCCGGACGCGGGCTGATGGGCGGGCGGGATAATCTTGCGAGGGTACGTCGGATGGTAGTTTGCTAAGGTGATCTCGCCCAAGTCGATTTCGTTGCGTATGTTGTATTGGAATTCGGGCTTGCTTACCAAAAGTCGAGTCCCCGAGCACACAGGGAGGCGAATGTCGTGGTCTTCAAAATAATAGAACCTCGTGAGACCGACGGAGAAGTCCTGGATTGGGCTGAGATCGAACTCGGCTCCGGTATCGCTTTCCAGATCCCAATAGGTGGCTGGGGAGGCCGCCCATGACTCCTGTGCGGTGGCTTCCTTTGTGACGCGGCACTCGGAGTTTGGAAGCTCGGCCATGATGAAGACTGGCTTCGGACGCTTCAGAGCCGAAAAGCAATGCAGCCAATTAGCTGATTCGTCGTCGAGGCATCGAGTGTTCCCGGGAAGGAGCGTTCTATCGCCAGTTACCGTAATGGAAGTCGCGGCACCGAGATGGAAGAACCTAAACAAGAGAGAAACCTCGGCCTGGACCGGGGTGTCCTTGATGGAGTCATAGAATTTTTTCTCGATCCTAATACTGGGCCAAACGCGAGTGCGGCCGTAGGAAATCGCACCAGAGAGAGAATGCCAGTGAGAGGTCCAAGGCTGGCCGCCGGGTAACACCAGATCCAGCTTCACCGCGTGGAGTTGGACCACAGACTTGTCACCGAGGCCCTGAACTTGAAAAGGCACTTCGATTTCGATCTCATCGCCGAACCATCGCGGTTCTTGCTTGCCTTCGTGGGCGAACGACAAAGTGCGGTCAAAACTGATATTTGCCGGCAGTGGATGATCTTTGGTCGGCAAGGGATAGTTGTGCCGAATGATGAATTCGTAGGGCGTCAGAACCAGGATCACAACCCCAGCGAGGAAAGCCCCAGCGATTGAGAGCCGCGCCAGCAACGCCTTACGATAGATGTACTGAATCATGATCACTGTCAGAGAGGTCGCTAGGAAGAGAAGAGCTTGCACGCCATCCATGTCGTCCGACATGCCAGAGTTGGGAACCAGCGAACTGATGCCTGCAATTCCGAGAAATACCAAAAACACGATGAGAAGGGCCAGCGCGGCCTGACCGATTCCGGAAGTGACGGTTGCGAGGGCGAGCGTAGCCAGCTCGAAAATAAAGAAGAACGCGAAATGGATTTGAACGAGACCCCACAGTGAGGATACCAACGGAAAGTTGCCCATCCTCAGCAATACGATTTGGCCGATAAACAGCGGAAGATGAATGAACACTACGATAGACAATAATTTCGACGCGAGCAGGTTGTACCAGTTGTAGGGCCGCGTAATCCAAAATTGGCGGTCACCGACAAGCGGTTCTCCTTGAACGAGACGCGCGATCAAGAAAGTCCAGGAAAGAACCAGCAGGGCGGGAAGGATGTCCAACAAACCGGCAACGAAGCGGATAGAAATGACTTGACCCGTCCATTTTCTAGGCTGGTACCACACGAAGACGGCGATCAGCACTAACGACACGAGAATTTCGGGCCAGTGCCAGCGCGCGTCCTTACGGAAGATGTGAAGGATCTGATGCATTCTCAGTTCTGTCTTACGATAGTCCGGGTGCCCTTGGCGAGAGCCAAAAAGATCGCGCGCAAAGACATCTGGGAAAACGTTACATTCCTCACTGGCCCGAACCGCTGCTCAATCTCGGCTTGAGCAGTCTCCGGGTTGAACGCTGAATCAACGAATCGAACAACCGAGCCTGAAACGCCCATTTGATGCCAGTTCGCGGGTAAATTCGAGGGAACGGCTGCCGGGCCGTCGAAAGTCAGCTCCACATCGCGAAAGCGGGCGCTGAGCGAAGACATCTCCTCAGACAGTTGCAAGCGGCCGCTATCCAAATACGCGATATGACTCGCAAAGCCCTCGATTTCGGCTAAGTCGTGCGAAGAAACAAAAATCGTAGCATCGGCAGTGCGGTCTAGCAGCGCCTTCCCGAGTTCGTCGCGAACCATGGGATCAAGGCCACTGAACGGCTCATCCAGCACGATCAGTTTCGGCCGAAATGCAAGAGCGCTGGCAAGGGCAGCCTTCATCCGCATCCCGCGGGAGAGTTGTTTCAACTTGCGATCGAGAGGAAGCTCAAGACTCTGGACGAGTTGTGTCTCCAACTGATTGTCCCATGTGGGATAAAAGGGCCGAAGATAGGTTAGGAAAGAGCCAACGAGCATCCAGCCCGGCAGTTGCTGATTCTCTGAAACGTATCCAATCGACGCGAAAATCTTGCCGGAGACCTTTCTTGAGTTTACTCCGAGGACGGAGGCGTTGCCGCTGGAAGCCCGGAAAATGTTCATCAGAATCTTGATGAGCGTTGTTTTTCCCGCCCCATTGGGGCCGACAAGCGCATGCACCGCGCCCTGCGGAACGCAAAAGTCTAGTCCATCGAGAGCCTTTACGCGCCCAAAGCGTTTGGACAAGGCTTCAGTCTGTATGGCATTCACGCAGGGTACTATACCAGCAGTGGACACATCCCTATAACAATTGCGCGAGCATCCCTTAGCTATTTAACGATGGTGGATTGGCGTGTGAAGCGAAACCAGAGCCACAGTACAGCGAATGCAAAAAGGGCCCCTATTAAATCCAGCGAGGAATCGTATGCCGAGGCGGTACGGCTGGCGACGAACGCCTGGTGGATTTCGTCCAGGACGGAATATCCCGCGGCGCAGAGAAATGCCGCGATGCCCCACGTCCAGCGCCACCCTTTTCGGTCGCCGCGCACGCCGCGGTAAAGCAACAGGCAAAAAATAAAATATTCCGTGAAGTGCGCGCTCTTACGGATGAAGTGATGGATGAGTTCGAACTGGTTGACGGTCAGCGAAGGATCCAGCCAGCGCAGGATCGGCTCGAACACCCAGCGGGTGTGCTCCGAGGAGAAGGTATCTGTGGACATCGTGAAGATGAAGCACGCCCACAATACGACCGGCCACCAGGCTCGCAGCCAGGCGGGCACTCGCGGCGGCCGCAAGCGCGCCTGAATCTCTGGTAAATGGGGAGCAGGGTGCGGATTGCGCCAGGGTTGGGATTCCGCCACTAAGAATTGGCTCCTTCAATCTTTTTCTTCATACTAGAGTTACGTGCTTTATTCGATGCGTGCCTGTTCCTTGCGCCCTATTCCATCCGATAATTCGGCGCTTCTTTCGTGATGATGACGTCATGCACGTGGCTCTCGCGCAATCCCGCGGCGGTGATTCGGACGAAGCGGCTCTTCTCGCCGAATTCCTTAAGCGTTGCGGCTCCCACATATCCCATGCCGCTCTTGAGCCCGCCAACGAGCTGATCCGTCAGTGCGCCAAGAGAACCCTTGTAGGGGACGCGGCCCTCCACGCCTTCGGGGACAGACTTGGTGCGTTCCCCATAATCCTGCACCAGCGCGTAGCGGTCGGAGCCCGCCTCCATCGCGCCAGTCGAACCCATCCCTCGATACGACTTAAACGTGCGGCCCTGGTACAGAATGGTTTCCCCAGGAGACTCTTCCGTGCCCGCAAAAAGGCTACCGATCATCACGCATGACGCGCCCGCTGCAAGCGCTTTCGAAATATCGCCCGAATATTTGATACCGCCGTCGGCGATGATGGCCACGTCCGTGCCCTTTGCGGCTCTCGACGCTTCCATGATGGCGGTCAGTTGCGGCACTCCAGCGCCGGTAACCACGCGCGTCGTGCAGATGGAACCTGGTCCGATACCCACTTTCAGCCCGTCGATGCCCAGCGAAATCAGTTCCTTCGCGCCTTCGTAAGTGGCCACGTTGCCCGCAATAACCTGCATTTCCGGCAACCGCTGCCGGATCGCCTTGATCGCCTCCATCACTCTCTCGGAGTGCCCGTGCGCGGTGTCGATAGCCAGCACGTCGGCTTTCGCTTTTGACATTTCCACGGCCCGCTCGAGAAAATCGCCCGTCGCCCCCACAGCCGCGCCTACCCGCAACCGGCCGTGCTCATCTTTCGCCGCGCGCGGATATTCCAGCTTTTTCTGGATGTCTTTGACGGTGATCAGGCCCTTCAAGTTGAAGTCCTGATCCACGACCAGCAGCTTCTCGATGCGATGCTTCTGCAGGATGCGCTCGGCTTCTTCCAGCGTGGTGCCCACTGGCACGGTCACCAGATTCTCTTTCGTCATCACCGAACCGACCAGCTGCGCATGGTTTTTCTCGAAGCGCAGGTCCCGGTTAGTGAGAATTCCCGTAAGGCGCGAGCCGCGCGTCACCGGCAGGCCGGAGATCTTGTACTTGTTCATGATTTCCAGCGCCTGCCGTAGGGTGATGTCCGGCGAGATGGTCACCGGGTCAACGATCATGCCGCTTTCCGAGCGTTTTACGCGGTCGACTTCTTCGCCCTGCCGGTCGATGGACATATTGCGGTGCACCATCCCGATGCCGCCCTGCCGCGCGATGGCAATGGCCAGGCGCGATTCCGTCACTGTGTCCATGGCCGCGGAGGCCAGCGGGATATTCACCTTTAGCTTGCGCGCGAAGTTCGTGGTCGTATCGACCTCGGTTGGCAGGACGGCCGACCGCCCCGGCAAGAGCAGCACGTCGTCAAAGGTAAGACCCTCGGGAATCACACTGTCCATCATTCCAGCCTCACGTAAAAAGATTGGGCACGCGCAAACCGGTGCCATAAAGCAGCGCAGCCCAGCGGGTGCCCGCTGGGCTGGCAGATAATCTCATCAGATTGAAAAAATGCATCACTGTGAATCTTCAATTCTAAGCGGCATTCCAATTCCGGTCAAGTTAACCCAGGAAATTGGCGGTGCTCTAAATGTGCGTTCCTGATTCGTGGCGCTCAGAATTTAGGGCAAGCACTCAGGAAGTCTCCCGAGAACACGAGAGCCGCTCGGAGAATAGAGATGTCCGCAGCCTTTCCACGACAGTCCTCTTACAAAAAAACCGGGGCTGACTCAAAAGAGTCAGCCCCGGTTTTAGTTGTTGGTTTCGAGTGGTTCGCCCGCTTAGAACGTAAACCGGGCGCCGAACTCACCCTCGAAGGACCTAGGAATAACACCAGCTCCCCCGGGGTTTATGAAACCCTCGGGCTTCAGGAAAGCGCCGGACGTATTTGTGTTGTGGAAGTCGTTGCCATAATTGGTTTTGTTGGTCAGGTTGAAAGCCTGGAAAATGAGTTGCAGATTCCAGCCCTCGTGCACGCGAATGTTCTTCGCGACTCGCATGTCCATCTGGAAGAAGGGATCTCCGCGAAACGTGTCGTAGCCTACCTGATGGCAGGTCTTGGCGGCCAAGCAGGACAGCGCATTAGCGGCGGTGCTTATCGCTGTGTAGTTTGTTGGGTCAGAATTTGGCACGATCACGGGCCGGGAGTAGCCGCTCCCACGATCTAGCACATCAAATCCCGATCTTATGTCATACGGGCGTGCACTGCCGAACTGTAAGATCGGCGACACTTGTATGCCCCACCGCAACTGCGTTATGCCGCTGATCGTAACGTGGTGCCGTTCGTCATTGGGTGTCGGTCCGAAGTCGCGCGGGTCCCAAATGTTCAGAGGATCGTGCGGATAGTTCCGAAACCCTGAGCTTGCATCCGTGCCGCCGGATTCAATTCCCCATCCCATGGCTCGAGAAAGGGTGTAGTTTGCATTCAGACTGAAATGCTTCGTCATGTGCTGGCGGTAGCTGAAATTAAATCCGTCGTAACGCGAGCGGTTAACGGACTGTTCATCCATGACACGGCCCAAAACGGGGACTCCTGCTGCCGCAAAAGCAGCCGATAGAGGACGTGGGGCACCTGTGATGATCGGGTTACCGGAAGAATCAACACCCAAAGTAGCTATTTTAGGGTTGATATTCACGGTTTTGTTTTCATGTAGGCCGAGTTCGTGCACGTATTCAACTTCGACCACCGAGTTTTTCGTCGCCGCCCACTGGTATCCGAAGTTAAATTGCTGCGACACAGGGTTGCGATAGTTCGGATCCATCAATCGGCCTGTCGCGCCATTGACCAACGTTGTCAGTGGCGGCGGAATTGTCGGAGAAGGGCTGTTTCCAAAACTCCAGCCTTGCGCCGAGTTTTGTCCCAGAATGAGACCTGTTCCGGGAACAGTGTCACCCGCGAAGATGTCGAAGACACTCTGGTAGATCGTGGCATTAGCTTGCTGGATCATGAACAGGGGTATGTTCTGGAAGATGTTTCCGTAGTACAGACCATACCCGCCACGCAGGATGTGCTTGCCCTGGCCAGTGAGGTCGTAGGCAAAGCCGATTCTCGGGCTGAAGTCCTTGTTGTCGTCATGTGACAACTTGGCGTATGGGCTGCTAATTGCCAGGAGTTCCAAATACGTGCGGCTCTTCGCGATAGCACTTGCGCCGATCAAGTTGTAGTCCTTGTCCCATCGGACGCCCAGGTTCACTGTTAGGCGCCTCGTCACTTTCCAATCATCCTGGAGGAAGAGACCCAGTTGTTTGGTGCCTCCGGGCATATCGAAGTAAGGATTGCCGGAACTGGCCGACATTTCGATGATCGCGCTGGGAGTCGCAAAGGCCTGCGGATATTTCGTCTTGTTAGCGGTGATGACGCTCGGGTCATCCGCGAAAGTGATAGTAAGCGTGGAGTTGGATTCAAAGAACCCGCCAAGTCTTGGGTTATAGATGTAGTCTATACCCGCATTTAGGGTGTGCCTTCCTATCGTTTTCGTGATGTCATCGCGAAACTGGAATTTCCGTTGATAAGACTGCTGCGGAACGTTTCCGTTGGTACCGAATGCCGCGTCCGGAAAGAGAATCTGCGGCACTTTTAGGGTGCTGTCGATGAGGTTGTTCCAATATTGATATCCAACCAGAAAACTGTTGACCAGCGTATTGGAAAGTACCGAGTTCAACGTAAAATTGGCGGCCTGCAAGTGGTTCTTGGTAAAATTGCCCGCGGTCAAGTCACCCGTGCCAGCGGATTGATCGTTGAGGCTGTTGTTCGCTTGCGAAGTGTAACTGACATAAGCGGTTTCGCGGTCGTTGAACTTGTAGTCCAGCCGACCGTTGTAGCGATTCTCAAAAAACGGCGTCGGTATGATGGCCGAGGGTTGCGCCGCCAGACCAGCTGTCTGGGCGATCTGCAACTCTGTAAGAGCAAGAGAACTTTCAGCGAAGCTCGTGTGCTCGCGCTGCCGCTCGAAGGCGAAGAATCCGAAGAGCTTGTCCTTGACGATTGGGCCCCCGACCGATCCGCCGAAAAACTGCCGGCTGTACGGTGGTTTTGAGCCATTCTGCGCCGCGAGAGTATCGATCGCGTTGAACTTTTGATCTCTGAAGAAACCAAACACGGATCCGTGATAGTTATTTGTTCCTGATTTCGTAATTAGGTTGATCGCCGCGCCCTCTGAACGTCCATTCGCTGCCGAGAAGCGCTGCGTGCTGATCACGAATTCTTGAACTGCTTCGAGGGGAAGCTGCATCACCGGACCGCCGACGGTGTTGTCCTTATTGTCGACGCCGTTGATAGTCACGTTGACGTTCCGGCCGCTTTGACCATTAACCGAAAGAATCGCATAGCGTGCTTTGGTCGGGTCGTAGGAGTCCGCCGCTTTCACGCCAGGTGCCAGATAGGCCAAGTTCGCAACGTCGCGGCCCAGCAACGGCAGTTCCTCAACTTCACTTGGAGTAATATTCTGGCTGACACTCGTCTTCAATTGGTCTACGAGCGGCGACTCGCTGGTAACTTCGATGATTTCACTGGTCGTGCCAGGTTTCAATTCCGCGTCTACCGTCGTCATCTGACCGATCAGAATCTCAATCGTTTCCGCCACGGTAGCAAACCCGGCCTTACTGACCGTCACTGTGTAAGTACCGATCGGCAGCAGTTCAAACCGGTAATAGCCGGTGTCACTGCTGGTCGTTGTGCGCGCCGTATCCGTTGCCTTGCTCTTGGCTACAACCTGAGCTCCGGACACTACGGCTCCCGATTTATCCGTAACGCTACCTTGGATGGTGCCGCTTGCAGTTGCCTGGGCGAACGCGTTTCCACTTCCCAAACTAAGGAGCACTATTCCCACTAACAGCAAATATGTAAGTCTCTTCATTTCTATTCTCTCTCCTGGTGCAGCTTAACTGCTTGACTTAATTGAAGCGGTTCTGAGACGTAGTTCTGCGTCTTGCTTTATTACCAGGCTCAAATCCTTGGGAAGGCCGTTGCAAAGAAAGAAGTCACCGGGCGTAACTATCACCGCCATTCCAATGCTTCTCGAAGGGCTCCCCCTCCCCTCGTCTAGCTCACAAATTGATCAAGACGCGCTAAAATCGCACTCAACTCCCTGGAATTGAGCACAATCTTTTGTTTCGCCGGATTGAGACAAACTAAATTTGACGACCTGCACATCGCACTCAACCCCCAAAAGTGAAGCGCAAATCGTCGTTTGTCAGTCCACATTGGTCGCAATTCTCTTGCCAACGTTGAGTTGACGTAAATCGCTGATAATAAACATTATATTTAGCTATTTAGCGGTCATTTAGATGGATTTCGGGAGTCAACGTGTTCGGGAATACAGAAAATCATACATGTTTTGGACTGGGCATCAGAGCAGTGCAAACCTCCGACCCCCGACCAAGTAAGGCCCGTCGTGTCGGCTTGGACTTGTGTGCACCTGCTTCGTGAAATACAGTCTTGGTGTGGAATTCCGCATTCCTCCCTTTGAGCCACACCCGCTTCTGAAAAACGGCCACGCCATGACCATCGTCTCGGCCCTTGTACCAAGGCGCTTCGATATCCCGCCTGCCGAAACCAGGCTGTTTCAAGTCGATCCGGAGTCGCGCTTGCTTGCCCATTGCCACTGGCAACCCGGCAAGCCCAAGGACGCACCCGTCATCGTCATCGTTCATGGCCTCGAGGGTTCCAGCGATGGGAATTACGTCCGCGGCATTGCGGAGAAGGCATTCCATCGCGGCTTCCACGCCATACGCATGAACCAGCGCAATTGCGGCGGCACCGAAGCATTGACGCCCACGCTGTACAACTCCGGCATGAGCGCGGACTACCGCGCCGTCTTCGAGCAACTTTCAAGCGCCGACGGTTTCGAGCAGATCTTCTTTGCCGGCTACTCGATGGGCGGAAACCTGGTGACCAAGATGGCCGGCGAATTTGGCTCCGCCGTGCCGAAGGCGTTGCGCGGCGTCGGCGCCGTGTGTCCTGCCCTCGATCTCGCCGCTTGCGCCGATGCGCTCGAGCGTGCGGACAACTATCTTTACCAGCGGCGATTCGTGAAAGGCCTGATGTCCCGCTATGCGAGAAAACACAAGATGCTCCCGCAGCGCTATGCCATCGCTGGTCTGCCACCGGTTCGCACGGTCCGTCAATTCGATGATGTCATCACCGCGCCGCAGTTCGGCTATCGCGACGCCCAAGACTATTACGACCATGTCGGCGCGAAACGGGTCGCCGCTCAGATCCGCGTGCCCATGCTCTTAATCACCGCGCAGGACGATCCCTTCGTTCCTTTTAGTTCGTTTTTGGCCGCCAAAATGAACGAGAATCCCGCCATCGGGTTTGTCGCGCCCAAGCACGGCGGCCATTGCGGCTTCATTTCAAAACACGCTGGAAGCGAACGCTTCTGGGCCGAGCAGCGCATCGTCGATTTCTGCGCGTCGCTATCGATTTTGTAGGGCACGCCTTCTGAGGCGGGCCGCTCTACTCTCTACTATCCAAGCGGCTTTTCCAGCGAAACCGCAAACCCCGGTGTCAAGAGTTGCGCCGGCCCCTCCGCCGCAATAACCATGTCGTCTTCGCAGCGCAACCCAAACTCTCCGGGAATGTAGATCCCCGGCTCATTCGAAAAAGTCATCCCCGGCTCAAGCACGGTCCTACTTCCTCGTACCAGATAAGGATGCTCGTGGCCATCGAGTCCAATTCCATGCCCCAGTCGGTGCGTGAAAAACTTGTAGTCCGGTCCATAACTGGCGTCGGTGATCACTTTGCGCGCAGCATCATCTACTGTGCCAGACAACCTTCCACCCCGAGCCGCATCGAGCGCCGCATCCTGGGCTTTACGCACGATTTCGTAAACGCGCTCCACTTTTTCTGGCGCTTTACCAAAGACTCCCGTGCGCGTCACGTCCGATTGGTACCCCTCAACTGTGCAGCCGCCGTCAATCAGCACCACATCCCCATCTTTCAATTTTTGCGGCTTGATGGTGCCGTGCGGCAAAGCCGCGGAGGCGCCCAGCAAAACCAGCGCCCCACCGTGCAAGCCCATCTTCGAGAATCCGCCTTCCACTAGCTTGCCGATATCCTCCTGAGACATTCCGGGCTTCAACGAAGCGAACACCGCGCGGAAAACATCGAACGTCGCCTCGCAAGCCAGTCGCATCAACTCGAGTTCGTGCGCCGACTTCCGGCCGCGGCACGCAATGGTCACGGGATCAGCGGAAACGCATTCGAACCCCGGCCCCGCTCTTCGCAGATGATCGAAAAAGGTAAACGCCGCAGTTTCTTCCACTCCCACGCGTCCCGTTCGGATCCCGCGGTCCGCCAGTGCCGCCGCCGCAATTCTCGTCGGGCTTTCATCTTCTTGCCACGCGCGCACTTCCGCAGCGAGGTGCAGTTTCTCTCGCATACGGCCCTCTTCAAACGCCGGGACGATCACGATGGGATCACCCTTGCGCGGCAGCACCAGCGCCAGCAGACGTTCGCTCACTCCCCAGCGGATGCCGGTGAAGTAATAAAGGGACGTCCCGGGAGCAATGAACAGGGCATCGTATTTCGGCGTCAGCTCCGTCATCAATTTTTGTGCGTGCAGCAATCGCTCACGGAACTCATCGGCAGTGATCGGATGAACCCGCGTGCCCAGTGACTTGAGCTCCGAGAATGCTTGCGGCAGGGCGCCCGAGCCGTCCTCATGCATCGCTGCGGGCGTAGCCTCCATCGGCCGCGCCAGCGCCAAAGCGGAAAATATGGCCGTGCCTTTCAAGAAATGCCTGCGCGACTCATTCGAACGAGAATGCAATGTGGGTTTGTCCATAGCAGGGAAGAGGTTTATCCGGGGCACTTCTTCTTGTCAAGGCACATAAACATTCGCGCAAACAAAAAAACGGAGGAGCTCGAAAGCTCCCCCGTTCGTTCAAGCTATTTTTCCGATCGAGCTAGAAGCTCAATCGCAGGGCGAGCTGCCCAAACCGTCGCTCGTCGCTTGGGTTACCGGTCACGATGGAGGACCCTGCCAAACTTCCCAGTCCGCCCTTCTTGCCCACGACTCTAAACGAGCTCGCAAACCCGCTTGCATCGTTTAAATACCCGTTCACGTACATGTTGTGGTGGTTAAAGATGTCGAACATTTCCGCGCGGAACTCCAGCGATATCCGTTCCGTCACCGGAAACGACTTGCCCAGGGCAAAGTCCGCGTTCCACGCGCCTGGTCCTCGGAAAGCGTTCCTAGCCGTCATATTCGATGGGAAGGGACCGAAAGTCTCAACACATGACACCCAGACTGGATTGCATGTTGTGTCGCCTCCTGGAAGCGTTAACAGATTGAATTCATTCGGATTCACAGTTGGCGTCGATCCGTTCGCTTTCATGCTGGTGATCGTTCCATTCGGAGTATAGCGTGGGATTCCGGAGGGCACGGCGCTGTTACCGCCGATCGTGTTTGTGCTGTCCACGATAGTGAAAGGCACTCCCGTTCTGGCAGTGAACACCGGAATGAGGCTCCAGCCACCCAGAGCCTGTCTTTGCAAGCCGCGCCCGCTCTTAAAGA
>WNFC01006988.1_pt1 | contig 12422 bp, 17 predicted proteins | sample 5400541 | NCBI WGS metagenome assembly WNFC01 (sample SAMN13153342, study PRJNA577476) | soil metagenome | isolation source: 120 cm saprolite under Douglas fir tree site 2 hole 2 replicate 1 | place: USA:California | collected 2015-04-18
CATATCTAGGTACTACCATAGCAGCACTCGGCTCGCGAGCATGTGAACAGGGAAACGCGCTGTTCGACGCCTCATTTCGAAAAACTTCCCCGGGTGGCGGCAGATAGGCTCAACGGGCTATCCCGGAACCCCCCGCTAGACAGCCCGAATTATGTCGAACGCAGGGATTGGCGCGCCAGCCCGCGTGCCATAGGCTGGCGGATTTGGCCGTGTCCAGCTCCAGGCTGAATCCGCCCGGCATTTTCAGCTGCACGTGGGCACCGGCTGCACCCTCGCCAGCAGGCACCGTTACCCCCAGCCGACGATAGAAATCCAGACTAGCTGGCATGTCATCAACAACAAGGTTGAGCATGCGCAAGTCAGGCGAGTTGTCGCTCACCACCGCAGTCTGCCAGAGAGCCGCCCCCGGCCCAAGCACGCGCCACCGTGGGACAGCCGGTGCCGGCTGCCGGGCACGCAGAACATCTTTTCGTCCTTGCCACCAACGGCAATGTCGCTTGGCATCGGAAGCGCGCATAGCGGCGGCAGTGTCCGCCCTCGCTCTAGGCAAGGTCTGATTACGTAGCGTGCGCGGGGAGCGCTCCTGCCAGGTTGCCGGTCGCCGACTGTGAGCGCTCGGCAGGGATGTCGGCTGCCTGGGCGATTACAGGCAGATCGTCCAGTCCGGGGAAACTGATATGCCGGTAACACTCAGCCAGTCGTTGCGGACTAGCGCGTCGCCGATCGCCCCAGCAGCACCGCAGCATGCGCAGTCTGCCCAGGTCATGGGCAGCGCGGATATAGTCTGTGGCCGAGGTCTCTACCCGTCCCTCCAGCCTCTCCTCGGGGCAGGCGGCGAGGCCACCCGAAGGCTGATCTCATGAGCAACCAGGCCACGATGTGATACGCGCCGACGAGCTTAGAGCTATCAGCCTGTTCGGCGGCCTGGCCGACGATCAGCTCGCGGAACTGGCCGAGGGCAGTACCGAGGTTCGCATCGAGCCCGGCGCCGATCTGTTCCATGAGGGTGAGCCTGCGGACTTCTGGTGGGTGCTCCTTGACGGTGCTATCGACCTGCTGCGCCATATCGGTCCTGAGGACACCGTGGTGGGAAGGATGGATGTGCCGGGCCGGTGGGCCGGGGGGTTCCGCGCCTGGGACGAGGACGGCGTCTATCTGGCGACCGGCCGGGGAGCCACAAGCGGCCGGGTGCTCCGGGTGCCAGCGGAAGTGCTGGCTGAGAAGGTCAGCGCCTGGTTCCCGTTCGGCAGGCATCTCATCCAGGGGCTGTACCGCACCGCCCGGTCCATTGAGGCGACGGCCCGGCAGCGGGAGTCCCTGGTGACCCTTGGCACGCTCGCTGCTGGTTTCGCGCACGAGATCAACAACCCGGCAGCGGCCGCCTCCCGGGCAGTCGACGCGCTCGATGATGCGTGCCAGACGTTTCTCTCCTCCCTTGGCCGGCTGGCCCGTGACGAGATCTCGGCCCGGCAGTTCACCGCGCTGGATACGCTGCGCCGCGAGATCCAGCGTTACGCAGTGGTCCAGGACCCGCTGGCCCTAGCCGACCACGAGGAGGCCCTGTCCTTGTGGCTTGCCCGGCACGGCGTCGCCCGCGAGTGGGCCATCGCCCCGCCGCTCGCCGCCGCCGGGGTCGATCTCGCCTGGTGCGAGCGGGCGGCGACGGCGCTGCCAGGATCGGCCCTGGAACCGGGCCTGGACTGGGTAGCGAGCGCGTTCTCCATCGCCGCGTTGTTGTCGGAGATGAAGGAGTCGACCCAGCGCATCTCTGAACTCGTCGCCGCCATCAAGTCGTACTCGCAGATGGACCGTGCCTCGATGCAGCAGATCGATGTGACCGATGGCATCGACAGCGCGATGGTGATGCTCGGGCACAAGCTCCGTCCCGGTATTGCTGTCGTGCGTGACTACAGTGCCAGCCTCCCCCGGATCCACGCTTACCCCGGCGAGCTCAACCAGGTGTGGACCAATGTCATCGACAACGCGCTCGACGCGATGAACGGCGCAGGGACACTCAGGCTGGCGACCTGGGTCGAGGAGGAGGACATCGTCGTCGAGGTCGGCGACACCGGACCGGGTATGCCACCGCAGGTAGCGTCCCGCGCGTTCGACGCCTTCTACACGACCAAGGACACAGGCAAAGGCACAGGTCTCGGCCTCGACATCGCGCGGCGCACAGTCGTGGAGCGCCACGGCGGCCTCATCACCATCGACTCCCAGCCGGGGAACACGGTGCTGCGGGTCCGCCTCCCCATCCGGCCGCCCAGGCGCACGGCGGAACTGTCAGCTGACCCGTTCCCGAAGTAAGTCCCAGGCTGCGCGGGCGGGCGCTTCGCTGGCCGCATGCCACCTGCACGAACCTGCCGTCAGCGTTGTCCCCTTAATTCCGTCCACGCCGGAACCCCATGGGAAGCCGGCTGAGTCGTAGCCAGTTCTTCGGCGCGCGTAACACCAACTCTGGGTAGCCGTCGCTGGACCGGACTCCAGCCGACGCCCGTACAGATCGGCGGATATCGTGCCTATTTCACCGCTGACCTCATCACAGAAAGTGACCGTACAGCCTGTGGCCAGCCCCTGGGTGCACCCGAACGTGGACTGCCGGCAGCCGCGCCCGGCCCCGGGCGTGTCTTCCGCGGCACGGGACACATGGCCGGTGCGTAGCAGCTGCGGTAAGGCGGATCTACCGGGAAGGTTAGAGTCCGCGAGGACACGGAAATTACGGGGACATATTCCGCCTGAGCAGCACGCTGCCCTGTATTCTGGCCGCATGATTTCCCCGATCCGGGGAAATCGCACCGGTATCCGAACCGAACCCCAGCTCCTGCGGCAAGAACTCCCACGAGATACCCGTGTACAGGACGAACAAGATGCCGCTCAAGACCTTGCGGTCATCCAGCCGCCTGCGCCCCGGATACCGGTACCGCCACTCAACCCGCGGCAACAGCGGCTCGATCCGCTCCGATAACCCGTCCGGCACGATCCACGGTGGCTGCTGGCCCTTCCTCACGGCGGGCTCAACCACCACATGAACACCGGTATTCCTACCGTCATTCTGTTAGGAGTTCTAAGTCCGGTGCCATCCAACCAGTCTGTGAGGCGTTGTGAGATACCGACAGCCTTAGTGGCTTCACCTCGTTTGTCAAGAACTGGCGGGCGGTGCTGCCAAGAACGGTTGGCTATTTCTGCGGCCACACGAAAAGGGTCGCTCCTCACTGGGTGTGGAGGAGCGACCCTCTTACCATTGTCACCCACCGCGCGCGTGCCTGGCGGATGCTAGCCCGTGGGCCAGTCCTTTGCTACCTATGGGAAGCGTCCGCGGAGCGGGCGCGAGGCAACCTCACAGGAAAGACAGGCTGTGCTCAGAGATAGAAAGTCTGCCCTGCATATGAAGGCCAGAAGTTCTGTTGGTATGGGTAAATGGACTGGTAATAGCGGACGTACGACCAGTACCAGCCCTTCCACACCCAGCCCTCGCAGAAGACAGAAGCACTATAGGTGTTTGACCGGTTGTACCAGACCCCGACATCATTGTACCTATTGCCCGTGACCGCACCCTTTGTATCCCCAGACGGGAAGGACGTTAGGCCCTGCGACCAAGAAATCGACCCCCCTTGGCTGCAATGCCAGTTACCGATAACGATATTGACGCCCCCGGAGGCGGATGCTGGGCCCGCTCCCGCGACTAGACCTACCGAGATCAAGGCCGCTACGAGGACCGGAGCGAGGAGACGTATGTGACGAAGAGTCTTCCTACGAGGAGTCGCACTTCCCATTCTTGGCACCATTTCCCTTGGTTGATTAGTGATTGGTCAGCCAGCCGTCTTTACCGGCGTAAGTAGGTCGTCGACTTGGCCGCTGACGAGGCGACCACGGATCAGCAACTGTAGGTGGATCCGCCGTCGGCATAGGACAACAGCCGCTTGCCGAGATCTTCCCGTGCGACGCGCGCACCCGCTCAGTGACCAGCGCTCGAACCTCGTCGGAGTTGTGGCCGCGGTCCCTGCGCTGCGGCGCCGCGCCACCAGCGTTGTGCCGCTCCACGATCCGCTTGACCGTCTTATGCGTCGTCCGGCAGATCTCGGCGGCACCCCGCTAGCTGCCCACCTACAGGTAGGCGGCCAGTACATCCATCCGTTCCCTCGCGTTCTTCAATAGAGTTAGTAGCTCCCCGGATGGTTAGAAGGCCGGGACGCTATCCGACCTGCCCCGGACGGCGAGATCGGCACAGCTAAGGATTGCTCGGTCGATCGGCCACGTGAACCGGGGAATCCCGGTGCTTTGAGGGCAGGCAGCAGGAGGGTGCGGTGATAGTGAACGGAAGTGCTGGTTACGGCCAGTTCCTGATACTGGATCCCGGCGAGCAGTTCGCAGGCCATGGCCCCACAGCTTTCACCAGATCTGGTTCTGGGTGTAGTCGGGCAGGTTGTGCAGGCCGGTGTCTTTGGCGGCGGGAGAAGGATCTCGTCTTCGCATCGGCCGAGGCGGCGGTGGCGTAGTGCCAGGTGCGCGAGCTGGCCGTGTTTGGTATCGCTGGCGTAGAGGAACCGGCCGCCGCCGATGTCGATGAAACGCGGTTGGGCAGCTGGGCGCCGCGGCGGGGTCCTTCCTTGCACGATCACCCGTATCCCCTCGGCCAGCCCGAGAGGTCGAGCATGCCGGTGAGCTCGGCCACCAACGCGCCCGGCCGGGCCTGGCGGTCGCTGTCGTAGGCGGGCGTCCACATCATCTACCGGGAACTTCTCACAGACGGGGGACCCGTTCTGCCGAAGACGCCCTCCCCCTCGCCGCTCGACGTAGGAGTGAGTGGAGGCAGACGACGGGCTTCGTTAGGCGTCTCCTGATTTCGGGACGACGAAAAGTCTCGAAAGGCTTGTACTCCTTCGCAGGTAGTTGGGCGTCCCCTTTAAGTGGGGGTAGGAATCGAACGTCACGCCGTGGTGGGTCGTCGGGTTGACGCTGCCTTACTATCGTTGCGTGACGAGCTTTCTGGCGTACACGTCGGTAGAAGGCTGAGCGTCGCTGATAGCTGCGGCGCCGCAAGCCAGGCAATCCGGCAATTTCGACGCCGGGGGTGTTTAGTGAGACTGGGGGAGCTGACGCGTAGCCTGAGGCGTCCCGATACGAGGGCCGACGTCGAATGGTCTCTAGTGTTCGGGGTCTTGAGTCTGCGGATCTTCGATCTGGTTCAGGGCATGTTCGCCATGGCCACGGGCAGCCTGACTGCCTCGACCAATCCCAGGCTGGACATGACCTTGTTCGTGCTGGTCGTGGTGGAGTCCGTGCTGTTGGGTGCCTGGCTGGCGAAGCGCCGGTCCGTACTGCCCTTCGCTTGGCCGATCGTGGCCGACTTCGGCTTGGCCCTCGTCACGTTGGGCTTGGTGCCTGCCTACATCTCTCCCGTCCCGCGATTCGCGGTCTGGACGATGTGGCCCTATCCCGTGACGCTCTCCACCGTCGTTCTCCTGGGTGCCAGCTTCGCGGGCTGGCGATACGTGCTTGCCAGTTCCTGCGCGCTGGCGCTGCTATACGTCGCGGTGATGGCGCTGCCTCTTACTGGCGACAGCTCGGGCCAGTCCACTGCGGTGGTCAACTCGATCGCATATCCGGGATTCGCCGTCCTGGCATTTCTGTTTACTCGTTTCGTGCGCCGGCTCGCCACCATCGCCGATGAAGCACGAGCCCGGGTCGCTCAGCTGGAGCGTGAACAGGGCAAAGCGCGCATCCATGAGCTTCTCAGCTATCTGAAGCTGGACCGGTTCGCTGAGTCGGACGAGGAGATGCGGTTGATCATGATCGCCGACGCCCAGGCGAAATATGAGGAGATGAAATCTTATGTATACGGCACTGAGGACCTCGGCGATCTCGATGCGCACATGCGGAAGGCCCTCAAACTGCACCCCAGCCTCCGCGTGCGGACGGTGGTAAATGTTGACAGCGGTGCCGAGCTGGCGGAGGAGGTACTCGAGCAGCTGCAGCGCGCGCTGGACACCGCGCTGTCCAACGCCGAGCAACACGCCGCCGGCGCAGAGGTCGTGGTGTCGGCGCGTTCTGAGGGCGGACAGCTGATCGTCACCGTGCGCGATGACGGTCCCGGATTCGACCTTGCCAGCACCCCCCGGGGCTTCGGGATCGGCGAGATTCTCGGCCGGCAGCTTGACGTGGTCGGGGGGCACGGGGTCGTGGACTCTGCCCCGGGCCGCGGCACCGAAGTGCGGATCATCGTCCCCACGAGGCAGCCTTGACGGCGGGGCCTGCGGTGCTTCCGCTGGCCTCGGCCGGCGAGCCGGTGCGCTATGTGATCATCGATGATGAGCCGAGATACCGCCAGGGACTCGGGACGGCGAACGGCCTGCGGCTGGTGCAGGTCGGAGGATACGGATCAGTGGATGACTTCATCCACATCCAGCGGGAGCCCTGTCATGTCGTAGTCCTCGACTTGTGCCTGAACAGGCAGACTGGCGACACAGCGGTGCTTCAGGGTGTCCGCGCGATCCGGCAGCTCGCCAACCAGTTCGGTCACCGCGTCCTGGTTTACTCAGCCGACCCGAGACCTGAGCCGGTCGCTCGCTGCGTCGCCGCCGGGGCGGCCGGATTCGTGGATAAGTACAACGATGACTTCGGGGTGCTGATGCAGGCGGTGGACGAGATCGGCCGGAGCGGCCACATCGTGACCGGCTCGCTGCACAACGCGCTACGCAAGCTGGCCAGGACATGCCGTGACGTCCGCCTCTCGGACACGCTGGAAGAAACCCTTGTCCTTCTCGAACAAGGCATGAAGGACGTCGACATCGCTAAGATACGCTGCCTGTCCGCAAAGACGATCGAGGACCACAAACGCAAGATCCTGGCGGAATTCGGGAACGGCCTGGAGGCGCGGGTTCCGGGTTTCGCCAGTCTCACCCGCGAACTGGGGATCGCGCCGGGCGACATCGTCAATGACCGCGCGGGACATCGTCCGCGCCGCGGGCTCATCGCCCGGGCGATGCCCTGGCGCCGCAGCCAGCACCATTGAGCGAAAGTACCGGGCACGCCCGGTACAAGTTGGCTGGCTCACCCTTCAAGCTGGGTATGCGGCGGCCCCGCCGGGGGGATGGCGGCGGCCGCCGCATCATGGCAAGCGATCAGCGCAGGCATGAGTCAGCGGTCGGTGCCGGGCCAGGGGACAGCGATCGGCGACGGCACGCGACCGAGGAGATCCGGTGGCGATCACCGTGCTCGGCGGCGAACCAGCCACTCGAGCGATGGCAGCCGCTGCTATAGCGCGTGCCCGGCGAACGATGCCGAAGCTGGGGCGGGCAGGCCGCGACATCATCGTCGTGACGGCCGACTCACGGGGCTACGACCCGGCGTCATGCCTTCCCGGGTCGGGTTTCATCGTCATGACCGACAGGCCCTCGGTCGTCCAGGCCGCGGCCGCGCTCCTGATGGGGGCGGACGCCTACCTGCCTGTCGATCTCCACCCATCACGAGCGGCCCAGGCCCTTGACCGCGTCATGCGAGGACAAACACACATCGAACCGGAGACGGCTGAGGCGCTCCGTACGCTGGTGATACTGGCCGGAGGTCTCCAGCCAGACTTTCGCGCCCAACAGATCCGCCTTCTCCTGGACCTGCGATCGCGAGGATGGGGCTGGGGGGAAGCGGCCGATTCCGTCGGCGTTGACGCTCGTGCCGCGCGTGCGTGGCTCGAGGATCTGCTCCTACGGATTCGACCGGCAGAGTCTCGGACCTCACTCCAGTGAGATTCTCTGAACAATGCAAGTCGAGTTGCAGGTTCGGGTGTTTTCACAGGTCACAGTGGATGCGCAAACGCGGGCAGGACGGCTGAGGCTGACGTTACAAGCAGCAGCGAGGAGAAGGTGGGCAACCGGTTCAGCACTGCCCGGTTACCTGAAAGAAGCCGGCAGTTCGGCAGATTTGCCCGGTGTATCGCGGATTAGCGAGGATCGCCGCCACCGTGCTCAGCGTCCAACCCGCACCGGTCCGGTGCGGGTTACGGCCGGGGTCGGCGGCGGACGGGCACGGGATCCCGGCGTCGTTCAGGGCGCGGGTGATCCGCGCGGTGCTATGCCCCGCCAGCCGCCGGGAGAACATCCACGCCACGACTGGCGCGGTCACCGGGTCCGGTTCGAGGCGGTGCGCCCGCCGGCCCCAGGCGGCGTGCGCCTTGTTCGGGTGCGGCCCGGCGTCCGCCAGCCGGTATCCGTACGGCGGCCGGCCGCCCAGGTACCGGCCCTGCTCCCGGGTCTGGGCGGCCATCGCGGTCCGCACCCGGATCCTGGTACGGGTGATCTCCCGCTTGGACTGAAACCCCAGGGCGAGCATCATCTGCTCGTGATCCTCGCCGCTGTCATCGACCCGGCCGCCCGCTTCTGGCATCCATAACTGGATGCCGTAGTGCTCGAACAGCGGCGCCATCGACGCGTACTGGCTCCCGCAGAACGCCCGCTCATACTCCCCCGATCACGACCGCGTCCCACCCCCGATCCGGGTCGGCCAGCGCGGCGACCAAGGCCGCGGCCTGCGGCCGGCGTGTCCACGGCAGGACCCGGCTCTGCCCGGCATCGAAGAATTCCGCCACGATCAGGCCGTGCCCGGCCACCAGGGCAGCGGCTTCGGCTCGCTGCCGGGCGCGTGAGGTCACCGGGTCCTGCCAGTCCTCCGTCGACACCCGCCCGTAAAACGCGAACCGCAGCCCGGTCTCCCGCGGTTCCGCGCCCCGGCGGCACCCGGTACGCCGGGCCCACGCCGACAGCACATCCCCGCCCGTACCCGGATCAGATCTGCTACCCGGACGGCGTGCGGTCACCGACGCGGCCACCTCCGGCCGCCTGGGCACAGCACGCGTCTTGATCACGAACCTCACATACCTCCCATATCCCCGCAAAAACATCGGCAGGCCACGGGACCGTCACCCACACGGACTGGATTCTCCCAGGGATCAGCGCCTCCAAGATCCCCGGGGCGATCCAGGGTCTGGGTGCCGCCGCAGGCGGCGGTGGACGGCTCGCAGCGGCAGACGACGCGGGTGCGCCGCGCACGACCTGAGCGTGCACGTAGGTTGATGTTCTCCGTCGTCGTCCGCTGCCAGGCGGCTTGCCTCTACGCTTTCGGTCGTGAACGAGCCGAGCGAGGCGGAACTGGACGCGCTGATCGCCCAGGCGACGGTCGATTGCTACACCGAAGACGAGGAGCTGGCGGGGTTGGCCGTCATGATCGGAGACAACCTGGCCGTGCCGTTCGAGACGACGGTCCTCGGTGTCACGGTGACCGTGGGAAAGATCGACCAGACCGGATCCGGCATCGTCGCGATCTGCGTCCGCGGGAAGCACCGGCAGGCCATCCCCATCCTCGACCTGCCGCTGCCAGACCCGCCTCCGCAAGGCACCGAAGGGATCGTCGCCTACCGCCGCTGGGCAGGATAGGAGCGGAAGGCATGAGTGAGTACCAGTACTACGAGTTCCTCGCGCTCGACCGGCCGCTGACCGAGAAACAGCGCGCCGAGCTGCGGTCGCTGTCCACCCGCACGGAGATAACGGCCACGAGGTTCGTCAACGAGTACCACTGGGGTGACTTCAAGGGCGACCCGCCGAAGATGATGGAGCGCTACTTCGACGCGTCCCTGTACCTGGCGAACTGGGGGACGCGGCGGTTTGATGATGCGGCTACCACACGGGGTGCTGGACGGGGAGACCGCCGGAGTGCACTGCTACACGGACGCCGCGTCTGTCATCGAGACCGCCGACCACCTGATCGTCAGCCTGTACGCCGACCGTGACCCGGACAACTACTGGGAGGAGCCGGGCGGCCAGCTTGCGGCCATGGTTCAGGCGCGTTCGGAACTGGCAGCCGGAGACCTGCGGCTGCTGTACCTGGGCTGGCTGCTGGCCGTACAGTCGGACGAGGTAGACGACGATGACACCGAGCCGCCGGTGCCGGCCGGCCTCGGGAACCTGAGCGCACCGCTTCAGGCGATCGCCGATTTCCTGGAGATCGACGAGGACCTCATCGCCGTGGCGGCGGCCGTCAGCCCTGAGATCCACGATGACACGGGGCTTGCCGCGTGGATCGCGTCCCTCCCGGCGGAGCAGAAGGACACGCTGCTCGCGCGGTCCGCCTCCGGTGAGGGCGCGCAGGTCCAGGCACTCCTGCTGCGCCGCTTCCGGGCGGCCAGTGGTCCGCAGCCGGCTGCATCTGCCCGGACGGCTGCTGAGCTGTGGCAGGCGGCCGGCGGCCGCAAGGCCGCATGGGAGAAAGCCGAGGAACAGCGCCGACGCGAGGAGCAGGCCCGCAAGGCCGCCGCTTACGCCAGGCACCTCGACGAGCTCGATACCCGGACGGAGGCAGCCTGGCAGGAGGCCGCGGCGCTGATCGAGACGAAGAGGCCACGCGACTACGACCTGGCCGTGACGCTGCTGCGGGACCTGCGGGCGCTCGCCGATCGGCAAGGCGGCTCGGCCGCGTTCACGAAACGGTTCCTGGAACTGCGCGCACAGCACCAGCGCAAGCCCAGTCTGCTGGATCGGTTCGATGAGGCGGGCCTGCCCCGCTGACCGGCGCGAAGAGCCGCGGACTCGGGAAGCGCCTCCGCCGTTCGGGATGACGGGAGTGAGAACAGGGGTGGGCGGCCTAGCCGCTGACCCCAGCCGATATCGTCAGCGGCGATCAATTCAGCGTCCGGGGCCAGGTCCGCAGCGACTGCGCGCCAATACGCACCAGCAGCGTATATCATGCTTATGTAATATCTGCTCCACGAGGAGGCCCCAGCGTGGGCTATGCCCTGGTCATGGCGCCCGAAGTGCGAGCGTGGCTGCATGACCTGCGGCACTGCGACCGGGCCAGCGCGATCCTGGTCGGCCAGGCCATCGGAATGCTTCTCGAGGCAGGGCCTGAGCTGGGCCGCCCGCTTGCTGACCGGATTCGCCATTCCCGCCTGAGCAACCTCAAGGAGCTACGGCCCGGCTCAGCCGGGCGCAGCGAAATCCGCATCCTGTACATATTCGACCCCAGGCGCAACGCGGTCCTGCTCGTCGCCGGGGATAAGGCCGGGCAGTGGGACGCCTGGTACCGCACGGCCATCCCGCTGGCCGAGCAACGCTATGAGGATTACCTGAAGCAGCAAGAGGCCAGCACATGAGCAACAGCGAATTCCGCCACTACACCCGTGAGGAATTCCTCGGCGAGTTCTTTCCCGACGCTGAGGACAAGGCCGCTATCGCGGCGGGGATGGAGCAGCTTCGCGCCGAGCAGCGCGCCTGGCGCCTGGCCGAGATGCGTCGCCGCCTCGGCGTCACCCAGGCCGAAGTAGCCGCGCGCATGGGCGTCACCCAGGGCCGCGTCTCCGCGATCGAGCACGCCAAGGCAGGCGCGACCGAACTCCGCACGCTTGCCGCATACGTCGAAGCCCTCGGCGGGCGACTGGAGATCATCGCCGACTTCGGCGACGAGCGGCTCGCATTCACCGAACCTGGGAACGAGGCAGCCTGACCGCCCGCTGCATCACACGGCCCCGGCCACGCCGCCGCAGGCTGGCCTGCCTGCCCCCAGCCGCGCCCAGCATGTTCCTGCAACCGGGGAACACAGCGGCCTGCTGCACGTGACAATAGCGAGCCTACTGGGAAGGCAGGGCGATTTCGAGATCGCTACCGGGAGTCATGCGGTTACGCTTAGCGGTCGCGCGGCAGGGTAGCCCGATGCGCGGCGGTCCCGGCCACTGCTCCTTAAATTAATTTCCCGTCACAATTTCAGAATTACGAGAAGATGGCCTTCCCTTTTTCGGAATGATGGTTGTTATCACGCAATCAACAATCCTGAGAGAAGGCCATCCGGTGTCATTCTGTCATTCCGCCTCCGGTCCGTCAAGTCCGGACGCCTGCGCTGCCAGGAATGAGGGGCCTGAAGACGCCGACATTTCATACCTGCTGCGCATTCTTAAATCAGTCCCCGACCCGCGCAGCCCGCAGGGAATACAGCATGCTCTGGTATTCATGCTGGCGGCCTGCGTGGTGGCGGCATTGGCCGGAGCGAGGAATTACCGGGAAATCGCCTGCCACGCGGCCGACGTGCCCCAGTCCCTGCTGAAGAAGCTCGGCGCGAAATGGTGCTGGTTCGGGCTCCGCTACAAGCACCCGAGCGAGTCAACGATACGGAACGTGCTGACAAGGATCGACGCGGCCGCGCTCGACCGGATAACCGGCACGTGGCTCTTCGAGCAGGCAAGGAAAGAAGGGAAAGGCGAATGGGAAATCGCGGTCGACGGAAAGGTAATGCGCGGCGCGTGGACTGAGGTTTTCTCAGCAACGGTGAACCCGGCGTTCCTGGCGTAACCGGTCATCCAGGCAGACACGCGGACATAACTGGAGATCCCCGGGAAGGCGCGGAGCCCCCGGTACAAGAGGTCTCGACCAAGATCCCTTCCGTTC
>WNFC01009247.1_pt1 | contig 12421 bp, 11 predicted proteins | sample 5400541 | NCBI WGS metagenome assembly WNFC01 (sample SAMN13153342, study PRJNA577476) | soil metagenome | isolation source: 120 cm saprolite under Douglas fir tree site 2 hole 2 replicate 1 | place: USA:California | collected 2015-04-18
ATTCCAGCCAAACGAACATTACTCATGGATCTGTACCTCGGGAATGGGAACGACGAACTTGCCGCCCCACTCGCGAATAAAGGCGTTCTGCTTGATGATCTCATCCTTCAAATTCCACGGCAGAATTAGCAAAAAGTCCGGCTTGGTCTCCTGGATCCGGTCCGGCGGAAAGATCGGGACGTGCGTGCCCGGCAAAAACCGGCCGTGTTTGTAAGGATTGCGGTCCACGGTATAGTCCAGAAAATCGCTTCGAATGGCGCAATAATTCAGTAAGGTATTGCCCTTGCCGGGTGCGCCGTAGCCGGCGATTTTTTTTCCGCCGCGCTTGGCTTGAATCAGGAATTCAAGCAGCTTTCTCTTTGTCTCCTTGACCTGTTCGGCAAAACGCGAATACGTTTCCAATCGCGTATAGCCGGCAGCTTCCTCACGCTGGCGCAGTCCGGTGACCCGCGCGCTGACCGGCTTCGAGGAATCTTCCTCGTGCCGGCCGTAGATTCGCAGCGAACCTCCGTGGGTCGGAAGTTCTTCCACATCAAAGAGCGTCAATCCATGCGCCGCGAAGATTTTCTCTGCCGTGAGGAACGAAAAATAGGAAAAGTGTTCGTGATATATTGTGTCGAACTGGTTTTCCTCCATTAATCGTTGCAAATGGGGAAACTCCATGGTGATAATGCCCGAGGCTTTCAGGAGAATCTTCATTCCGGCAACGAAATCATTCAAATCCGGCACCTGCGCGAGCACGTTGTTACCCAGAAGCAGGTCCGCTTGCTTTCCTGCCGCGGCTAGCTCGCGCGCCGTTTCCCGGCCAAAGAATTTCACGAGCGTGGGCACGCCCTTCTTCTTGGCCACGTCCGCTACGTTCGCCGCAGGCTCGATGCCCAGCACGGGAACGCGCTTCTCAACGAAATACTGAAGCAGATAGCCATCATTGCTCGCCAGTTCGACCACAAAGCTATTCGCGCCGAGGCCGCATCGCTCTACCATTTGATCCGTGTACTTTTTGGCGTGTGCGAGCCACGAGTCCGAGTACGACGAAAAATATGCGTAATCGCTGAAGATGTCCTCCGGCGTCACATAGGTCTGCAGCTGCACCAGGAAGCAGTTCCCACACACCTGAGCATGCAACGGATAAAACGGCTCCATCTCGTTCAAGTGGTCCCCGGGAAGAAAGCTCTCGCACAAGGGAGACATCCCCAGGTCCACGAACGTGTGTTCGAGCTTGAACCCGCAAAATCGGCAGCTGACTTGGTTCGTCTGACTCATCAATGGTCCTAAGAAACCTTTTTGGCTTTCCAACAATCAGCTTGCGTGCACCGACGCGGCTGCCTCAAACTCCTCCGCCTTTGTAATCGGCGGCTGCGCCTGATACGACGAAAAATATTCCTGAGGAATATGCGCCAGATCGCTTCCGCGCAAGTAATCATCCATGGTCGTACCGGTGCAGGCCGAATCCACATTTGGCGCGCCGCGGCGCGCGGCGACATCGTCGATATTCACGGTCCGGAAATCGATGCTGAACCGCGTGCGTCCCGAATTATTCGGCACGCTCGAATGCATTTGCGCCGCAGAGAAAAGTAAAATGCCCCCCGGCGGCGCGATCACTCGGACTTGCGGGTCAAGTTCCATCGGCTCTTCTGCTTTGGGCTGCACTCTCGTATCTTGCTTCACGAATTGCGCCGCGTTGTGACGGCTGGTGCGATTCCATTCGTCGTAGTTGTATCCGGCCGAGCCGTTGCGCACAGCCTTGCCCCAATAGCGCGGGTGAAAAGCCATCGCGTTTTCCGCAACGATCGGATAAATCGGCATCCACCAGTTGATCTGGCACATCGGCGCGGAGTACCAGGTGTCGCGATGCGGATGGAACGCGTAAGCAATTCCGGAAGTCAAATAGTCGTCGCTTGTCGACGTGCGCATCCGCGGCACATCAAAGTAGGTTTTCTCCGGGTCTGCTCCAATTTCGCGCAACATGCCTTGGATGCACTTTTTCGATTCGGGAGCGTGGATAAATTTCGGCTTCATCTCCGCCAGAATCGCCGCATAGCGCTCGACCGGAAAATGATATTGCGCGGTTTCCGGATCGTGGGGATGAAACGCCTCTTCGGCCATCTTGCGCGCGAATTCAACAAGGGCCAGTGAGCTTCGCGTCGGCGAATAAACGAGCAATTGCCCGCGATACAGCAGTTCGCGCCGCTTTTCGTCGGTCGCCGGTGCATCGATAATGATCGAATTCATTCCAATTGTCCTTTCCGCAGGCTCAACGAGCCGCCTGCGGCACTGATTTGAAATCCTTCCGCAAAAGTTCATGTTCCTCGAGAGCGCGGGCCGCCTTCTGAATCGAATCGAAACTCAACCCCGAGCGTTCGGCAATATCCAGCAAAGAATTTCTCCCGTCCGATTGATTGAGGACCCACAGCATGGCCATCTCGCTGAACCCCGCATCGGCCGACCCTCCCACCATGCGGTATAAACCACGCTTGCCAAGTTGCGGCTCACACTTGGGGTTCAAGTTCATGTACGTCTGGTTGTTTTCCAGGAGAGAAAAAATCGTCAGGCATGCCGTCAATGCATCCCCCAGTTTTTCCGGGTGAACGAATTCCAGGTTGTCCGCCGACGTGTGGTATTCCGGAAAAGTGCCGTGGGGAGTGCGCGAAAGCCTGCCGACCGGAAGATTGATTCCCGGTGAGCAATACTGCCGCTCGTCGTAACCGTAAGGCGAAAATTCCAAAATTTTGTGCGGCTGCCCGGAATGCTGCAACACATGCGCAACCGCGCGGTCAATCTCTGCATTGCCACGGCGGCTTTTCTTGTAATGCAACTCTCCGGAATCGCCCACGCCGGTCAGCACCAAACCATGCTTGATGTGCGGAATCTTGTCCTCGTTCCGTGCGAGCCAGGTAATCGCGCCAATCGTTCCCGGAACGAACAAGAAACGGTACGAATAACGGTGCGGCGCGACTGCCAGCACGCGCGCCAGAGAAGCTGCAAGGGCGATTCCAGACAGATTGTCGTTGCACAGGGATGGGTGGCAGGTGTGGCAGGAGATCAGCACTTCGTCCCGAATCTCTCCTGGCAGAAAGTACTCGCCATAAGTCAAATGGCCGTCTTCCAGAGTCGAGTCAATACAAACTTCATATTCAGCATCTTTCAGCGCCGAAAGTTGCCGCTGAGAAATGCAAAATCCCCAGCTTTCTTTGTAGTAGGAAGTCCGGTAAGGAATCCAATCGGGATGTGCTGGAAGCGTGAACAGATGGTCTTTCAACTCCGCGAATGGCATCCGGCGATTCACAGGCACGCTGTAATTCACCACGTGTAAATTCGATTTCTCGAAATCTACGACACGCTCGCCTCGAGCGTTCTTTACGTAAGCGTCGCGGATATTCCATTCCTTCGGCACCGTCCAATCGAATACCTGCGTGCCGGTGGGAACTTCGCTCAGTTCGAGCCGAATCTGCTCCTGGAGCCGGCGAAGAGTCTGGCGAAGCCCGTCCCCTGTGATACTGCGGCAAATGGGATAGAGCTCCGAGATCAAGCGGTACATCGCTTGGCCCTCGGTCAGGGAATCCAATCCGTTCTGGAGTGCGCTTGCGTTCAAGATCTTTGCGCCATTTTCACGCAACAAAGTCTGGATAATTCCGGTCTCTCTCAGTGATGATTCGTTCGTCCGCGGGCCATTCGATTCCGAACGCGGGATCGTTCCAGCGGACGCCGCGTGCATGTTCCGCGGAGAACATTTGTGACATCTGGTAGAAGACTTCTGTGTCGTCCTCCAGCGTCTGGAATCCGTGGGCCATATTCTCTGGGATGTACAGCATTCGGTGGTTCGCTGCCGAAAGCTCGACGGCAAAGTGCTGCTTGAACGTTCTGGACGCAGGCCGCAAGTCAATGATGACGTCATAAATCGATCCCGATGTACATCGCACGAGCTTGGCTTCAGCAAACGGAACGGCCTGAAAATGCATCCCTCGCAATGTGCCTTTCCGTTTATTGAACGAAGTGTTGCACTGCACGACCTGCGAGTTCAGCCCGTGGGCTTCAAACTCCTCCCTGCAAAACGTTCGGCCAAAAAACCCGCGCTGGTCTTCGCGCTTCTCCACTTCGATCACATATGCACCAGGCAGCTTCGTCTCCGTAAAAATCAAGTTTTACCCGCCGCCAAAACGGTTCAGGAACCCTTGGCTTGCAGCGCGGGCTCGGTTTCGACCGTCTGCCAGCGAAGGTCCGGATTCAACCGGCCCGAAGCCAGTAACCCCTGGATATGGTCGATGCGCTTATAGCGCGGCCCCTCGAAGTCCTCGACCTTCAGTCCCACCTTCTTGTAGGTCTCGTAGAGTTCGCGCGCGCCGCGCCGGGCATCCCATTTCGGCCGAAACGCTGGAAGCGTCTTTGCGATACGGCTGAAATCCGCCCGGTAGCAACGCTTGTCCGGCCCCGCGTCGGCGGCAAATTCGATGCCGCAGCCGGGCACGGTTTCCTTCACAATTTCCGCGAGGTCGCGAATCTGGTAATTCTCCTCGGTGCGTCCCACGTTGAAAGCCTGATTGTGAATCACGTCAACCGGTGCGTTCAGGGCCGCAAGGAAAGCGTGAGAAATATCTTCGATGTGCACGATCGGGCGCCACGGAGTGCCATCGCTCTTGATGAACACTCGGCCCGTCGTCAGAGCCCACGCGGTCAGATTGTTAAGCACAAGGTCAAATCGGAGTCGTGGCGAAACGCCGTAAGCCGTGGCGTTGCGGAGGAAAGTAGGGCTAAAGTTTGACCCTGCCAGTTTTGCTACTTCCTGCTCGACAAGAACCTTGGAGCGGCCATAAGGCGTAACGGGATTGAAGTCGGCAGTCTCATCCAAAATCTTGTCGCCCGCTGCGCCGTACGTGCTGCAGGAAGAGGAAAACAGGAATCGTTTAACTCCCACCTCTTTGGCTACACGTGCGAGACGGACAGAGGCATGGTGATTGATGTCGTAGGTCAAGTCAGGGTTTAGGTTGCCGAGCGGATCGTTGGAAAGTCCGGCAAGATGAATCACAGCATCAAACCCTTCCAGGTCCGAATGTTCGATGTCGCGGAGGTCTTTTCGAATGGAGGGGAACTCCCTCGGGGCCTCGCCAAATGTGCACTGCTCGAAAAGATCACTGTCCAGTCCGACCACATGGTGGCCCGCATCGGCGATCATGGGCGCCATGACGGTGCCAATGTAGCCTTTATGCCCAGTAACTAGAACTCGCACCATTTTCACTCCTGAACGTACTCCCGCGACTTGCGGCGTTTCATATGACCGATCAACGCTTTTCGATCCCAATCTTCTCTATCCTACAGGGAAAAAGGGACTTGCCAGAAAGCTGCGCTCGCCAACAGACACTCTAGAGTTTAGCAAGCAATTTGCCATGTTCAGTGCGACGTCCGGACCATAAACAGCTGAAAACGAATGGGTTATCTAAACCGACGCGCCTTAGGAGGCAAAGCGGGCAGAGACAATGCTCACAACTTACCTAATAGTGGCATAGCTTTTCACCGCGCGACTCGTCCCCGAACGACTCCGATAGCGGTTATCCTTAAACGAGAAGCGCCTCGCCAATCCCAATAAGCCGGCGCGACTATCCATGTATGGCCTGCAATCGAGCGAAGTTCCGACTTCAGTCACTAAGATGCTAATGCCTGGCAGACCCTCGGAATCTCGTGAAGATAGAAAGTCGAGGCGACCTGTTTACGCCCTTCGTTAAGCTCATGTAAGTACATGAAAATACGTTGTTTGACGTTATTCTTGTCGAAACGTGGTGTTTGTGTGCAATCTTGGAAACCTATTGTCAATTATTGGCAACGCTTTTCACCTTTCGCCTCAGGATTCCTTGCACGGAGGCCTCGCTCTTCAGTTGATTTAACTCGCGGCAAACAAGTCTCGAATTATCAATGAGTTGGTCGATGTGTCCACTGCGCCATGCGGCAGCTTCCCAAGGCATCGTATGGCAGGTTGATTGCGAACAAGGGAGTGGCTGGCAGTGTGAGCCTATCGCACCAGCCTAGTCAGATGACGTCATCAGCATCTTTCCGACGCTGTCGTCGAGAGGGAGCTCCCAAGCCAAGATGAACATCCAGTCCTGCGGTGACCGGTGGTATGCACTCCAGCTGAGAACTCGTTGGGAGGGTTCGACGGCGGCTTTGCTTTCCGGCAAAGGATATCAAACCTTTCTTCCAACTTGTAAAACGCTCAAGCAAGTGTGTGGCAGGTCAACGGAAGTAAGTGCTCCGTTGTTCCCGGGGTATGTGTTCTGCCGTTTTGACGCACACAATCGTCTCCCTATCCTAGTGACCCCGGGCGTGATCGCTGTAGTCGGAAGAGGCCGCATCCCTATTCCCGTAGAGGATTACGAAATTCAAGCCATCCAGAAGGTGGTCTTCACGGGGCTTCCGGTTGAACCTTGGCCTTATCTGGAAGTAGGTCAGCAGGTCAGGATTGAACGTGGGGCGTTGTGTGGTGTCGAAGGAATTTTGACCGGTTTCAAGGGAGTTAGTCGGATTGTACTTTCAGTTTCGTTGCTTCGTCGGTCTGTGGCGCTGGAAATTGACAGGTTCCAGGTCTCCGCGATGCACCCGGTGCGGACGGCCGTAGTTCAACCACTCCCGATTTCGCCTTTGCTCGAACCGGCGGTTGCGTAGTTTATCAGACTTTGGCCCCCAGCCAAGCTAAGTGTAATGTTTGCAAGAGGATGGAACGCAGATGGGAAACAGCTACTTGAGAATTTCGGCCGTCGGGGAACAGAGTGAGCGTCATTCCCCAGGTCAAAAGGTTATGTCTGCTTTCGAATCCTTCGTTGCCAGGCGAGCGGAGATCTTGCCAGAAGACACTTTCCACACCATGCTGACGCTTGAGCGCCGGAGGGCGGAGCGCTCTCGCCAACCATTTGTTTTGATGCTGCTGGACGCAAGTGAATTTGGTGAAGGCGAAGCAGCCGACCGCTTCATGGCGCAGGTGACATCGGTTCTTTTGAAATCCACCCGCGAGACTGATCTCGTGGGCTGGTATACGAATGGCGTCATTCTCGGCGTTATCTTCACCGAAATCAGTCCGGAGCTCAAGAATCCGATCACTGAGATCCTGCATTCAAAGATCATGAACGCTCTTCACGATGAGCTGAGCCGGGAAGTCATCTCGAATTTGGTTGTCACAATTCATCTTTTCCCTGAGAGCCGGAATGGAAATGGCGCCCATCCCGTCGCAGACACCAGATTGTATCCGGATCTCTCCAAGGGAGCTTCAAGAAAGCGTCTTCCTCGAGTGGCGAAGCGTGTGATTGATGTCCTGGGAAGCGCCAGCTTGCTGCTTCTCACCAGTCCCCTGCTCGTTGTAGTAGCAATTGCAATTAGGCTGACGTCCAAGGGTGACGTGATTTTCCAGCAAGAACGCCTTGGACAATTTGGAACTCGCTTTAAGTGTCTGAAGTTCCGGACGATGTATGCTGAGAATGACTCAAAAATCCACCAGGAGTACGTCCAACGTTTTATTGCTGGACAGGCGGATAGCGAGAAAATTGAACCAGGGGAACCGGCCGTTTACAAGATCAAGAATGATTCCCGCGTGACACCACTCGGTAGATTGCTTCGGAAGACAAGCTTGGATGAGCTTCCGCAGTTCTGGAACGTTTTGAGAGGCGAGATGTCTCTGGTTGGGCCGCGTCCACCGATGCCCTATGAATTTGAAGTCTACGACGTCTGGCACCGCCGGCGAGTTCTTGAAGTCAAGCCCGGTATTACTGGGCTATGGCAGGTTAGCGGCCGGAGCCGCATGTGCTTCGATGACATGGTCCGATTGGATCTCCGTTACTCGCAATCCTGGTCACTCTGGCTCGACCTAAAAATTCTCGCTGCGACTCCAATTGCTGTCTTGAGTGGTGAAGGCGCCTATTAGAGCGTCCTTGCGAGCGTCACGCCTGTCTTTCACACCCAGCAAATTCCAAGGACTCAGCTCAGGTCGCCCAAGAGGCTGCACACGAGTAATCTACGGCAAGCGCGCGCCGTTCTGGGCCTGTGGAGACGTAAAATGAGAGATTCAGATGCAAATGCCTGAGCACGAACAAGACACGAACGTCTCGCAGCACGCCGGAAAAAACACAGTTGCGACAGCTGGGACAACCGCGTTGAGTAGCTCCAATAAAGCCGCCACGAAACGGTGGTTGTTGTTTGGCGGTTGGATTGTTCTCTCCTTCTTACTTTTTAGCAGCCCCTTGGTCGCTTTCGTCCGGATGTCTCTTTCGAACAACGATGCCTCCTACCTTGTGCTTATTCCATTCATCAGCGCCTGGGTGTTCTTCGCAGAAGCTCACCAGATTTTTCGGAATCTCTCTTACCATGTAACACTCGGCGGCAGTTTCCTCTTTTTGGCTGGCTGTGTAGGGCTCCCCTTGCGTCTTGCCGGTGGTGGCTCATTGCTCGGTCTGCAACTCTCCGGCTATATTCTGTCGCTCGTATTATTTTGGGTGGCGGGTTTCGTTCTTCTGTTTGGAAAAGCTGCTTTCAAAGCGGGCTACTTCCCTCTTCTCTTCCTCTTCCTGATGGTCCCGCTGCCCAAATTCCTCCTCGAACATGTCATCCATCTTCTTCAGACGGGCTCCGCCTGGATCACGGGAGCCCTCTTCGATCTCTTGGGTGTCCCTGTATTACGGGAAGGTTTTGTTCTTCATCTTGCGCGAGTCAATATCGAAGTCGCAGAGGAGTGCAGCGGCATCCGTTCAAGCATGGCATTGCTCATCCTGGCATTATTGGTCACTCATTTCCGCCTTAGGAGTTTTTGGAAGAAAGTCTTGTTCCTGGCCTGCGGACTCTTCATGATGATCTTGAAGAACGGCATTCGCATCGTCAGCTTGACTCTCCTCGCCGTGCACGTTGATCCCAGCTTTCTTTACGGAAAACTCCATCACGAAGGTGGCATCATCTTCTTCCTCCTCAGTCTGTTACTCCTCGCGCCTCTTCTATGGTTGCTCCAACGTGGCGAAGCCTTGCCTCCAAAGGATACTTACGCGCCGTCTGTTCAGTCCGCAGACAAACTTCCAAGCGCTTGAATACACTCAGCCTATGGAATCAAGGTAGTCTCCAGTTCAGATGGTTACACGCTTATATATACGTCCGCGATAGGAAGCGGCTTCGCGCAAGAGAGCAAGTGATCGGGCCAAGGACATGCGCGGTCAAAGCGCTTTCATAACGAAAAGGCGTGATCCTGCGTATGTGGACAACAAGAATTGGGTGCGATGCTTGGACGACGTCCCGAGAAAGAACACCCGAGAGACCTTCGTAGAACTACAAACGTGGTCTCCTGATTTGAAGAATTACAACGCCCTTAAATGCTAGCCCGGAGTGAAAACGGATATTAAGACTTGTGCCCGACGGGCGAGACTACTTCCTGTCATCATCTTCTTGATCGCGATTCGCATAGCCAGTGTAATATCCGCCGTAGGACGCATCTTTTTCGACGCCGTTAAGCACCACACCAAGGAGATTTTTTTTCTGGAATTCTGAAGATGCTCTCTCCGCCAATCGGCAATCGGTCTCTCCCGCCTTCACAACAAAAAGCACACCATCGCATAGATCTGCCAGACTGCTCGCATCATGGACAGCCAGTGCCGGAGGTGAATCCAAAATAATCCAATCAAAAACAGGCGTAACGAGGTCGAGCAACTTCTTCATCCGGTCGCCAAGGAGCAGTTCACTCGGGTTCGAAACTTCGCTTCCACTGGGAATCAGGCATAGGTTGCCCTCTGAGCCATTCTGAATTACTGCGCATTCATCTGCTTCCCCGCGAAGATAGTCGCTGAGACCCGGACCACCCGGAGCGCCAAGCAATTGATGCATTCGAGAGGCGCGCAGATCAGCATCAATCAGAAGCACGCGACGATCCGGCTGACGCATTATCGAATGTGCCAGGTTTGCGGCCACGGTCGTTTTTCCTTCCGCTGGGACACTGCTCGTCACGAGCACTCGCTTAAGCGGACGCGTCCCTGCAATTTGATACAGCCTGGAACGCAAGGTGCGAAACCGCTCCCCGCCAATCCTCCCATTGTGAGGTTTCAGGAAGACGTTCATTCGAGGATCCAAATGCCAACTCGGATGAGCGCAACGTTTTAGAAGGTCATCAAAACTCAGGAAGGACGAACCTTGTGACGTGCGAGCGGTGCGGGCGGCTGGCTCTCCTACTTGCGTTATGAAAGCGGACGGAGACTCAAAGCCTGGCGCGACATCCGCGAGGTCCGGCAATGTCCCTGCGGCCACCTGCGATGACCTCTCCTGCGCTGCTTTCTTGAGTGCCTCGTGAATCCGGCTCATTTTTTCCTCGGTGCCTTCTTCTATTAGGATCTTCTGATGTCGGTACTGATTGTCAAATAGCCGTTGTGCGCTCGCGGGGCGTTCTCCCCGGCGGATGCATCTACACCCAGGTTTGGAATCAGTCCGAGGACCGGCAGCTTGAGGCAAACCTCGACGTCGCGTTCCGTGTAGATCGATCTATCGCTAATAGCGATCAACGCCAAGATTCCCACGCCCAATGCAAAACCTGCCCCGAGACCCCCGCCCAGGAAAATCGGCCTTTTCGGGAACGAAGGCTTATCCGGGAGACTCGGCGGGTCAAGCACGCGGAATTGTTCGCCTTCTTGCTGGTGCTGCAGATCTTCAGCCATCACGGAGTTGTTATTCTTTTTTAGCAATTCATTATAGAATTCGAGCGCGCTCTGGTAGTTCCGCGTCATCTCTTTGAGCTGCTGCTCGACGAGAGGGCTTGCCTGTACGCGTGCCTGTAATACACCGATCTGAGCCTGGATTTGCGTCTGTCGCCTGGCTAGTTCTGCGATATTCAATTCGTCTTGACGGAGTTTTGTGCGGAGCTGCTGCATCTGCGGAGGCTCGCTTCTTGGCGTTTGGGCGCTTTCGTTTCTCCAAGCTGGCCTTCTCCTGATTGAACATGGACTCATCGAAGACCTTATCCTGTTGCGCGCGGTTTAGCGTCTGGGTATTCGCTTCGAGCTGCGAGTTCATCCCCATCAGCAAACTCAGGTTTCTCTGTTCCTCTTCGGGCAACGAACCAAGATATTTCATCTTGAACTGGGCGAGTTTTCCATCTTGCGCGTCAAGCTTCGCCTTGGCCTCAGCCAGTTGTTCGCTCAGGAAAGAAGTCGTCCGCGCCGCCTGTTGTTCCAGGGCGCGCGCATTCTGTTCCATGAACATCGACGTGATTTCCGTGCAGATCTGTTGCCCGAGTTGCGGATTATCGAAGGTTACGTTCACATAGAAACCTGGCAAGCTTTGGTTTTGAGTCCCCGGCATAGACGAGAGCGGTGTGATCACAATCGAGGTCCGAAGTCGCTCAACCAAATCTTCGATGTGTACTTTTCCAAAAACTTCCGGGTACAAACCCAATTTTTCAATGATAGGTTCGAGACGGGTACGGCTCAAAATCTGTTCCTGCATCGATGCGAGGCGATGGTTCAGATCTTCCGTGACGACGGGCCTCACAATATCGGTCGGGACAGCGGGCTGTTGGACGAGTATGAGGGTTTGCGAGGTATACTTTTTTGGCAGAACCGATGCGAGCAACATCGCGATTGCTACGCAACCCGTAACCGTAATCGGGGGAATCCACCAGTACATGCGGAGAATCCGCTTGGCATCTTCAAGTCCAATCTGACCGTCTCGAACCATGATCTTCCTCGCTACAGATTTCTTTTCTGCCACTTCCTTATGAATCCCTGGATCCGAAATCTGCTGTCGTTCATGAACAAAGCAAAACTGCCCAGGCGGAAACTCTTTCCATTGGGACGAAGCACGCCTCTTGCCAGGAAAAAACGTGAAAGGCCAACTCTGCGACTTCAGGTAATCCATTTGATTTCAACATCTTATGACAAGGTAAGGCTCTTTCGTCGGGGTCCAAACGTCCTTACCCGAATGACACAAGTCTCGAGAGTGGAAGTATTCTATCCACATTATCTCACAAATTCCCCATAATTGGGCCAGTCGGTCACCTCCTTTGGTCTTAGGGTCCAAAAAGCGACCGATCCGAAGGCAGGGCAATTCATGTAAGTGATTTATTTATATGTATTTGCAGCAAAATTAGTCTGTTTCCGTCCCGCGGCAGACCGCACCGCGCAAAATCGCACGAGTTTGGCCATGAAAGGGCTCACCTCTCCGTGAGAGTGGGTGACAACTTGGCGTCGGGAGCGATGTATATGGTTCGTGCGGCCAAATTCCAGTGGTTCTTGTGTGTCTTGGTCCTGTTAACCGCTTCCGGAGGCGGCTGCTTTCGTGACCCCAATGTGCGGAAGGAGAAGTTCTTCGAGCAGGGCAATCAAAATTTTGAGCAGGGCAAGTATCCCGAGGCCTTAATCTTCTACGGCCGGGCCCTCCAGGTCGATCCTCGCTTCGCAGAAGCGCATTACAAGATGGCCCA
>WNFC01009724.1_pt1 | contig 12420 bp, 11 predicted proteins | sample 5400541 | NCBI WGS metagenome assembly WNFC01 (sample SAMN13153342, study PRJNA577476) | soil metagenome | isolation source: 120 cm saprolite under Douglas fir tree site 2 hole 2 replicate 1 | place: USA:California | collected 2015-04-18
CTCGTCTGCTCTTTGGAAGGGTCTGCTGCGAAAAGGTTTTCCAAACGGCCTGGATGAACTTGCAATTTTTGCGCGTCGCTATCTGTTCCTGGGGGACGCGCGGCTGCTGCTAGCAGAACTGAGAATTCGGACCGCCGCAGCCACGCCCGTGCGAGAGACATTGTCAAAAGGGACCGAGATCGGCGCCGAGGACCGTCCGGAGATCAAGGATGCGCACATATGCCGATGAGCTCAAACAAGTTCACTAGCTGCTCGCGGAAACGACAGGCAAGCTTCAAATCCGTGAACAATCCGTCTGATGTCGCGATCCTGAGCATGGCAGTTGATTCCCAACCATTATTTCGCCGAGGTATCTCGCGCTTGTTACCTCGCAGAGAAAATGAGCGTATTGATGAGGGTTTCCAAGCTCTCCTTTCGGAAGCAAATCGAGAACTCGCCAGTTTGTTGCGAGACGTACGCACGGAGTCTCACGGCACGGTGCCCGGTGACACTCGGAGTCAGCCGGTCACTGAGCTTCTGATGCGAGCTGTCCGCTGTGCCGCGAAACAGTACACGTTGCAAGCAGAACTGGGCAATCTTGCGCTCACCGACGAACTCACAGGCTTGTATAACCGTCGCGGTTTTATGGCCCTAGCGGAACGGCAATTGAAACTTGGGCGCCGATCCGGCCGGGGGATGTTACTGTTTGTGATGGACGTGGACCGCTTGAAGCAGATTAACGATTCGTTCGGCCATTTCGAAGGCGACCGTGCGTTGAAGTACACGGCCGACGTCCTGGAAGAGACATTTCGGGATTCAGATGTTGTCGCTCGCCTGGGAGGGGATGAGTTCGCTGTTCTCGCGATCGAGGCAACCGATCATAGCGAGGACACAATCAAGACTCGACTTTTCGAGTCTTTGAAATCAATCAGTGCCGAACAGTCTCGCCACGAAATTTCTCTTAGTTTAGGTGTTGCTCGATTCGATCCGGGCAGCCGCACATCAATTGGAGAATTGATGATGAAGGCCGATCAAGCCATGTACGAGCAGAAGCGACGCCGATCAAGGCCGCTTCTCGAGACGGAGACCAGTACTCAATCTCAATAGGCACTATGGATCCTAGAAAAGCATCGTCGCTGAAATTCTTGTTGGTTCCGGCAACCTTTTGGCACCCACCAGCCCGGTGCCATCTAATTGAATCCAGCTCGGAAGGTCATTCTACAGATGCCCGAAAGGTCAGGACGAATTGAAAAACGGATTCGGCTGGTTGCTGCGGTAGAGATATCCAGCGTTCAGAACCCAGCCGCGACTGAGCGGACGACTACGGAAAACGTCTGTTCGCTGGGAATACGAATTTTGACCCAACGGGCTAGGGAGCTGAATGAACGACTGTGGGTCAGGTCGCTGGATGAGGACCTGCGAACCCTCGCTCGCGTTGTTTACTGTCAGCGGCTGCCAGACGGACGCTTTGGTGTCGGATTACAGTTCCAAGGACAAGTCGTCAACTGGTCAAAAGGCTCGTTGGGCAGCGCCGCCGGTTGAATGGCGGGCACGGGGAAATCTTGGCGCGTTCCATGGGGGAGCTTCGCGGAAAGAACGAACATTTATGTTTACTACTGTGACCGCATTGCGGGAGTTCATCCAGCCATCGTACAGGGGCGGTGGGAATGAATCGCAGTCCGGCACGTCCTGCTCAATTCTATGATCAGCGGACAAGGATCCAAGTGAAGTAGTTCACTGGCGCCTCCCCAATGTGGAGGGATAAGCACTGCTGCCGGTATCTTCAATATTGGCTTCGCCGTTTCCAACCTCGATTTCGCCGCAGCTCACAGCAGCATCCGTTTACCGAAGGTTTCGAACAATGTGACCAATGCCGTTGAGATCTGTGCCAGAGCAGCCGTTTGTTTCGCCGGCTCGAGAATTAAGGTCATAAGCTGGGTCCCATCAAATCAATTGCGCTGAAATTGAAAACGGACGAATTTACTCATCGTTTGCACACCCTTTGGCCACCTTAATGCACCGGCACCGCTTCCGAACTCAGAGGTTCTTGCCTTTAACATGCTCTAACTCCGTGCCGTGGCCGATGTAATCCATCTGGGTCAGAATCCCAATCCAGAGTCGTCGCTGCCGCAGGCGGTAATCTCATCCGGCGGTACGCTGGGCCCCGTGGTAGAAGGGTTTGGTTTGTGCAACTGGATGTTGCCTCCCGCCAACAAACGCGTTGAAACAATGACGGCGCCGGCACCGCCTTTGGCGACCTTTAGGCCGAACTTGTCTACTCCGATGCCTGGCTCACCGTTGTCCTTGGTTCTGGCGCGAAACTTGACACCAGTGTCATAGGGGGGAGGCAGGTTGGTATTGGCTGTGCCACAGATATCGCGGTACCCGGATGGCGGGGGTCCCGGCGCAGGCTCGAAGTACCCGTCAATGCTGGTACTGCTGAGGTGAAATCCGGCGAAGAATCCCGTCGTGTCATGGTCCACAAAGTTCACATGTCCGAAGAACCCGCCGTTCTTACATCCCCCGACGAGGCCGAAGTTCGCGTGGTTACCACCATCGGTAATCGTCTTATCCGTGAAAACGAATCCGCCGCCGGTCGTAAAGTCGCACGGGCTCGGAACTACGTGGGCTATTGCAGGGGTGCTTCGGAACGTCAGAAGGCCCATCAACAGTCCACATGCCAAGAGTCCGGATGCCACCAAACCTATCTTTCTTTCTCTCTTGCTCATTTCTCTTTCTCCCTCTATCTCAAGATCGCTCGCTGGCGGGTTAAGAAATGCCTGCGGTCGCAGACGCGATTACAACATCGGCAACCCCAGTAACAGCGACATGTATGGCATTCACGACGGCGGTGCCAGTTGACGAAACCGTCTGCTCGTTGATAATGACCTGACCGCCGGGAATCCAAATCGCTTGGTTCGGGGCCCCAGTCACGTTGATCGGAGTCCCGTTGATTGAAAGATTGCTGAAGGCTGAGCTGCCGCTGCCTGCAGCGCCCAATACCTGCGACGCCTGCGCCACTACCGAATCGGCCGTGATGCCGACTCCGGCTACGGTCATATTCAAGTTCGCGAGTGAAGCTTCGGAGTCAACCTGATCGGCCCAACTGATCGTGGCGGCGCTCAGGGTTTCCGCGCTAAGCGTAGAGGGGACGCTCCCTGTAACCATGGAAGCATCTCTGGCGTCGTTGACGCCGCTGAGAGTCCCGGTGTCGGCGATCGCTGTTGTCGTTGCCGTTCCGAGAATTCCGAGAACGGATACTCGTGCTGCGCTCGCGTCCCCCACAACCGTTGATGCCGTGCTGGTTGTGGGTGGTGGCAGTAGCCCGCCTAGCTGCGCATCGCCAGCCGTAGACCATGTCAGCATTGCCATTGCCAGAGCGATTGCGATTAAACAACGTTTGAAAGACTCTGTCTGATGCATGCAAACCTCCTAGAATCGAAATCTGACACACACTTCTCATGACGAGCGGAAGGAAGCGGACACCGTAGAATCACTTACTCACTTCGGGACTGTGGGGCGGCGCTTTCCTGCGCATCACCGGAAAACTAATCGTTGTGCCGTTGGATGACAATCCGGTGAACTGCGTAATTCGGCGGAGAAAATTCCCTATTTGAGGAAGCGTAAAACCTCTATTCAAGCTCAAGGGAGGACACCCGTCACGCTCGAGCGGCTCAGGCCCAGCGAGCAGCGAGGGTTGGAGGGAATGAAGACTACTGCTCGAAGATCAAGATTGCGGAGTTCGGAGCGCTTAGCGACGCCACAACAAACTTCGATGGGGAAATCACGTAGATGAGACCCCCAAAGCTCCCTCCAATGGTTCCTCTTCCATTTGTGGGGGATGAGGAGATGGAGTATGTGGCATTGGCCGCCATACCCAGACTTGCTCCGCTCGGGGCGCCGATATCTTCAGTGCCAGAGATATTGCCCGTTGGGCTGGCACCATCAGCCGTGAACTCGCCGGAGAAAATAACAACACCAAGCGTGGCAGGTGTGGTCGTCGAGCCGGCATACCTACCCATCACAGCACTATTGGTGAGCGCTCCCGCCGCTTGGGCCTCGCCGAACCCGAACAAAACCGAACTATCCGGGACGATGATGAAGGCCTGGTTGGAGCTCACCAGGTAGGCAGCCACGTAATTCGTTCCGACTCTGATTGCTGTCCGGCCATTGCCTGCCACGCTGTAAGTTCCCAACAGAGTGGTGGTGGACCCGGGTGCTCCGCCGCAGTTCTGGTCGTAGGTTAGAGTGAGACCCCCAATGCTGTCGGCGGTGAGCAAACCCACGACCACATTGGGCGCGGGGTTCGTTCCACCGCCGCACGTGGCGCGTCCTGTAAGGTACATCACCATGCCTCCATTCAGCGAGGCGACGGAGAAACCTCCCGTGGGAGTTTGCTGCTGCAGGACCACGCCATTGAGCAGCGGTGTCAAAATCGTGACCGGGTCGATCTCCATCGCGAACAGCTTCCCCGCGTTGACGACGTAAAAGACGAGATTGAGGTTCTGTGGCGCTCCGCCGACCAAGGGAGGCAGGACCGTTATGCCCCGGCCGCTTCTGGTGTCCGATACAGTGTAAGTTGCCACATAAGATGTCCAGGTCGTAAATCGACCCGACTGGTTGACATCCGCCTCTCCGTCGATAAATGTGCCCGCCCCGTTCGCGATAAAGTGGCCCGCAATCGCCGTGCGATTGTTCCAGCCGTCCAAACCGGCGACACCAAACGCATAGTTGCCCGTTATCTTGGCTGTGTTGTATGCGGTGGTGTCAACCTTCTCCATGGTCCCCGAGCCGACCGTTCCGGTTCCTCCCGCAGCATCGACCTCGATGAACTGGGCGTTGCCATTGGCCATCATGGCGAACGCGAGGGTGCCACCGCCCGGAATATTTAGGTTCATCACACCCCTGTGGTCCGCACCGATCGAATAGGTTCCGGTGAACGTTTGAGCGGTTAGCCTCTCTTGGGGACCTACGCCGTTGGTGTCCAGTTCGCCGTTCGTCACATTCCCAGCCCCATCCGCCGTGAATCTTCCCACGGCGGCGAAAATCGTCGACGCACCGCCGCCCCCGGTGGTCATCCCGTTGAAGGTAAATGCGTATTCGCCATTCATCTCGGCGTTGTTCACTCCGGGAGCGGTCTGGGCTCGAACCGTCGAAGCAAGGAACAATGTCAAACACATGCTCCACAGAACATTCAGCTTCTTCATTTTTCCTCTCCTTGTTCGCCGGGCGGTTGGATCGGACTGTTTCGTTGCGAACCAGCGATCATGACTACTCCCTGTGGGAGGACGCCCACGTCTTAACCTAAGCTATGATTACCGTCGGGACGAAGACCCTCTCGACTAACTCACCCGCTCTTTCTTGCTTTTGACCACCTTCGAGATGGCTCATCGGCCTTCTACCTATGCTCTAGTAGCGACTGGAAGGCAATCGGGTGGATACCGGGAAACTGCGATAGGAAAATACCTAAAACGTGGGTAGATACCGACCGGACCAATAAGAATAAATCTGGTGTCGGACTCCGGAACCACAGTCTTTACTTAGAAGCTCTTCGAGGCATTACAGAGATCACTCCAACACGACCTCCCTTTACGAACTACTGAACCGGTTGCCAATTCGCCAGAATTCCCAAGCAGAATGACTAAATTGAATTCCAATCATGTTCCGACCGCGATGTTGCTCGCCTATGAACGCTACGCGGCACCGCTGATCTTCTTCGGCGGTCGGATTTATCAGAATCAGTTGTTGGCTGGGGGCCACTTTTGTCGCAAGCGCGATGAGTCCGCCGCGGAAGTTCAACCGACGGACGTTGGTTTCCTCCTGAAAAGGCTCTTCGTCATCCCCGCGTCCGTAAACGAGAACCGGCAAATCCCGTACCAGGTCCGGGTTCGTCTTCGCAGCGCGCACGACCGAAACTTTTTTTTGGAGCGCGAGGCCGTAAAAGCGATTACCGCAGTTTTCGCACCGGAAAGGGCGAGCGAGTAAAAGTGGCAACAGTATGACCTCGAAGGAATTCTTTCTTGGCGAGCGGCGCACTTCGACGCGGCTGCAAGACGGACACCGGGAACATGCATCGACTTCTAAAGGGTTCAGTCGTCTTTCTCACAGTTTTCGCGGCCGTGTTAGTGATCATCAGCCTTGCGGAGTGCTCGGGCTTGACGACGGCAGCGAGGGCCAAGGACGTGCCATTGAATTGCTCCGGTTCGAACAGCACGCTTTCGCCCAAGCTGTTGGCGCGCCTCATTTCGCTGTAGTAGGGAATTAAGACTGACTACCCATTGGGGCAGTCAGGTTAGTGCCCAGTTTCTGGCCCCGTGGGCAACCAAGGGCCAAGCCCAATTTTTGACCTTCTGACCGGTTGTCTTCTCGCAATCACCAGCTCAGACTCTCTGGAGCTAAGGTACTAGAACCTATAGAACTATGGTATCGCTCTCGGTCAAGTTCGTTTTCTTCTGTTCGAACAACCAAGCACTGGGACGGGAAAGCTAGGGGACATGATGGTTCGTTTGTGCTTTGTTTTGTTGGTCTTGCTTCTTGCAATTGTGAATCTTGGATGTTCCGGTCTTGTTGCGGCGGACCCGCTAAGTAATGGCCACCCTTTGATCGCAACGCAGCCGACAAGCCAGACGGTTGCGGTAGGCCAAACGGCCACGTTTACCGTGGCCGCGACGGGCCGCGCCCCACTGAGCTATCAATGGCAGAAGAACAATGTGGCGATCAGTGGTGCAACCTCGTCCAGCTATACCACGCCCGCGACAACGAGTTCCGACAACGGAGCGCAGTTCACGGTGGTAGTCAGCAACACAGTCGGTAGTGTGACCAGCAACGGAGCAGCTCTTACGTTGAATGCGGCCCTGGTGGCTCCTTTGATTACGACGCAGCCCTCAAACCAGACGGTCACCGCCGGTCAGACTGCCTCCTTCAGCGTGGCCGCGACGGGCACCGCCCCGCTGAGTTATCAGTGGCGGAAGAACGGCGTGGCGATCAGCGGTACGACCTCTTCCACCTACACTACGCCAGCCACGACCAGTTCCGACAACGGGGCGCAATTCACAGTGCTGGTCAGCAACACGGCCGGAAGTGTGACCAGCAACCCGGCCACGCTTACGGTGAATGCGTCTCCGGTGGCTCCTTCGGTTACGACACAGCCAGCAAGCCAGACCGTTACGGCGGGCCAGACTGTAACCTTCACCGTGGCCGCCATGGGCACTGCCCCGCTGAGCTATCAATGGATAAAGAACGGGACAGGCATCCTCGGGGCCACCTCCCCCACGTACACCACGCCCTCGACGACCAGTTCGGACAATGGAGCGCAGTTCACGGTCGTGGTCAGCAATTCGATCGGTAGTGCAACTAGCAACACGGCCACACTCACTGTGAATGCTGCCACGGTGGCGCCTTCGATTACCACTCAACCGACGAGCCAGACGGTCACGGCTGGTCAGACGGCCTCCTTCAGCGTGGCCGCCACGGGCACCGCCCCGCTAATCTATCAATGGCAAAAGAACGCTGCGAACATCGTGGGGGCAACCACTGCGAGCTACACGACTCCGGCGACGACCACCTCAGACAGCGGATCGACGTTCCGAGTGGTGGTGAGCAACATCGCCGGAAGTGTGACAAGTAACGCGGCCACCCTGACGGTGAATTCGGCTCCAGTGGCCCCTTCGATTACAACCCAGCCGGCAAGCCAGCCAGTGACAGCAGGCCAGACTGCAACTTTCAACGTAGCCGCTACGGGCACCATCCCATTGAGCTATCAGTGGCGGAAGAACGGAGTGGCGGTCAGCGGTGCGACCTCGTCCACCTATACCACGCCGGCGACAACGACTTCAGACAGTGGATCGACCTTCGCTGTGGTGGTCAGCAACACGGCCGGGACGGTGACAAGTGCGGCCGCCACCCTGACGGTAAATGCGGCCACCGTGGCTCCTTCGATTACCACGCAGCCGGCAAGCCAGACGGTGACGGCAGGCCAGACTACAACCTTCAGCGTGGCAGCAACGGGCACTGCCCCGCTAAGCTATCAGTGGCAGAAGAATGGAATCGCCATCAGCGGTGCGACCTCACTGAGCTATACCACCCCAGCTACAGCGATATCGGACAGCGGAGCACAGTTCAGCGCCACGGTCAGCAATTCGGCAGGCATCGTGACCAGCAGCCCCGCCACCCTTACGGTCACAAACTCGGCGGCGTTTCCAGCGTGGGTATCACCTAGTCTGGTAAGAGTGGGCAAGACCGACGCCCCTGGCACGACTTCTTCCATCAATCTCTCTAGCGCACGCGGCGAGACCGTAGACACACAGGTCATCGTCCAGGCCCCCGCGGGTGGCTTGAGCAACGTGAACGTGAGCGCGTTGGCGCTTACCGGTCCCGGCGGCGCGACTATCCCAGCTTCCAACGTGACGCTCTACCGCGAATACTACCTCAGTGTTACCGGCACCGCGAGTTACGGTGGTGGCAGCAATCCCCCGCTGGGCTCAGGCACCTACCCTGAGCCGCTCATTCCCTTCAATGATCCGGAGACCGGTTTGCCTCTGTGCGGATCGGCGGCCTCGCTCAAAGCCTGCAATGCGACCCTCAGTGCGGGGCAGAATCAACCGTATTGGATCGATATTTCCGTGCCGCACGGAGCCACGAACAGCCCGCCGGGAAGCTATACGGGTACCATCTCCATCACCGCCGATCAGGGCACTGTGACCATTCCCGTCACGCTGACGGTGTGGAACTTTGGGCTTCCCGTGCAGCCCTCGGAACTTTCCCTCTGGACGCTCTGGCCCCCCGCGGCTGGGAATACGACAACCACCTTAGCGCAAGCCTTGATGCGCAACAAAGTAATGGGCTGGTACGATGTTGCCGCCAACGCATCCTCGGACATGAGCAATTTCGGCCTTAATCGCTCGGGCCTGGACGGCTACTATTTTATCGGGATTCAGTGCAACGGTTCCTATAGCAGCATTCCTTCAACAAGCCAAATCAACGCCGCAGCGGCCAATTTTCCGGCAGGCCTCGCGCTGGACTTCTATCTCGCGGACGAATTGAATGGCTGCACAAGCGATTACACGGCCATCAAGACCATGGGCGCAAATGCTCATGCCGCAAATCGCAGCGTCAAGACCATGATGACGATCAACACGACTGACTCTAATCTTTACGGTGCCATCGACCATTGGGTACTGCTGGATTCCGTGCAACAGTGGCCCGCTCTGCCGTTTACTGGTGGAGGCGATCTCTGGAGCTATACCAGTTGCAACGCGGGCTTCGGCAACAGTCCAGAATGGATGGTTGACTATCCGCCGATCAATGAGCGCATTCAGGCGGGTTTCTTGAACTGGACACAAGGAGCGACCGGCATCCTTTACTATCGCTCCGACGGATGGACCGCCGGGAACACCATCGGCAGTTGGAACAATGTGGATACCTCCGCTTGCGGCGGCGGCCTAGGACGGCCGGGCGACGGAATCTTCCTCTATCCGCCTGGTCCGATCGCTTCCAGTGAGTCCGCTCCCGGGATACGTCTGAAGGCCATCCGTGACGGCATTCAAGACTACGAATACGCCCAAATCCTCAAAAACCTGGGGCAAGTTCCTTTCTTGGATCCAATCCTCCTGCCGATTGCCACGAGCTGGAGCAACTGGAATCACAGCCCGATCACCCTGGAAGGCGCTCGCCTGCAATTAGGCCAACAACTCAATCTCCTTGCTCCTCCAGGGTTCTGAAGAACTGGATGGACTAACCGCGAATCTATCTTGAAATTCGTTGGCGAGCTGTCCCATTGTCAAGCATCTCAGGTCTCCGTTGCGCACCAGGACGCCAAGTTCCTCGAGAAAACGCGCCACGACATTTTCCAGTCGCGGCCACTCTGGATAAAGGTTCTCCGGGTGGAACCAAACGTGGAAGACCCCACCGCTTCGGCGCACACGTTCTAGTCCTTTTCTCAGCCGCCGCAAACGAATCGCGTCAGGTATGTATTTCCGCCAGCCGGCCACGTAGCGGATCATGAGCGATCCCGGAATCGAAACCAGCCCTTCTTTGAACGAAGGTTCAACCGAGCGCGGTGATACGCCAACGAAATCGGCCAATAGCATCCAAAGCGACTTGAGCTTCGCGCTCGCAAAGCGAACCGGTAATTCATCAACGTCGCGAAAACAGGTGAAGCCTGCATCCCGCAGTTCACTGAGATAAGCCACCAAATTTCGCGGAAAAACGAAACACGTGGTTGGGATCCCCAATTCTCGCGCGGTCTGAATGCAATGATTGTACTCAGCGATCGCGCGTTCCCGCGTCATACCCGGACACCCAAACGGGGCGTGCGAAAACGAATGGAAGCCGATTTCTTGCTCCGGCTGTGCCTTTCTGATCATTTCGACCAGGCTCGCACCGAACCACTCGGGATGGGTCGATTCGTCGCCATCCTTGGGAACATAACTAAACCAGGGTTTCGAGCAGTGACGATACTCGACCTCTGGCAGCCCTGCGACGTCAGGCAACGACCTCCGCATCATCGCCCCAACCACCGCCCAAGATGCCGATATGCCGTTGCGTGTAAGGTGATTCAGCAAATTGGGCACACCAATGTCATGCGTCCACCGGGCCATCCTGAGCAGATCATCATTAAAATAAAGATCGAACGTGCCCCAGGTGAGCTCCAAATCCAAGCTGATTACAACCGTTGTGCGGCTCAACCTTTCGACTTCAATCCTTCAGCTTTGAGCGGCAGACCCTCTAGAAGACCTTTGTAGCGGTTGTAAAGATTCTTGTAAGCGAACAAGGGCAGATCCAGCAGCCCAGGCAAAGCATCGTCGGCGGCCATCAGAGCGAACTGGACTGGACTGCGAAACGAGCGCAGATACGCCCCGAGACTCAACCGCCCGCGAAGCATTTCGTGAACAGCCGCCGGAAAGTCTGTACTTACGCGCATCCATCGCACACCGTTGCGTCCGGTTTGTTCCGCCACATCCCTGTTCATCATCATTCGCCAGAGAAGATACGGAAAGTCTGTCCCTGCGCGGCCGCCCAGCGGTGACCAGGTCCAAAGCCTCGGATTTATGTCCAGAAGCTTGTAGCATCCGTTTCGCGCGTCGAATTTGTACTCGAGCTCGACAAGGCCCGTGTACCGGATTGCAGCCAGCAGGCGTCGCGAAGGAGCCACAATCTCAGGAACGTCGAGCGTTTCCACAAACGAGCTGGAGTAGCCGAAGTCGACCGGGTATTGGCGCGTTCGACGCGCAGTCAGCGAGACGATCGGCTGTCCGTCGCGGCAAAGCGATGCATACGAGAACTGCGACTCACCCCCGCCAGGAATCAGCTCCTGCAGAAGAATCAAATCTGACGGAATCAGCTCCCGGGCTTCACGATATCGCGCAAGAAGCTCTTCACGGTTTGCCACGGGCCAGGCTTTGTCCGCCGTGAAGCGATTGACCGCAACGTGCGCCGCAGGCTTCAGTATCGCCGGAAAGGCACACGCACCGAGATCCGCTTCACTCGCGGGATACATCGTCACCGGATAGTCGACTTTTTCCTGCTCCGCTAACCGGTAGGTAAGTCGCTTATCGTAGGCCCACTGCAAAATGTCCCAAGTAGGCGTGGACACGCGGTATCGGCTCGACAACGCCACATGGAATTTCGAGAGCAAAGCAGCCGATTCATCGCTCGTGGGAAATAGCACCCATCCATCGAGCTTGTGTCGCGCTGCTAGTTCCAACAAGTAGTCGACTTGTGCTTCGCATTCTCCGTTCGGCCAAGGCACAGTCCGATGCGTATAGCGAGAATAACTTGCCAGCTTGATGTTGGGTGAAGTGGCCACCCACACCGGTACGCCGTGACGGCCCAGACTCCTTGCGATTGTGAGGCCGTTAAGGTTACCGCCTAAAACTAATGCTCCAGTTGTTTCAGTCATAGGTAGGCTCAGCGGATGCAATGCACTGGATTGCTCTCCGTTGCGCATCATGCGACTTCTGCAGGCAGAGGTTCGCTGACTTGGGCCCGACGGACCTCGGCCTTCCTGGCGACACAGCGGCGCAAAGCGCGCGCGGCGTAATGGGTGCCGACGACAAACTGCATCAGCGCGCCAAAACTCCAAACCGCTGGTGCACCAAGAAAGTGCAATCCGGGCACGGACGCTTCGAGCCCCTCACTGAGTCGCGGATATCCTCGAAAGCAATCTATGGCCTTCCCAAATTCCGGTGAAAAGAAGTCGTACTTGGAAACATCCACTCGATATCCGGTTCCCAGAAGAACATGGTCGATGGTTCGTTCGCTTCCGTCATCAAGCTTGATTTTTATTCGCTCACCAACCGGAGTAGCGGAAACAACAGAGCGGCCGAGCTTCATCGGCACGTTTTGAAGCCGCGCCACTAGCCATCGCGCGCCAGCCGGCCGGATCGATCGTTTGCGGAGCCAGTCCTGAATGGATCGAGGCAACTGCCTGACCAAGTCGGG
>WNFC01006991.1_pt1 | contig 12419 bp, 16 predicted proteins | sample 5400541 | NCBI WGS metagenome assembly WNFC01 (sample SAMN13153342, study PRJNA577476) | soil metagenome | isolation source: 120 cm saprolite under Douglas fir tree site 2 hole 2 replicate 1 | place: USA:California | collected 2015-04-18
TAAGCTTTTATTTTTGTAGAATTAATAAAACTGCTCCCATCAATTAGTGATGGGAGATCAGACTATACTCCAAAAGGGAAATAAGTAAAATAAAGAGATAATAAAAGGAATTTTAGGTAAGAAATGTAAGTGGGGTGTCAAAGGTTATAATAGCATTGGCATATAGCATGGGAGCTATACTCTTACAAGAGGGAGAATCCACCAACTCCAAACCCAAACACCACCCAGTCAACTACTACTTAGCAACATTTACCCTAATGAAACAAAGATATAACATCTATGAATAAGAATTCTTAGTAGTGATCAAAGTGCTAGAGAACTAGAGAGCCTACTTAATCTAAACCAAAATCCCATTCATAATTGAAATGAACCACAAGAACCTCATGTTCTAGAAATCCCCAAAGAAACTGAATGGGAGGATGGCCTGCTGGCATAAGCAACTACAAGATTACAACTTTAGAATTGTCCACATCACTAGGAAAACTAACACACTAGCAGACACACTGTCAAGGCCTAGTGGCAAATGAAGCATAGCAATATATGCACAGCTACCAGGCTCACCAGTTGCTTAGTTTAACTCTTAGCTATGCTAGAGTATTAGTAGGAACTGTACTAGCATTTCTACCATATATCAGAGGTCCTTATATACATCTAAGACTGTGTAATGTGACCAAGATGTAACTAATGATATTATAGGTATTATTAGTCCATATATCCACTTACTTTACACTCTAGAGGAGTTTTATACTCCTTAAGCTCCTTAGTATAAATGTGGATGCTCCATGGGCATCTAACTATCCCAATTGGGACAGTGTGCCAATGTGGTGGGCTAAGTGGTCTATCAGTCTGCTGTGCACTTCTGGCTCTTTAGCAAGGACATACCCAAAGACTCTAGAGAGATAGCACTACTCCCACCTGAAGTATTTATCAACATGTTCAACACCGACTCAGACAACTCCCTAGAATACCATATAGTCCTGACATAACAAATAATGAGCATAATAATGAAGGAATGGGTGAAACACCTACCCATCTGAAGACACAGCCTCATAGAACAACTGCTCGTTCCACCAAATGATAAAATCAGAAAGGAGATTATGAGGACCTGGCATAACCATAGAGAAGGGGGGCATTTAGGATGAGACAAGACTACTTAAAAGATTTAACACAAATACTTATAGCTAGGAGCCCACCACTGGATTGATCAATACATTAAGGGGTGTGCAATCTGCCAACAAAACAAAAACCTAACACATTGACCTTGTATACCCCTCCTCAAAATCATAGTATCAGAAAATGCACCCCCCTTCACACAAATTATGATGGACCTGATCACAGGACTTCCAAAAAGCCAAGGTTACAATACTATCCTAACCATAGTTGATCATAGGTGCAGCCAAGATGCAATCTTCCTCCCCTATACAACCATAATCACTGGACCTCAAATCATGCAACTATATTACCAATATATGTACCCCTGGTTCAGACTTCCACAACAAGTCATATCCAATCGTGACCCTAGATTTACATCACATTTCAGCAAAGCACTAGCAAAAGAACTAGGAATCACATAGAACCTATCAATGGCATATTATTCCCAAACCAACAGACTCACAGAATGGAAGAATCAGTGGGTAGAACAATACCTCCACCTTATTGTAGCCAATCAAGAGGACTAGTCAATGGCATTACCAATTGCCACACTAGTACACAATAATGCAAAAAACATAACCACAGGGTTTACCCCAAACAAACTTCTGATTAGAAGAAAACCACCTGCTACACCATCATAGGGAATGAAAACCCAAAACCTGTTGGTGGAACAAAGGATCAACCAACTAAGACAACAGCAAATACTTGCCACCCAAGCCCTTAATAATATGGCAAACAAAGTAAGACCAATGGAGGCCAAGTGGAGGCTAGGACAAAAGGTCTAGTTAGATGCAAAGAATCTAGCCCTGCCATATAGAACAATAAAACTAGCCCCTCAACATTATAGACCCTTCAAAATATTGGAGACACTGTCCCCAGTGATGTACAAACTAGAACTTTCATTCTAGTGGACCATACACCCTATGTTTCATACATCATTTTCAACCCCATACATTGAAACATCAGAATACAGAGAGAACTTCTTAAGACCACCACCTGATCTTATCAATAATGTAGAACAATATAAAGTCAAGACCATCTGTAGCTACCAACATTAAGAAAGGAGAAAACAATTGCAATATCTTATAAAGTGGATGGGATACCTGAAGAGCAATAACACTTAGAAACCAGTCAAAAACATCTAGACCCCATTGCTGATAAAGCAATATCATAGATGCCACCCACTTGAGAGTATAAAAATAAGCTAGATCCAAACAATACTACACATCAGCAAAAAAAAACCTGCTTATAACTGCCTTACAATGCCTTATTATGCCTTACTGGCTCAATAAGGCATAATAAGGCATTGTAAGGCAGTTGTAAGCAGGTTTTTTTTTGCTGATGCAGCAGTCAACCTGGATCAATAACACCAACACCCCTGCTTCTATCCTAAACCTAAAGAACCATCTATCCCCCACCTAAACCTCCATACTCTCCTTTGCCCCTACCAGTATACAACCCACAAGTTCACCATCTTCCAGCAAGGGAAGCATTACCACATCACCCACACCCACTACCTCCAACATGCCTGTTTCTGTAAAGAGTTCTACTGCCCACTCACAATGCCTAGAAAATGTTGATCAACCTCTCTAACAAGTCCCTTATGTTATCTCGGTCACCATTAGTTTCAAGTGGTGATGACAACCTCCCCACACTCATTGCAGTATGAGAAGAATGCCTCCCTACCTTCACCAAAGCAGCCACTATGGCTATCAATACAGAAGAACCACCCCCATCTTTTTACCTCACCATTGCCAACCAAAAAGCTAAGCAAGAACACCCACCAATCTCCCTCTACACTACTGAAGTACTCCTCCAAACACACCCTAACATTAATAACACCATTCATGCTGTTACCTTTGGCCTCATCTCCACCATACACTACTACACCTTAGCTGCCAGCCAGAAAGTTTCCTAAGGACAAGAGCACAAGCAACAACTGCATATCCAAATCACAGCCCAAGAACTGGAAATCAGCTGACTACAAGGGTGACTGGGGATTGTCAACATCCTAGAGGGATTTGAACCCAACCTTAACCATGTTACTAACTTAGTACCCCTCAGCACAGGGGAGAGAGTTGTCCTATGATTTATTAGAAGGTTAGGGTTAGGAGAGGTAGAGATGATGGCAGGGAGAGAAGGGAATGAACTGGTCTACATGGCCTAACTCTTTCTTGAGCCTGACTACTCACAGACCCCCACCAACCCTATCCCAGTATGGTTTAGTAACTTCCTTACCAGTCTGGGAGACAAATTCAACACACTCACATGTGCCACATATATAACTTACCCAACTAGGCCACCCATGCTAAAATCATATGCTATCACCACATCAATGAGGACTGCCATGAACTTAAAGAGTGAATCAGCAAACTCAGGGCATGCCTCTCCATCAATAACAAAGCCCTTGATGCATGCCACTACCAGATTGAAGCCAGCAATATGCTGCACCAATTACAGAACCTGCAAGGATAGTCAGACTTCCCTGTCCATTAAGGGGAGCAACTTAGACACTACACTAGGGGACCCTAATGCTTTGCTAGTCTAGGGGTCCCAGCCTAATGAGAGAGTTATGTCATCACCTAAGCATATGATTAAACTGCCTTATTGGTTGTCTAAATGGTATCACTAGTATTATTGTAAAGTTGCTCATTACATATATGTTTCTATTATTGATTCTCTTATATCTCATCTTCCTCCACTCCGTATGCCTCACTTTAGGTTAGAGGAGAAGCCATATATCTCTTATTGTCCCTTATATCACCCTCATAACCATTGTCTTTGATAGGCATTGCTATTGTCTCAGATCATAGGTGCTCTAGCTTATTGTTAGCTATGGGACAGCCCCTTGCTATTGTCTTACATCTCTTTATTGTCTTATTATCCCCATTGATACAGACTATTGTTCTTATTGTCTCATACTGTATATGCTGGCTGCCTTACCTTAGATTTAGCTATAAGTAGCACTCCATTTCATCTATACTCCCTAAGTAGAGTCTCTTGTACAATCTAGTACTTGCTACTCTCACTCCTAAGGGCCTTGTATGAGTGTTACCTAAGGCAGACACCTCTGGGAGTTCTTGCTTCATCTCCTGCTTAACATCTGTATAATTCTACTTGCAGATCAAGTAGCCCAGAGAGTCATTACTATTAGGTTGCTATCTTGGTGGTAACACACTAGATTTGCATCTGAGTGAATGTATTATTGGAGATCCAGTTCTTTCAACCTTAGAGGTTAACATAGGGGTCTAGACACTGTGTGGCACCAGTTATACTGTATACTTAAGTGTGCCATATGTCTCTAATGCTATCTTCATTTTCATTTGCCATATAATCTGATTAGACTCATTAAGATTGCTGCCTAATCTTATCACAGAGCCAGATTCACTGGCTTTCACTCATTTGATGCCTATTACTGGATGGGGCAAAGCTCTCTCATCCAGGGTCTTAGGTGCTCAGGTGCTCAGATAGAGTGTATGAGTGTAGGTATAATATGTGTTAGTAGTGTTAGTGGGATAAGAGTGGGCTAGGCTTCAAGATTATCTATATTAAGGAATATTCAGATTATTTAAGATAGGAGTATGTTGTGTCAAAGTAAGATAATGAGATGACTAAGCTATAGGTGTAGAGTCCATAACCTATTATGATTCATGCAGTAATTACTGGACTGCTAAGCATAATGGCAGTTAGAGACAAGAGTGATTATTATTGTATAGTATACAGTATTATACATATATAGTACTTGGGTTATAGGAGATGACCTATACTGCACTTATAGGGTATGCATTGTCCTAGACTAGGACAGATGAAGTTATTTTATAAGTGAGTGTTTGTCATCGCTAGAAGCAGATCTCTTTAGTATAAGCAATAAGTCTAAAGAGGAGCTATTAGGGGGTCTTAGACTAGCAATCTGGCACTGGGGGATACATAGTTAGTTTAGTCTGTCATTGCATTAGAAAAAAAGTTAACCTTTCATAAAAAAGGAAATTTAGGTACTAAAATGGCTCTATTTGGCCTAAACTGTACTAAAATTGTCCCATTTGGTCTACACTATACTAAAATGGCTATATTTGGTCTGAACTATGCCATTATACTTGCCCACCCAAACTACCTAAACCTTCATCCACCTTGTCTACACTTATGGCACACCTATAAAAGCCATGTTGAGCCACTCACCTCCCTTCTCTCTCATAATTTACTACCTGGGTAAACACTCTACCATGTCTAAAGAAGACAAGCATAGCATGAAGGTTATGCTCTAGCAATACAAGCGTATACATTGTGTCCACATTGCAGTGCCTCAAACTTGTGCGACCTGGTCAAAGTCATAAATAATGAATACTTAACCTTGTAGAGGCTCCTTATCTATATGCAGGCTGAACTGTGTGCAAATCACCACAATCACAATCACAATGACACTGTAACTACACAATATACTTTGCCATCCTGCCCCTAGCAGCCCTACTCTTCAAATCCACCTAGTGCATCACAGGCCCATACTGCATACACACATACTCAACCTCCTATGGTGGTGGTGGCATGTATGACAGTAGCACCTCACTCTCCTCTGGTGCCACTCCATCAGCTTGTCCTCACTGTGTCCCACACACCTCAACAAGTATACATACAACTTAACTATAACATGTTTCATATGTGGATCAGTCAATAGCACACAATGTTCAGTGCCTGCACCTCCCTTCCCTTTTCCCCTTATGGCACTCCCACCACCAGACATAGGGCTATACAGAGACTGCAGAGTATGCTGAGGCCCACCCAGTGCCAGAAACATGCCCTTGGCCAGATGCATCACCTGTTCCTCTCTGCAGCACTCCTCCTCTTCCTCCATAAGTGTGCATATGCACAGCTTCTCAAGCTGCATAATGAGTGTATTGTGTGTAGCTAGCATAAGGAGTGGCACAGTGCAGAGCACAAGGCCACAGGCTATGCAGTTGGGTGTGTATTCTGATAATACATGTATGCAGGCTATGCAGGGGGGTTGGGTTTGGGTTTGGCATAGATTATAAATAAAAATGACAATTATGATAGATTAGTGGTAGAACCTAAGACAAAATGAAAGAAAGGATAATGAAAAGGACATTTACTCTAGCAGAAGCACATATTGCTATCTATTGTGGCACCTGGCATTGCTACTATGGCCCTTTTGTTTTGTTTGTTAGGCTGGGCTGCAGCAGACTTAGAGGAGAGGAAGCCTATGATTAGCTTATCAAGCCTATGCACTGCAGCACTACAAGGAGGTTCGGGTATAATTACATTCACAAAGAGGAAATTACCTTTTATTATTATTTTGTATCTGTTTTGTAGCTCTAAAATATGCATGTGTCTTAGAATAATCATATATGTAAGTTAGAGAGGTGTCATAAGCTTCTGCATTTGAGGGGCATAAGGACCCCCAGTTTAGGAGCCCTGCCTAAAAAAGGAGCTTGGTCACCCAAAATGGAACACAGCTTATGTTAGAAGCTGACTAAATAGTGAAAGAATTTTCCATCAGAGTGAAATTTTTCCTATTTATAGCACTGTGCATATGCCCAGCCCAGACCTATAGCCCTAAAACTGGCAATTCCCATATGTCCCCAACTGTTTCTAGCATCTTTCCAGCAGACCCTCACCCTTAGGCATTAGCCTAGCACCCTAGCAATATATTATGGCAGACACTCAGACATTAACCTGGCACCTTGGCAATATATTCTGACAGACTCTCAGACAATAACCCAGCACCTCAGCAACACATCCTGGCAGACCAACAAACATCAATCCAGCACCTTAGCAACACATTCAGCATACCCTCAGCCACATTAACCCAGCACCATGGCAACATATTCTAGCACACTGTCAGCCACATTAACATGGCACTCTAGCAACACATTAATACAGCACAGCCACTCACTTCCCATGGATTCCTGGCAACAATGCTTATTAAACTATAAAAATGGGATTAAAATGTGAATAAAACTGTGAAAAAGCAGCATAAATTGAAATAAAGTGATATAACCTGTGACAAGTGGACTATAATTGAAATAAAATGTGTTTTGAACTGAATAAGTATTCTATAATTTGAATAAAATGATATAAAATCAGAAAAAAGGATTACAATTGAAATAAAATAAGTTATAATTGGAAATAAGTGGCCTATAATTGAAATAAAATGATATCAGATGTGAAAAGTGGATTATAATTAAAACAAAATGAGTTATAATCTGAATAAAATGATATACAAGTGAAATAACCAGTGTTAAATTCATAACAAAAGGGATATAATTGAAATAAAATGATATAAAATGAGAAAAAGTGGATTATAGTTGAAATAAAAAGCACTATAGTCTGAATAAGTGTTCTATAATCTGAATAAAATTATGTACAAGTGAAATAATTAGTATTAAATTCATAAAAAAAGGCTTATAACTGAAATAAAATAAAGTTTAACATTAAAAAAAAATTAGTAGAGATGTAGGAGTAGATGTTAAAAGAATATTGAATAAGTGTAAGTAAGACTAAGTTAGATAAAACTATATATAATATAGATTAGAATAGAGAGGGATAAATTGAATTAGTGTTATAGGTAGGAGTAATAAAACTGTAGAAACCTTTAACATACACTGAACTAATAAATTAAGCAATGTTTCAAACAACTAACCTAACAAAAGAATAGGTCACTAAGTAAGATAAAAATTGAGTGAGATAGAAATTAGTAAATTTGGAATTAAATGAGATAGGAATTAAGTGAGACTAGAATTAAGTAAGATAGAAATTAAGTGAGATTAGAATTTAGTTTATGTATAAAAGCAGGGGTTCAGGGGCGCAGCCCCCAACAAGTTCTTATGGTATGCTGAAAGGCAAATGGTTTGTAAGCAAAGCCATGTTAAAGTGCTGAAGGCCAGTTTGTGAGTGAAGTGAGCAAATCTGGCCATAGGCACTTTAATGTGGCTTTGCTCACAAACTATGCTGAAGGCATATTATAAGAACTTGTAATATAGTGTATTGGTATAAGCATTATCTACAAAATCTAATCTTATTTGTCCCAAAAAGGCAATATTTGTGATTACATAAGTAGTTAGTTCAACCCCCAAAACCACTTTAAAAGGAACCAACCCACAGTCTTTCATTGCAATTCCAAGACCCCCTTAAGGACCTAATACAGTAGTGGCTCCAAATGTAACACATTGTAGCAAGGAGGTTGGAAGTTTGGGAAGAAAGATATCAGCTGTGTCACTATCAATGGGCCTAAATCATAAATAAAGTAGAAGAGGAGAGAAGAGGAAAATAAGGAGTGAGAAAGTTATAGGTAGAATCACAGCAGAGACAATTCTCAGGCTGTGTGCTTCCACCTACACCACAGTACCACCAACGATTATCCCATGACAGGACCTGTGCCAGTGATGCTTCAAAATCAGCACTTAGTACTGAATTCATATATATTACATGCCTCATCTAAAAATTACATTCCTGTGTCCCACTTCACTAAGTATTGGACAACAATTCCAGAACCAATATACCACAATATACAAGACCAACTCCCACAGATTGTCTAAACATATAGTATGCAGCCAGTCATACATTAATAATGCCCTATAGAGGATAAAAGTGACCTAGCGCCCCAAAGCCATCTATAGGCTGTAGTTAGTATCTGGGTCTGTGTTCCAAGACAAGCTTGATTATGAACCGACAATCCTAAATCATGCACTGTAATAAACATCATTTACCTAACACTCCAAAGTTATCCCACCCTTTCAACACAGGTTTAACATGGCTTCATGAAGTGCTTCAGCTGTTCTCTCATAATAGCATCCTCTTTTAACTTGCACCTCATCTGAGAAAACTGACTGGTAAAAGTGCTTAGCCAAGTTCAGTCCATCTATATCTGCCATTGCCCATATCATCCCAACCACACTCTAGAATCTACAGAACTGCATAGCAGCAGCAAGATAGTGTACTTCATTAGCAATACTCTTCTCAGTCAGCTCTACCATGTGATAAGCAGATAGGAAGGCGAACTCGCCATTTGGGAGCTAAGACCATATGATGTCAAGCAACAGAAGTCACTTTCCTTTGTGAAGTTTGAAAGAAGCCTCGAATGGCTTCCTTGGCTCAAGTATTCCATGGCACACAATATGCACAAACTAAAGATCCTAGAGGTGAGACAGCATGGTGGTAGGTGTAGCCTTTGTTAAGAAGAGAGTTGTCACCTGGGTATTGATGGATTATACAGCTTTCATCTCTTTCAGTGTTGCTGGCATGTTTTAATCTGGGTGAGTGACAAGAAGTATCAAGGGCTTTCCAACTGTCTGAATTTCCAGCTTATGCAATTTAATGTGTGGAAAGGGATAGGATATATAAGGGACATATAAGTCTAGGAAATATTGTGGAGGGTGCATGTCTGAGTGGATTGGGCCAATTGCATAAAGTGGAAGCAAGCAAAAAACAGATGTCAGGCACCACCAAACTTGAGATTGTTCCAGTACATTCAACTTGTTTAGCCATTTGATTACTAGCTAGCCAACAAGCTCATAGAGCTCCTTGAGTACAGAATGTAGAGCATCCTCATATGTATTCAACTTGGGGTTCTCCTTTCATGCCTCCAATAATTAATCTTGCAATTTGATCACCCAAACATAGAAGTTATTGAATGTAGTAATCAGGGAGGGAGGGGAGTTGTGGTGAAGAATAATGATGTCTGAATGATACATAGAATGATTAATAATGATTATAGGCCTGTGACATGCAGCTAAATGCAGAGTATTGAAGAAAGGAGACTTTAGAAAGGTGTCAGACCCTAGCAGGGCTTGTATCTGCGAAATGAGCTTCTTACAATCATCTAAAAGCTTCTATTGCCGCACCACAAGATTACCAAATAGATCCATCCCTTCAACATCACTGTCTCTGCAATCAACATTGCTGCTTGGCAAGATGGCCAAGGTAAGCATCTCGAGCTCCCAACTGACTGCAGTGAAGCTGTCTGCTAAATGGGGGTTAATGGAATGAATGTGGCTGATGGAGGAACATAGGCTGCGCATCTCTAACCATAACAACAATCTTCCTTGCTCAAGGGTCATGATAGCCTGCTCAGGGTGACTAGTGTGAATCTAATATGATGCATAATTGAAAGGCAGTGACTTAATAAAATTACCCCTTGTGACAGCTTAAACAAGTTGGGTATGCTGTATGTCAAGGGTTAGGGAAAGTGTAAGACAGGCCTACATTGATGACATAGCACGGCCATATGCAGTCAAGATGGAAGAGTGTCCAAAGTCACATGCCATGCATGCCCAACAACATAAAAGCAGAAGACAGTCAAACTTTTCACCTGCATTTTCAGCTGCAATTCAAAACATTTGTATGGTTTCATTCATGTCTTCTCTGCACTTAAGCAACAGGAGACAGGTGAGTAGAGATAGAATAAGCACCATAAGTGAATGAGAACAGCCAAGTGGTAAATTTGCAGTGTTGAGACTGTTCTGCCCAGTTGAAATTGCCCTCTTAAGGTACTCAATTTTTCATTTGTGCACTCAAAGGCATGGTGGAAGAGGAGGCTTAGTGCTAAATGGGTGTTGGAGGCAAAAATTCAATGATTAGGGTAAGAAGCAAGCACTTGTTGGAAATAATTGACACCATCTTCAATGTCTGCAATGTTGGTAAGGTGGTTGATAGCATAAAGTGAAAATGTGTTTTTGTGCTTATTGAATATTATTTTTGAAATTGGCTTAACAGACAATTCAGGGAGAGAAGTGGTCAGGTTATGGAAGAATGGAAGCCTGCCAGATTTGCAAGTACTGGTTTCTAATTTCAGTGCAACTCCTATGCTATTGAAGCAGGATCCCTGCAATCTCAAGTGACATTTGATAACCTCATCACAATCAGAATGTTTAATAGACAACCGATCAAGCAAGGTACGATTGAGATAGATTGCCTGCTCCAAATGCTCTGGCTTTTCAGATGCATCAAATTGAAGAGAGAAAAGCTTGATAGTGTGCTCCAAATCCTCTGCCTAATATGGACTTGGCATATCTCCAGGGCTACAAAAATTGATCACTTTGTCCAGGATGGCCATTCCCTTATTGTAATTATTGTCCGAAACAGTTATCCAAAAGCAAAGAAGGAGACATTTGGCAAGCATGATAGAGACTCAGGCCAAATCTGATAGGCATATAATTATTCTTCATAGGCAGCCAATTACTTTCTCAGAAGGAATTTTCACTTTAAGGGCTTGGTCATGGTCACAAGCATAAGCAGTGCTTGCAAAGAGCATAATAGGGTGAGTTAGGGAGTCTGTCAAGATGTCAGAGTCAAGATGTTCATTGCAGAGGTCTGCCATCTCCTCTATGTCCTAATCCACATCTCCAAGCTCTAATTCTGCCTGGAGTGCCAATGCTTTTTATAAGAAAGCTCATAACAGAGAAGGAAAAGGGATTGTGGATATTGTCTGGCAGTCTGCACTGATAGCAAAGGTAGATAACAGAGTACTTTACACCTTTGGGGTGCTTGAACTCTATGGCATGAAGAAACATCACAAGCATAAGGGGATGGAATGCCTGATTAATGTTTGGGAATGGGAGGGGAAGTAGGAGGGATAGGATTGCCTCTGTGAAGCCGAGGATTGATTGTTCCAGGTTATCCTGTTAATTTGACAACTTGTAGCACTTAAGTCTTGCCGTTGCTAGATAGTAGACATTGGAGACATGCATAGGTATGGATCTAGGTAATAATAACAATGCATGTTCATATAAAGAAATCTCTACATCATATTCATGAAGATGGCCTGAAAATATAGGGGATAAATAAGACAGCTGCAAGCCAACAGACCACTCAAAAATGTTGGGATTAGTCCCAAAACTTATGCTGTTCATTATCCATAGCTCAATGATCAATGAATAGGATTCAGATGATGGCTTAGGTGGTGGTGTAGGAAGAAAGATAAGAGTCACAAGAGAATAATATCTCTAGACCCAGATATACTGTCAACATGCCTCAATTTGTGAATTTAAAGATTTTAAATAAACTGCCACATAAACTTAAAGTTCTTTCACAATCATAAAAATTACATAAAACATTGAATAAACCCAAATATCCTATTGTTCTTGGCTGAAAAAACATTAAGTTTGTGCTAAAATGTATCCCAAAATAAACAATAAATCTTTCCTGCCATTTATTTAAAATCTTTGAATTCAAAAATTGAGGCATATTGACAGTGGATAGAGGCTATGTGTATGAGCACAGCCTACAGCCTTCAACATGTGTAACAACACATGCATGAG
>WNFC01006993.1_pt1 | contig 12418 bp, 8 predicted proteins | sample 5400541 | NCBI WGS metagenome assembly WNFC01 (sample SAMN13153342, study PRJNA577476) | soil metagenome | isolation source: 120 cm saprolite under Douglas fir tree site 2 hole 2 replicate 1 | place: USA:California | collected 2015-04-18
GCTCCTCGGCCTGTCGCCGAAGATGGCCGGCCTGCTCTCACGCATCCCGTTCGTGAGGGCGATCACCGAGCCGATCCCGGCCCAGGTCGTCGCCGCCGGCGTGATGATCGCCTGGCACCTGCCCCCGCTCTACGACGCGACCCTTCGCTCCGAATCGCTGCACGTCGTGGAGCACCTCATGTTCATCGGCGCGGGTCTGGTCCTGTATTGGCCGATGCTGGAGGCGACGTCGGCTTACGCGCGGTGGCAGATGTCACCCGGGATCAAGCTCCTGTACATGCTCGCCGCGACCCTGCCCCAGGACGGGGTCGCCCTCGTCCTTCTCTTCTCGCGCGTGCCGTTCTACGACTTTTACGTGCAGGCGCCGAGGCTGGTGCCATCGCTGACCCCGCTCATCGACCAGACCCTCGCGGGCGCGGCCCTGATGGTCCTCGGCAAGCTCACGATGGGGATTGCCGCCCTCGCGGTGTTCTTCCGGTGGTTCGGGGGCGAGCACCTCGCCGACCGCGCACGGCTCACCTGGCGTATGTAACGCGAACCGATCCTAGGAGCCGGGCGGCTGGGCCACGCTGACTACGGTCACGCCGCGCGCGCGCAGCGGTGCCGCATCCAGCGCGCCGCGGCCGTCCAGGACGGCGCGCAGACCCGTCATCCGGGTCCAATCGAGCTCCCGATATTCGCGGTGGAAGGCCTGCACGATCACGGCGTCGACGGCCACAGGCTGGTTCAGATCGACGCTCTCGACCGCCAGGCCGGCCACCTCCTGCGCGGTGAAATGCGGGTCGTGGGCGAGGACCGTGGCTCCAGCCTTGCGCAGGAGTTCGATGACAGTGAGCGCGGTCGAGAAGGACAGCTCCTTGACGTCTTCCCGGTAGGACAAGCCCAAGACCAGGACTCGCTTTCCTTCGAGTCCGCCCAGCGCGTCGTCGAGCCAATGGAGGCAGCGGGCCGCCATCGCGTCGTTGACCTCGCGCGCGACTCGCACGAGCTCGAGCTCGCCGTCGCGGCTGTCGTTGAGTAGGAAGTGCGGGTACACCGGGATGCAGTGGCCGCCGACGCCGATACCCGGCCGGTGGAGATGCGAGAACGGCTGCGTGTTCGCGACCACGAACGCCTCTTTCGTATCCGCGCCCCTGGCACCGCCGTAAAGGGCGAGCTGGTTGGCGAGGGCGATGTTGACGTCGCGATATGTGGTCTCCGCCAGCTTGGCGAACTCGGCGGTCTCCGAGTTGGCGACTCCGCGCACCTCAGCGTCGAGCGCGGCTTGGTAGAAGGCGACCGCCCGGCGTGTGCTCTCCTCGTCCAGGCCGCCGACGATCTTCGGATAGCGGGCCAGGTCCTGGAACACGCGGCCTGTGTAGAGGCGCTCCGGGCTGAAAGCGACGTAGAAGTCCTTGCCACAGATGAGGCCGGATTCCTTTTCGAGGAGCGGTGCGACGTGGGCTCGAGTGGCGCCCACCGGCAGGGTCGTCTCCATGATCACGAGGGCGTCTTGATTCAGGCCCTTGCCCACGGCCCTCAGCGCGGCGTCGAGCATGCTGTAGTCGGGCTTCTTGTCGTGGCCCACGACGAGCGGGACTATGACAATCGCGACCTCCGAGGAGCGAGTGGCCTCGCTCGTGTCGGTGGTCGCGGTCAAGTTGCCGGAGCCGACGGCGGCGCTCACCGCGCCGGCCAGACCCGGCTCCTCGTCGATGTAACTCTGGCCGGCGTTGACGGACGCGACTACGTCCTCTCTGATGTCGGCGCCGATGACCCGATGGCCTTTGCCGCCCAGCTGGGCGGCCAGGGGCAGCCCGATCTTGCCGAGGCCGACGACTACGATCCTGTAGGACTTGCTCACGGCGACGCTTGGCGCGCGAAGTCGAGCACGCGGCCTTCGTTCGCGGAACGAATCAGGTCGAGCGCCAGCGCCAGCGCTTTCAGCCCGTCCTCGCTGCCGACCTCCGGCGGTGTCTTGTTCCCGACCGAAGCCAGGAACGACTCGAGCTCGAGGCGCAGGGGCTCGGCGCGATCGACGATATGCCGGAGGAGCGTTCCCTCGCTTACGCCGGTGAGAAGGGACAGCGGGAGCTCGGCCCCGGTGGCGACACTGTTTTCGAAGAAGGTCAGGTCTTGCGTCAAGTAGTTGAGGTGCAGCATCCCGCGCTCGCCCAGCACCGAAAGCTCGCGGATTTTCGTCGGCGTGAGCCAGTTGACCTGCATGACGCCGACCGCGCCATTGTCGAATCTCAACAGGGCGTTGAGCATGTCCTCGTGCTCGGTATGGATGCGGCGTTCGGTCTCCGCATATAGGCGCACCACCTCAACCCCCAGCAGATAGCGCATGACGTCGAGGTCGTGGGTCGCGAGGTCGATCACAGCTCCGACATCTCGGATGCGCGAAGGAAACGGGCCCTGCCGTCGCGAGTGGACCTGGAAGATCCGGCCCACCTCGCCGGCCTGGAGCCGCTTCTTGAGCTCCCGAACGGCGGGGTTGAAACGCTCGACATGGCCGATGGCCAGGATCGTGCCCCGGTTCTTGGCCGCGACGATGAGCTGCTGTGCCTCACCGAGGTCCGTGGCGATCGGCTTCTCCATCAACACATGGAGGCCCCGCGCGATGGCGGCCAAGCCTACCTCGAGATGGAATCGCGTCGGCACCGCGATGGTCACTGCATCCAGGGACGCGCGGTCGAACATCTCGCCATAGGACCGATAGCCCGTCAGGCGGCGCTTCCTGGCCCAAGCCATGGCTTCCTCGGTGGGGTCGCAGACCGCCACCAGGTCCGCCTCGTCGATGTCGTCCAGGACTCGCGCGTGGCTGCGTCCCATCACGCCGAGCCCGACCACTCCGATCCGGATCATCCCGAGAGCTCCTCTCGCACCGCCCGTGCGATGCGATGTAGGTGCGTTTCGGTGAGAGCCGGGTGGACCGGCAGGCTCAGCACTTCGCGGGCGAGGCGTTCGGCGACCGGGAACGACAAGCTGTCGTAGCCGCGCTCAGCGTAGACGGGCTGATGATGGACGGGGATGGGGTAGTAGACGCCGGTTCCGATGCCACGCGCGTCGAGCCGCCGGCGCAGGCCGTCGCGGCCGTCCTCAACGCACACCGTGTACTGGTGGTAGACGTGCTTGTAGCCGCTGCGCTCCTCCGGCACCGCCAGTCCGCGTAACCCGGCCAGCCCAGTGCCGAGGATCTCGGCGTTGCGGCGGCGCGTCGCGTTGAAGCCGTCGAGGCGTTCAAGCTGCACGAGGCCGATCGCCGCTGCGATGTCCGTCATTCGGAAGTTGTATCCGAGCACCTGATGGTGGTAGCGCTCGCCCTCTCCATGTTGGCGCAGCGATCGAGTCGCGGACGCGATGTCGGGGTCATCCGTGGTGATGAATCCACCTTCGCCGGAGGTCATGTTCTTGGTCGGGTACAGGGAGAAGACGGCTGTGTTCCCGAGCGCGCCGACCTTCCGACCGTGCACGGTCGCACCGTGCGCCTGGCAAGCGTCCTCGATCAGGACAAGTCCGTGTCGCCTAGCGATTTCGCCCAGCTCCGGCATCGGCGCCGGATGCCCATATAGATGGACGGGGAGGAGGGCGCGGGTTCGTGGCGTGATCGCCGCCTCCACGCGCGCTGGATCGATACAGAAGTCGCGGCGCGCGACATCGGCGAACACGGGCGTCGCCCGTGCGAAGAGCACCGAGTTTGCAGAGGCGATGAAGGTGAACGGCGTGGTCACGACTTCGTCGCCCTCTCCGATCCCGTGCGCAAGGAGTGCGAGGTGCAATCCAGCCGTGCCGGAGGAAACGGCGACCGCGTATTTCACCCCGATCCAGCGCGCAAAAGCCTCCTCGAACGCAGCCACGACGGGCCCCTGCGCAAGCTGGCCGCTTTCGAGAACCTCCACCACCGCTCGCTTCTCTTCGTCGCCGATCATCGGATGAGCAATCTCGATACGGGGCTCGCTTACCACGGGCCGCGCCTGCTTCACGAAGGCCTCACCGAGCCGGCTGCATCGCATTGGTACGTCCTGCCGCATGCCTCGCAGGCGAGTAGGCCCGGCCCCTTTTCGCGGAGGCGACGCCCACACACACAGACGCTGCCCGCGAGCCGGGCTGGGTTGCCCGCGACCAGGCCGTAGTCGGGGACGTCGCGTACCACCACGGCCCCTGCGGCGACGAGCGCCCAGCGACCGATCGTGATGCCGGCCACCAACACCGAGGAGGCGCCGATCGATGCGCCCTCTCGGACCAGAATCGTGCCGATCTCCCAGTCCGAAGCGGTCTTCGTGGACCTGTCGGGGTTGACAGCGCGCGGATGCCGGTCGTTGGTGAAGCACACATGCGGGCCCACGAAGACGCCGTCCTCGAGCGTAGCGCCTGGGTAAATCGAGGCGCCGTTCTGGATCTTGACCCGGTCGCCGATGACGACCCCCTCGCCGATGTAGACGCCCTTGCCCAGGGTGCATTCCACGCCGATGCGGGCTTGCTCGCGAACCTGCGCCAGGTGCCAGACCTTCGTGCCAAGCCCAAGCACGGCATCCTCGGCCACGAATGCCGACGGATGAACGTAGGCGGGTTGCTGGGTCATGGTGGGTTCCCAGGGTACCGCCGCGGCACCGGATCCGGGTTAGATAGGGTAGGTCGTCAAGGCAGGCCCAGAGTGGCCGCACGCTGTGCCGAATGGCGCTTGCGAAACCATGCCCACGTCGCCGCGAGCCCGGCGTTGCTGGATACCTTCGCTTTCCAGCCCAGGTAGCGATGCGCGCGGGTCGGGTCGAGGCACACGCGCCGAACCTCGAACTCGCGAGCAGGCAGAAACTCGGTCTTCGTGTGCCGGCCCGAATCCTCGAGCAAGCGCTTGACGATCGCGTTGATGCTGGTCTCGCGCCCTGTGCCGATATTGACCTCACCCGAGACGCGAGCCAGCACGGCGGCCACGTTGGCGGCGGCGACGTCGCTCACGTAAACGAAATCGCGCGTTTGCCCGCCGTCTCCGAAGATGCGCAGCGGGGCGCGGTCGAGAATCCGGTAGCACGTGATCGCGACGACGCCGGTGTCGCCCGTGCCGTCCTGCCGCGGACCGTAAACGTTGCCGTAGCGAAGCGCGAGCGTCGAGATCCCATGCCGCAATGCCAGCGCCGCCATGTAGATCTCCTCCGCTCGCTTGGATGCGCCGTGGGCGGAGAGCGGGTTCGCCTTGTAGATCTCCCGGGCGGGCAACCTCGCTCCTTCGCCATAGATGGTGCCTCCCGACGATGCGATCACCAGTCGTCGCGCGCCTGATTTGACCGCGGCGTCGAAGAGCCCGATCGAGCTGGCGAGGCTGTCTTTGACGTGCTCGCCCGGATCACGGGCCGCCTTCTGCACGCCGCCCTTCGAGGCGAGGTGCAGCACCACTTCCGGCTTGAAGCCGGCCAATGCCTTGGCGGCACCGACCGATCCACAATCGGCCGACACCACCTCGACCTCGGTGGGGAGCGGCTCTCCGCACGGGTGGCTGTGGTCGTCGATCACGAGCACGGTGGCCCCCTTCGCCACGAGCATGTCGACGGTGTGCGATCCGATGAACCCGGCTCCACCGGTCACGGCAACTCGGACGCTCCCGGGGTCGGGCATGACCCGACAGCTTACTTGACGGGGTGCGTGCCGCCTCCCTAGAGTGTCCGCTGCGTCGTCCTAGCACATGTCCCGACAGCGAATCCGCCACTTCGCCGTCGCTCTCTCCTTGAGCGTCATCGTGACCGCAGCCAGTGCCATGCCGGCAGTGGCCAGAACCGCGACGCCCGCAAAAGCCCCTTCAACGACCGCAATCGGCGCGCGGGCACCAGCAGTGGTGGGTATGGTCGCGGCACATACAAGCCGGGAAGTCTTCGGCTTCGCTCTGGCGAGCAGCCTGTCGGACCCGACGATCGGATACCCAAGCTGGAACTTCGATTTGCTATCGACGGTCGCGGTCTTCGGCGTACATGTCGACACCTCGGGCCACTTCGTGGGTGACAACGGCTGGACGGTTTGGAACTCACCGGCCATCCCCGCCCTCATCGCCGTCGCGCATCAACACGGCGCCAAGGTCCTGCTGACGATCATCCTGCAGGATTTCAGCCCGGGCACTCCCAACATGTGCGCGGGCCTGGCCAATGCCGACGCCACCGTGGCGCAAACGTTGGCCGAGATCAAGGCGAAGGCTGTCGACGGGGTCAACATCGATTACGAGGGGCTCGACGGGGCGTGCGGCAGCGGCGACCCATATTGGGCTCAGCATGCGATGACGAGCTTGACCCAGAAGATGCGCGCGGCGCTTGGCTCTTCCTTATATCTGTCTGTCGACACATACGCGGGCGCAGCCGCCGACCCGTACGGCTTCTTCGACATCACCGGCCTGTCGGCCTATGTCGACTCCATGTTCGTCATGGCCTATGACATGGAGTACTCGAACTACTCGAGCGCGCCGGTCTACTGCAGCCGCTTCTGCCTCGGCCCGACTTCACCGCTCACCTCGTATCGATACAACGACAGCGCCGTCATGGCCTCATACATCGCGGCCGCACCGGCAGGCAAGGTCATCCTGGGAGTGCCGTACTACGGACGGAAGGCATGCGTCGGCGGTTTGGGCCCCAATCAGTACCCGACTTCGAGCGTCGTCGCCGACTCGTACCTCGACGCAGCGGGCGAAGCCGCCTACTTCGAAGTCCAGCCCGGGAGCTACGTCGTCCATCGCGAATCTAACTCGTCGGGCCTGGAGCGCTGGGACACATGGTTCAACACCGCGCTCGGCTGCACGCGCGAGCTGTACTGGGACGACGCTGTTTCGCTGGGCAAGAAGTACGACCTCGTCAACTCCGACGGCCTGCGCGGAGTCGGGATCTGGAACCTGAACTACGGTGGCGGCGCGCCCGAGCTCTGGGCAGCGCTCTCCAGCCATTTCGTGCGATGCAGCGGGGCTACCATCAGCGCCTCGCCGGCGTCGCCTCAAGGCACCGGCGTCCATGTGACCCTCAGCGCCGGCTCCAGTGGCTGCGCGAGCCCGCAGTACCGCTTCTGGGTCCTGCCTCCGGGCGGCGCGTGGACGATCGTCCAGGACTACAGCGCCGCGACGACATACAACTGGACCACGACCACGCTCGCCGGGAGTTATCGACTCGAGGCGGACGTGCGCGCTAACTCAACCGGCGACTACGATGCGGTCGCCAACCTCACGTACGGGCTGAGCGCTTGCGCCAGCGCCGCGCTGGCGGCGGATCACACCTCGCCGCAGAGGCCGGGCACCTCCATCGTCCTGTCCGCCTCCGCCACCTGCCCGGGCACTCCGCAGTACCGGTTCTGGATCCGGCCGCCGGGCGGCGCGTGGAGCGTGGTCCAGGACTTCGGCGCGCCGGCCGCCTATACCTGGAACACGACCGGCAAAGCGGTCGGCGCCTATTCGCTCGAGGTCGACGTGCGCGACCAGGGTTCGACGGCGACTTATGAGGCGGTCGGCCGCTTGGCCTTCACCCTCGACCCTCCATGCGGCGCGCCGACGCTCACGACCAGCCCCGTAGCGCCGCAGGGAACGGGCGCGGTGGTGACGCTTTCCGCCACCACAAGCAGCTGCCCGAGCCCGCTGTACCGTTTCTGGGTCGAGCCTCCCGGAGGCACGTGGACCGTCGTGCAGCCGTACGGCTCGGCCGCAACGTACAGCTGGCACACGGCCGGCCTGGCGCCGGGGACGTATCGCCTCGAGGTCGACGTACGCGACCAGAGCAGCCTGGCGGCATATGACGCCGTCGCCAACATCAACGATGTGATCAGCGCCTGCAGCGGCGCCAAGCTCACGACCGACCAGGTATCGCCGCAGCCGCCGGGAACCAGCATCGTTCTGAGCGGAGCCGCGACCTGCGCTGGAACCGCGCAGTACCGCTTCTGGGTCAGGGCTCCTGGCGGAAGCTGGACCATCGTCCAGGACTACGGCCCGACAACCACCTTTGCGTTGAACACGGTCGGCAAGCCCTCCGGCGCGTACGGGCTCGAGGTCGATGTTCGCAACCAGGGGTCGACCGCCGTGTATGAGACCGTCGCCAATCTGACTTACCTCATCGACGTCTGCACCGGCGCCAGGCTCACCAGCAATCTGGCCTCGCCGCAACCGCACGGCACTGCCATCGTCCTGACCGGCAGCGCCACATGCCAGGGCACGGCCCAGTACCGGTTCTGGGTCCGCGCTCCCGGCGGGAGCTGGACCATCGTGCAGGACTACAGCGCTACGAGCACGTTCACGTGGAGCACCACGGGGAAACTGGCCGGCACGTACTCGCTCGAAGTCGACGTACGGGACCAGGGCTCGACGGCGACGTACGAGACGGTCGCCAACATCACCTTCGCCCTCACCTAGCCCGGGCCGCGCGCCCCGCGAAGCCTGGTTTCGCATCTCTTGCGCTAACGGCGCGCATCCGGCCCGCCGCAGACGCGCGTTTCGCTCAAAAAATGCGAAATGGTGCGATGACCACGCGCTCTCAGCCTCCCCGCCCACGCGAATAGACTCTGCCGCGTGAAGGCCCCGCCGCTCGCGTGGATCGAGCGATGGTCCCTCCGCGCGGGCCTCTTCCTGCTGCCGCTGGGCTTCTCGCTGGACACCTACGACCAGTACGTGCTGCCGAAGCTCCTCGTCGCTCGCGCCCTCGTCCTCCTTCTTCTCCTTCTCTTCGTGACGCGCATCGCCATCAGCGGGCAGGTCACGATCAAGCGCACACCGCTGGATCTCCCGCTGCTCGCGTTCGTCGCGTCAGCGGTCCTGTCCACTGTCGTGGCCGAAAACCAGAACGTTGCAATCTTCGGGACGTACGGCCGCTACGACGGCCTGTTGACTCTGCTCACGTACGTGGCGCTGTTCTGGCTGGTGGTGCAGACGCTGCACAGCACGGCCGAGGCGCGCAGCCTGCTGCGCGTGCTGCTCGCAAGCGGCTACGTGGTCGCGATCATCGCCATCCTTCAATCCGTCAACGACACCGTCAGGCAAGGCGAGGTCGTCCCCGCATTCGGCAGCCTCGGCAACCCCAATGTGTTGGGAGCGTTCCTGGCGATGGTCTTCGCGCTCGCATGCCGTGAGCTCGTCGCCGCGCATTTGATTTCGACGCGGATCCTCACCATCAACGTGCTGGCCATCGTCGGGCTCGCGCTGCTGCTCTCATTCAGCCGCAGCGGGTGGCTCGGGGCAGCGGTCGGCACCGCCATCATCGTTGCCGTCGCAGCGCGGAAGCGCGCCTCCCGACTCAGCGTAGCGGCAGGGCTCGCCGCGATCCTCGTCGCCGTGCTGGTCGTGGCGGCCGTCGCCGGCCGGCGGCTGGGCGGGGGGTTCGAGCTCGAACGACTGCTGGTCGCTCGCGCCCTCACTCTGTTCAACCTCAGCACTTGGGGCGGCTCTCGCCTGCACATCTGGGTGGACAGCCTCAGGCTCATCGCCAGCCGGCCGCTCGCCGGCTACGGGCCGGACAACTTCGGACTCGTCTTTCCCCGCTTCCAGACCGGTGACTGGGGCCTGGGCGCCCGAGACGTGCATCAGCAGATCGACAAGGCCCATGCAGAAACGCTGCAGGTGATGGCGACCCAGGGCCTGATCGGGCTGGCCGCATATGTATGGACGGCGGCGGCGTTCGTGCGCTCGTTCTGGGCGGGACACCGCCAGGAGATGTCGGTCGGCATCCTCGCCGCTTTCGCCGCTTACCAGATCACCATCCAGCTCAACTTCACCGCCCTCGGGTCGGCGGTTCCGTTCTGGATCTTCACCGCCGCGGCGATCGTGTCGTTCGAAGCCGAGAGACCGCGGGTGTCGGTGATCCCCTGGCCGAGACCAGCGCGAGGCGTCGCCATCGCGGTCGCGGCAGGCCTGGTGGCAGCAGCCGTGCCTGCGGTCGTCAATCCGTACCTCGCCGACTCCCAGCTGCGGCTAGCCGTGAACGCCGAGTACGCGGGCGATCGCAACGCGGCATGGATGTTTGCAGGGCGTGCCGCCGGCCTGGCGCCCCAGGAGAGCGTCAATGAGGTCGAGGTCGCCAACGTCGCGATCGACCGGCATGACCTTGCAGCGGCGCGGGCGGCCTATCTCGATGCGATCCGCCTGGGCACCTACAACCCATTCGTCTACCGCAACCTGGCCCTGGTCGACATTCAGCTCGGGCTCCGGGCCGAGGCGCTGAGCGCCGCCCAAAAAGCAGTCGAGCTCGACCGCTTCGACCCCGCCAACCAGGCGCTTTTGGCCCAACTTGAGGCTCCCTCGTAACCATTCGAGCCGCCGCTACGATTCCTCAGCATGGAGCCGCGCAGGGGTTTCCCAACGATCCCGGGCAACCGCAACCAGCGAATCGCGGTGGCGGTCGTGGTCACGATCGTGACCGTGATGATCATCGACGCCGTCGTGCTGGCGATGACTCCGTGGGGCTGCGGTCCGGCGAATTTCCTACACGTCAAAACGTCCTCGAAGTGTCAGGCCGCGGCGTCTGTTTCAAGGCCGACACCCGTCTCCTCGCTCTCCACGCCAACGACAATCACCGGGCCCACCCCGCGAGCCGCCGCAAGTTCCTCCGCGAGTCCATCCGCCGCGGCCAGCCCTTCCGCCCCTCCCGCGCCGTCCGGCCCATCTCCGGTCAGCCCCTTCGACAGCCCCACCTCGCTGGGTCCCTTCCCCGGCCCGGCGCCCATCAACCCGTTCGGCTGTGGCGCGTCGTGCGCCGGAGCGAGCGGCGGGCTCGCACTCAGCTGCCGGCTGCCGATTTTCGATCACCTCCCGGGCAGCGGCGGCTTCGTCATTCTGCCCAGCGGCACCTTCCAGCCAGATCCGCGCAGCGCGGTCCTGGTCCCGAACGCGAACCCCGCGGCGGGAGCTGCGGTGCCCCCCGCAGCCATGCAGTGGTTCGGGTTGACCTACGACCGCGGCTATTCAAAGTGGCTCCCCGTGCCGTATGCATGGGTCACGCCTGACGGCACGCAGTACGCATACCCGGGCTCACCAGACGGCATCTACATCGTCAACGTCCGTGATGGCTCGCAGGTCGAGCTCGGAGCAGGCCAGGCGTGGGCGGTGGTCGACGTCGAGGCCGTCGGTGTATACGCAGAGGGAAGTCCTGATGCACCGTCCCCTACCACCGGATCGATTGTCGGACTCTGGCTGCTGCCATTCTCGGGCGCGATCAAGCAGATCACGTCCACCGGCTACTGGCAGGCGTTGACGAGAGGGGCGGCCTACGGCACGGCGACACCGTCGGTGCCGGCCGGAACGACGAACACGATCATCAAGCTCGACCTCAGTACCGGAGCCACGTCTGAGTGGTTCACTCAACCCGGGGCCCAGAGCGCGGTCTTCGGATTCGATGTCAAGGGCGACCCGGTGATCATCGCCACGGGACAGTCCTGGACCTCGATCTGGATCTCGGTCTCGCCCAACCGCGGGTTCCTGATCTCGAACGCCTACACGGCATCGTCATATCAACAAGGCTTCACTCCGAACGGTCCACCGCTCGGCGACAGTCATGGCGTCTGGTTTTCGTCCTATGAGGGCATCGCCCTGTACGCAAACGATGGCAATTGGTACTGGATGAACAGCTACGGCGGAACAATCGCCGGGGAGTGCGCATAGATCATGTTCCTGGGTTCTCGGCTTCAGCGAGTCGTTTCCGCAATCGTCCTCACCGTCGTCACCCTCGCGGTCGTCGGCGTCGTCGTCCTCGCCACCACCCCGCTTGGCTGTGGGCCCGCCAAAACGATGCACATCAAGCTTGGCTCAGCCCAGTGCGTGCCGGTGGCATCGCGCAACACACTTGCCTCACCATCGCCATTCTTCGCGCCGACCGGCCAACCGAGCCAGATCCCGACGGCAAACCCCAACCAAGCGCCTGCCTCCTACTACCCACAGCCCCAGCCCGCCACCTACTACCCCTACCCCGACTCGACATCCGGCAGCTTCCCGTCGTTCACGGGCGCAGCCTCCGGCCCCAGTCCCGCCCAGCTCGCAATCAACTGCAGGTTGCCGATCTTCGCCGGCGGGCCCGGGAGCGGCGGCTTTGTGATGTTCCCGGGCGGCGCCTTCATGGCGGACCCGAGGAGCGCAGTTGCCGTTCCTTCGCCGAGCCCTAGCGCTTCGCCGCCGCCCCCGCAGTACGGCTATGGATACCAGGGCTGGTTTGGATCGACCTACGACCGCGCGTACTCCCGATGGCTGCCGGTGCCATACGCGTGGGTTTCGCCTGATGGGGCGCGGTACGCACACCCGGGTACACCTGACGGCATCTACGTCCAGAACGTCTCCAACGGCACGCAGGTCGAGTTAGGGGAGGGTTCGACCTGGCAGGTGCTGGCGGTCGGAGCCACGGCTGTGTACGCAGTCAAGGGATCGACCGGTGGCCTGTGGCTGCTGCCGTTCGCCGGTGGCGTCACCACGATCACGACGTCAGGCTATTGGCAGGCCGTGCACGGG
>WNFC01029179.1_pt1 | contig 12417 bp, 12 predicted proteins | sample 5400541 | NCBI WGS metagenome assembly WNFC01 (sample SAMN13153342, study PRJNA577476) | soil metagenome | isolation source: 120 cm saprolite under Douglas fir tree site 2 hole 2 replicate 1 | place: USA:California | collected 2015-04-18
GTCCACAGGGAGTGATTCTGATTGTTGGTTGCTCGCATCCAGGGGTGGAGCACATCGTGCAGGAAGCGGCGGCCATCGACCCTCACATCAGCATTCTGTTCGGCGGGTTGCACCAGATCCAGAAACCCGATCCCGAGGTGAAGCGCATAGCTGCTGTGTTGCACGACCAGTACAAGCTGGAACGCGTGGCGCCGGGACATTGCACCGGCGAGCCGGAGTTCGCGGCCCTGAAGAGAAAATTTGGCGACCACTACGTGTACGCGGGCGGGGGATCAGTGATTGATCTGCCGGTCGCTACTGTAGCTCGAACAGCCAGCGCAGGACAGTAAGGCGCGTGGCCAATCCTTCCTGTTTTTGGGAGCGTTGGCCGCCGTCCGCCCTAGCAATCTTCTCGAACTTCAATGCGTGGGCGGATGGCCTATCCTTTCGCGAAGTCGCGAAAGCGGCGTGCGTTCAGGTTCGCAATTTTCGGAAAAACTGGCGCAGGTCTCCCACCAGAAGTTCCGGTTGTTCCCAGCAAGCGAAATGCCCTCCTCGCGGCATTTTGGTGTACTGCACCAGGTTGAAGTTTCGCGCGAGCACGCTTTGGGGAGGATCCAAGGTCGGCAACTCATGCGGGAAAGAAGCGAAGCCTGTCGGTACGTTCACCTTCGCGGTGAGATTGGAACTCTCGTCCGCTCTGCCCCGGTAATACCACGCGGAGGTGCCTATGGTGTTCGAAACGAGGTAAATCATCACATTCGTTAGGACCTGGTCTTTCGTGAAGACGGGCTCAAGCTCGTTGGGCGAATCGCTCCAGCCCTTCAGTTTTTCAGCGATCCAAGCCGCCACGCCGAGCGGGTTGTCCGTGAGAGCAAACGCAACGGTCTGGGGCTTGTGCGTTTGCTCGTTGTAATAGTCCCTTTCAACAGCAACGAAAGCGTTCACGGTGCGCACCCAGGCGCGCTCCTGTTCGGTCTGTTCCGCTTCGGGAGGCGGAGGAACCCCAACACCATTGAAGTGGATCCCCAGGAGTGAGTCCGGATATTGGTGGGCCAGTTGATTCGTGACTCCACTTCCCACATCTCCTCCCTGCGACCCGTATTTCGCGTACCCCAGCACCTCGGTCATGAGCCGATTCCAGAGCGTGGCAGTGGTTGGCAGGCCGATGGGTTTGCCTTTGGGCTTGGAGGAAAAACCAAATCCTGGCACCGAGGGCACAACCACGTCGAAGGCGTCCTCGGGCGAGCCGCCAAAGCGGGCGGGATCTGTCAGTGGTCCGATCGCTTCCAGGAACTCGAAGACAGAGCCGGGCCAGCCGTGGGTAAGGATCAGCGGAACGGGCTTTGGCCCGCGTCCCTTCACATGATAAAAATGAATGTCATACTCGCCAACTCGGGCGAGGAACTGCGGGTAGCGGTTCAGGTTCATTTCCGCTTTTCGCCAGTCAAACTGCGTGGTCCAATACCGGGCCAAAGCCTTCATGTAATCCCAGTTGGCGCCGTAGCGCCAGTCACTCGCCTCAAGGCGGTCGGGCCAGTGCGCTTCACGCACGCGGTTGAGGATTCTGTCGATGGCTGCCTGGGGAATATCGACGCGGAAGGGTCGTGGGGCGGCGCCGGGAGCCTGGGCGTATGGGCGGCTTTCCGCCAGCAGGGGAACGCTGCCCGCTGCAACAAGCGTTTCCAGCAACGCACGTCGCGACATGTGTCGAAAGGAATGGGGTTCCATGTTCAGCTCCTCGCGATCCCGGGGTGACCAATGAATTTGCACGCTCGGAAATTGTCCATAATTACAATATTAGTACTGAATCTTTAAATTATATTATAAGTTATCACAAGCGTACCGTGATTCGCGCTTCAGGGGCTAAAGCCCAGTTTTTACCGGCGTTTTGATGTCGCGGCTGAAGCCGCGACCCACAAAGCTTATTTATGAGATGGCCTCTGGCCAAAATCGGTACCGCTGGCCGGGAACGTATGTGAATACTCGCTCTTTCTCCCGCACATGTTTCAATGCCACAACCCAGGCACGAAACGCTTTTGTAGCGCCCCGACAGGGTCGGGACACTTCAAGATTCAAGCACATGCCCGCCTGAAGGCGGGCGCCACATGGACCAAAACCAAGTTCTCATCCAGACCCGCACGGAGCAGGCCTTCATTGGTCCTTTCCGCCCATCTGGACCTCAAAGCCATCTGGATCCTTGATGTGGAAACTGCCGGTGGTCTCCCGCACCTCCAACCCCCGGCGTTTCAACTCCGCTCCGACCGCCTCCTTAACTTTCTTGTCCGTGTCCCAGTTGGCGATGGAGTAAGCGATATGATCGACGCCCTTCGTGTCGGAAGGCCGGCTACTCGCATTACGGACCACAAGGAGCGATTCGCCCACCGACAGACGGCATTGCTTTCCGTCGTCCCTCGAAACCTTCATTCCGAACAGATCCGCATAGAAGTCGCGAGTCTTCCCGTAATCGGCCACCTGATAAGAAACATGGTTGATGTAAACGGCTTGGGTTACTTTGCTATCGGCCGCGGCTATCGGCGCTGCGCTCGCGGCCGCGACCGTTGACGCCAGGGCCAAGCTCTGAATAAGCTGTCGCCGGGTCATCTTTCCCTGTTCGAAGTCCTGAAGAAGTTTCGCCATGATGTGTTCCATTGCGTGTCCTCCTTTTTGAAGTCCAAATTTTGCTTAGTCCGGCCGGGTAAACGCCTGTTTGCCGATAATTTACCAGAATCTAGCATAGAAGGGGGTCCTATTCACACTGACTAAATTTTTCCGAAGACGATGCACCGCTGAATTCATCATCGCAGAGCGGGTATCGGTTCAGGCGGAAACAACCGAAAGCGCACCGTGCACCTTGCGGGTCGGCCGGACGGTGATTTCAACGTCCTGGCGCAGAGCCGTGAGGAACTCCATGAGGCGCCCGACCGAGAAGTTACCCGCGCGATTCCGCATGAGCAAAGAGACCTGAGGCTGGCGCACCCCGAGGATTTTGGCGATCTCGACCTGTGTCATGTCTCTGTCCTTGAGGATCGCATAGATTTGCAGGGTGAGTTGCGCCTTGAGCAGCTCTTGCTCCGGATTGGGAAGGCCAAGGTCTGCAAAGACGTTTCCACTGCCTTCCATTACGCGGGAAACATGTTTGCGTGTTTTTCTTGCTTTGGGTTTCATGCTAGTTTTGCCTTTCTTTAAAGTCCCGCTCGGCTTCCGCTAGCCGCCGCTTAATTAACTCGATCTCCCTCGCCGGCGTGGCAATACCTTTTGCGGATTTCTTCTGAAACACGTGCAAAACGTAGATGGCAGCCTGGAAACGCACCGTATAAACCGCCCTCCATGCGTTTCCATGGTGCGAAGCCACAATTTCGAGCACGCTGGCTCCCCCAAAGCCTTTGAGGGGCTTGGCTGCGGGATCGGTCTTGCCCTCCTGGGCTGTATAGAGCGCGTGTCCGATCTCGATCCTGACCGGGCTAGGGAAAGAGCGCAAATCCTTGAGCGACGTTCCAATCCACCTGACGGGCTTTACTTCCTCACGCACCTGCATACCAGTATATATATATAATTATATTCGTGTCAAATCATTCATGGCGGCAGAGGGCCAACGCCTCTTAGCCGCGCCGTATTTGAGTTGTTTGTTTGGCGTTTGACCGCATGCTGCCAGGGTGCTACAGTTTTTTAGCATTTCCACTTCCGGTGGGGCCGTGGCGCAGTTGGGAGCGCGCCTCGATGGCATCGAGGAGGTCGTGGGTTCGAATCCCATCGGCTCCACCAAATTGAAATGTTGCTAAGCGCCTCCCGGTTGTACCGGGAAGGTCGTGGCTTCGAATCCCATCGGCTCCACAAATCGAAAAAACATTTCACAACCGAGGGCACAGAGAGCACGGAGAAGAGCAAGGCAGAGAAGAAATTTCGCCGGCTCACGGAACCTAACTTGGGTCTCAGTCCTTGCTTGCTTCCCTGCCTCCTTGCCTCCTTCTTCTTTGCGTCCTTTGTGTTCTCGGCGATCTCTGTGTTAACTGCTTTCCGTGAAGTTCGTTTAGAATGGCTGGCCTATGGCGAAACTCACGTTTCTGGGCGCGGCTGGAACGGTCACGGGCTCCAAATATCTGGTCGAAGCGGAGGGCAAGCGGCTGCTGGTGGACTGCGGCCTGTTCCAAGGCTTGAAGGAACTTCGCCTGCGCAATTGGGATTCGCTTCCGGAAAAGCCGGCCTCGTTCGACTGGTGCGTTTTGACGCACGCGCATCTGGACCACACAGGCTACCTGCCGCGGTTGGCGCGCGACGGATTCCGCGGCCCGATCTACGCGGACGCAGCCACGATTGAGTTGTGCAACCTTTTACTTCCGGACTCAGCGCACATCATGCAAGAAGATGCCCAAAACGCGCAGCGTGGAGGGTACACAAAACACAATCCCGCGCTGCCGCTCTACACGCCGGCGGAAGTCGAGCCAGTCCTGAACGCATTTCGCGAAATTCCCCGATCCGGCCCGTTCACCATTTCGCCGCAATTCACGGTGCGCCCCCACGATGCCGGCCACATTCTCGGCTCGTCCAGCCTGGAGCTGACGATCACGGAAAATGGCAAGAAAAGCGTCGTCCTGTTTTCCGGCGATATCGGCCGCTACGACCAGCCGATCCTGAAGAATCCCGAGGCGCCACCGCGTTGCGACGTGTTGCTGTGCGAATCCACGTACGGAGACCGCGACCATCCTTCCGATTCACCGGAGGACGCGCTGGCCGATGTCGTCAATCGCGTGGCGAAGCGCGGCGGCGTAATCGTAATGCCGGCGTTCGCCGTGGGCCGCACGCAAACCCTCATGTACATCATCCGCGAGCTCGAAAACGCGAACCGCATTCCGCGCCTGCCCGTATTCGTCGATAGCCCGATGGCCATCAGCGTCACCGACCTGTATATGCGCCACAAGGAAGACCACGATCTGGCATTCACCACGGAATCGAACAGCGGGAATCCGCTCGACGCGCACACCGTGCACTACATGCGCACCGTCGATGACTCGAAGAAAATCAACAACGTAAAAACGCCGGCCATCATTATTTCCGCCAGCGGCATGGCTACCGGCGGACGCGTGTTGCATCACATCGCGCAGCGCGCACCGGATCCACGAAACGCAATTTTGCTCGCCGGCTTCCAGGCCGAAGGCACGCGCGGCCGCGCTCTCGAAGAGGGTGCGAAGACGCTTCGCATGTATGGCGAGGACGTGCCAGTCGCGGCGGAAGTGGTCAATCTGCGGCAATTCTCCGCGCACGCGGGGAAAAGCGAATTGATGCGCTGGCTGACAGGCCTTCCCGCGCCTCCGCGGCAAACGTATCTTGTGCATGGGGAACCCGCGGCTTCCGCGGCGCTCAAGTCCGCCATCGAGTCAAGTTTTCGATGGCGCGTATTGCTGCCCACTTACCTACAAATCGTAGATCTGGAGGGTTAGCACTACGCCATAGCCGGTTGCGCCGCGTTGCGCGAGAAGTGCTAAAATTAGCCTACCCTCCCCGCACTGGAGGCTCCATGCATTTTCGCCACGCGACGGGCGTTCTCCTACTATTCGTAACCAGCGTGCTGCCTGGCTTGGGACAAAGCCGTCCCACTCCAACCAGGGCCACGTACGGCATTGCTGGTTCGGTTCGCGATGATTATGACCAGCACTCGATGGAAAGTATTCGCGTGGATCTAAAGCAATCAACCGGCACCCCCATAAACACCACATTCACGCGCGGGAATGGCGAATTCGAGTTCTACGGAATTCCCAACGGAGATTACACCATCGAAATTATCGCGCGGGATTATGAACCTTATCGGGAGACGGTTACGGTCGAAAATTCGGTGCGCCGGGGCCTGACCATTTTTCTCCGCAGGCCGATGGCCGTGGCGAGCGCAACCTCCAACGGGTCCATTTCCGCCCACGAACTGAGTGTTCCTCACAAAGCGCACGATGAGTATGAGAAAGGCCTCAACCTGGTTTATTCCAAATCAGATTATAAAGGTGCGATCATCCAGTTTCAGCGCGCCATCAAGGATTTCCCCGATTTCTATGAGGCCTATGCGCAGGAAGGAAGCGCGTACACCTTTCTGGGAGAGATAGATCACGCTGAAGAGGCGATGCGGAAATCCGTTGCGCTCAGTTCGAGCCAATATTCTGAAGCCCTTTTCCTGCTAGCCGGACTGCTCAACAACACCAAGCCTCATGGCATGGCCACTTCGAAATGGCACGGGCGCTTACGGCGCTCAAGCGGCCAGAAGAGGCCGAGAAGAGCGCGAAACAGGCTCGGGACCTGAAGCCGGACAATCCCGCGGTGTACCTGGTCCTTGCAAACATTCATATCCAGCTGCGCGACTATGCAGCGCTGCTGAAAGATCTCGAGACTTACCTGAAGCTCTCGCCGAATGGCCCCGAGGCCGATCAAGCTCGCAAGACACGAGAGGAATTGCAGGTGGTGATGCAGCAGGAGAAAGACCAGGCTCCGGCCAATGAGCAGGATCAATCCCGCTCCAAGACGCAAGATCAATCCAAAACAGACACAAAGGACCAAGAGCGATCCAATACTCAAGTCCGATCCAAGTCCGATGAACATGAGCAATCTCAGTCCAATGAACAAGACCCGCCATTGCTTCCGCCCCTGCCGCCACCTCAGCCAGAACCATAGTTTTCAAATAATTTGGATCCTCGCCATTCATCCTTCGACCGTCACGGTGCTCAGAACGAATAATGCGGATCACAAACTCTCCAGTAGTTGAGCAGATTTGTAGGCCTCGTCTTCCGAAACTGATGTGTAGTAGGGCCGCCATCGAAGAGTTAGATGGTAAGACGGTCTTGCCGTCATACCACTTACGACGTGGAAGAAGCCTCACGTCAAAAGCTTGTCGCTGAAAATTGGATTCCAAAAATTCAGGTGAACTTTTCTTTGAATGTGGAAACCTGCGAGGAGGGTGGCACGTCTAGAGGAACAAGACCACTCGAGGGGTAGGAAGCGACTATCAAAAGGCAACCGACCGTCGGCTTCCTACCCCATAATTCCCGAGTGGCACGCGTTGAGCGTCCCGAGAAAAGTTTCTATACAGCCGCGGTTACGTGGACCCGCGGAACACGCGCCGGCATGGCGGGAATTTCCGTCACACGCAATCCCAGCACAAACATCGGTAGAGGCGCGACGCGCCCCCAGCGGTTCAAGTCCCAACCTGCACGAATGAAATTAATTTCCGGAACCAGGGTAAGATCCAAAACAGCGCGAGTCTCGCCTCGATAGAATTGCTGAGGCAATTTCAATATAGGGTGTGTGCCCCAGTTTTCACCGTCCGCGGAACCCCAGATCGACACATCCACCGACTCCTGCTCGATCTGATCGGTAATATCCATGAGGCAGAAAAATGTGCGAGTCTGGCTCGCACGGATGTCTACCGCAACGCCGTAGCCGCTTTCCTCAACAAGCGTGCCCAGCGGAATTAACTCGAACTCCATGGCCATCCGATTTGCTCCCAGGCTTTAGGGGCAAATTCTAACACACGGCTGGCGAGACGGCTACGAAAGCTGAGGCCGCGCACTAGCTGGGGCGGAGCTTTGACAATTTGTCCGCGCAAGCGGCCAGTGTCGATTCCTTCTTGCAGAACGTGAAGCGGACCTGGCTTGCGCCCTGCGAGGGATCGCCGTAGAAGCTCGATCCCGGCACGACCGCGATGCCGATTTTTTCCACGAGGTAGCGCGAAAAGGAAAGATCGTCGGGAAAACGGAAATCTGAAATGTCCGTCATGATGTAATACGCGCCCGCGGGCTTGAAGCAGCGGAAGCCGGACTCGTTCAAGATACCAAGCATCCGGTCACGCTTCCCAAGATAACTTTCCGCGAGCTTCAGATAGTAACTTTGCGGCAGCTCGAGCGCGATCGCACCCGCCTGCTGGAGCGGCGCGGCGGCGCCAACCGTGAGGAAGTCGTGCACCTTGCGTATGGAGGTGGAGGCTTCCGGCGGCGCGATGGCCCATCCGACACGCCATCCGGTCACACTGTAAGTTTTCGACATGCCGTTGATGGTGATCGTGCGGTCGCGCATGCCGTCGAGCGAAGCCATGGAAATGTGACGCGTACCGTCGTAAATGATGTGCTCGTAGATTTCATCGGTAACCGCGAAGGCGTTCCAGCGCACGCAGAGATCGCGGATGAATTCCAGTTCCTCGCGCGAAAACACCTTGCCCGTGGGATTGTTCGGTGTATTTACAATGATCGCCTTGGTGTGGGGGCCGAAAGCGCGCATTAGTTCTTCGCGATCGAAGCTCCAGTCCGGCGGACGAAGTTGTACGAAACGGGGCGTGGCGCCGGAGAGAATCGCGTCCGGGCCGTAGTTCTCATAGTGCGGCTCGAAGATGACGACCTCGTCGCCAGGATTGATGATCCCCATCATGGCGGCCATCATGGCTTCAGTCGAACCGCAGCATACGGTGATCTCCTGTTCGGGATCGACACGCACGCCCTGCGTGCGCTCGAACTTCCGCGCGATGGCGTCGCGCAGCTCTTTCGCGCCCCAAGTGATCGCGTACTGATTGATGTCGTCGGCAATGGCCTGCCGCGCGGCTTCCTTCACTTCGCTAGACGCCGCGAAATCGGGGAATCCCTGCGCCATGTTCACGGCGTCGTGCTGCAGGGCCAGACGCGTCATTTCGCGAATTACGGACTCGGTAAAGCCTTCCGTCTTGGCGGATAGCATCCGGCGCGCTGCGGTTGCGACTTGGCCCGCGCCGCTCGTCGAGGCCTCTCCCGCGCTCATCGGCTAACCTCAGTCCCTGCGGGCCGCAACGACTCCCCATCGACAGGGCGATTCCCGTCGGACCGGGCAGGCCCCGTTTGCGTCTCCGCAGTTCCCGCTGGACCGTACACCTGTCGATAGACATCCGCGTTGCGAATCACGATTTGCACGTACTCCCTTGTCTCGGTGAACGGAATGGATTCCACGAACTCCGCTGTCTCGAGGTAATTCTGGCCGGCCGTCCATTGCACCACGCGGTCTTCTCCGGCGTTGTATGCCGCGAGAGCCGCTTCCGGCGTCCCGAAGACCTGAATCAGATCGGCCAGATAGCGAGCGCCAAGTTTTAAATTGTAACCTGGATCGGTCAAGCTCGCGCGCGCATATCGTATCTTGAGCTGGCGCGCCAGCTTGGACGCGGTGCTCGGCATCACCTGCATCAATCCCATGGCGCCCTGGTGCGACACCGCGTTGGACTCGAACGCCGACTCCTGCCGAACCAAGCCAGCCATAAACATTGGATCGACATGGTTACCCGCCGCGGCACTTCGCAGGCTCGATTCATAGGGCAACGGGAACGCCGTCCGCCAGGCCTCATTCGGGATTTCGGGCACGCGCCGCGCTTCGAGTTGGGGAAAGGCCTGCCGCATCGCGGTAATTCCAACCGCGTAATGGCCCGCCGCGATGGCGGCCCCGGCGGCATCGACCAACAATCTCGGGGCGCGCGTCGCTGCATAGGCGGCACGATATTCAAGCTCAGCCGACGCGTCGAAAGCGATGTCACTGAGCGCGCGGGCGCGGATTTCACGTTCCTGCGCCTTTGCGGTAAGAGGCTGGTCCATCTGCGGCAGTGGGGGAGCAGGCGGAATCACCGAAAGAAACTCCGCCGGATTCAGCGGCGCGTCGCCGATCCCTTCCGGCTCGGGAAGCAACCGCGCGGCGGCCTTGGCGCCAAAATAAGTCAGCGGAAACCGGGTCGCCCCGGCGCGATAGAAACTACGGGCCAGCGCCGTGTTTCCGGAGCGCTCGTACGCGCGACCCAGCCAATACAGAGCGTCCTGAACGTAGCTCGATGTCGGGAAGCGGCGCACATACGCCTCCAACATGTCCGCCGCTTCAGGCTTCCGCTTCAGATAGGCCGTCCAGGCCACACGCCAGGCGGCCGCCTGCGAGTTTTTTCCATCAGGAAACAGGTCGAGTGTGCGACGGTAGTATTCCGCCGCCCGATCGCGATCCAGGTTCACCCAATAGTAGTTTCCCGTTGCAAACAATCCATCCTCGACCCACGGGCTCTGCGGATGACGCTTCACGAGTTGATCGATTTCGTCGAGCATTTGCGGTTCGAGATTTTCCGAGCGATACGCCTGCGAAATCGCGAAGATGCGTTCGGCGTCGAGCTCAGGATCGGTCAGGGAAACGGCAACAAGCAGTTCCGGGCGCCCTCCCGATTGCGCGTCGCACTGCGCAACCCGCAGCTCCGCGCGCTCTCGATCGGTGCCGGCGAGCTTTGGGAGGAGCCCCGAGTACTCCGAGCGAGCGTCGTGCCAGCGCTTTGCCAGAAAAAATGTTTCCGCGCGAGAAATCTGCGCCTGCATGGGAGTGCCTGGGAACTGCTCGCCCAGCGCGGCCTGAAGGGAAGCAATCCTTTGTCCCGCCGCTTTTGCTTCGTCGTTCAGAGGAAAACGGTAATAAAGTTCGAGGTAATCCGTGGCAGCCGACAAGGGCTTTTCCCCTTTCGCTGCCGCCAGCATCTCCCGTGCCTGCGCGCGCAAGAGCAGGAGCGCGGGCTTCATGGTCGTATTCGGGTAGGCGTCGAGCGCCGCCAACGCATTCTCGGTCTTGCCAATCGCCAGTGCCGTCTGGACTAGTGATGTGACACTCTGTTCGGCCATTACGCTGTCCGGAAAATCGCGCCGAAAACTTTGCAGTTGCTCGAGCCCATCTTCCCTTTGTCCCAGAGCCAGAGAAGTCTGCGCATGCCAATACTGCACATATTCGCGCAAATCCTTGTCGTCCACTGCTTTCCGCAGCCAGCCGAGCGCGAGCTCATTTTTCGCCGCATATGCGGACAACACAGCGTAGGAAGTCGCGTTGGGGTGGTCGCGCAACGTGCGGGCAAGTTGCGCCAGCTGTTTTTCACCGGCAACCTCAGCCGGGGCGGCCACCGCATTTTTTTCCGCCCAGCCTGCGGTGTTCTTATTTGGCGCGGTAGGAGATGCTTTCTTGGAGTGCCTCTTCGTACCCTTTGCCGGTGTTTGCGCGTGCATGGGAAATGCCGCGCCAATCATCAGCAGCGTTAACGGGATCAATATGGCGCGGAAACGGAAGGCAGCGGCTTCCCCTGCGGCTGTCTTCGCGCTAGTGGCGCAGGACCGGGGAGGGATAAGGATACGCACCAAGCGCTTCTGGATTGCCACCGGCCAGGATCTCAACCATCCAGTCATAGAAATAATCCACCGGATGAGATTGAATGGCCTGAAACCGGCGATCGTATTCTTTGTGGGCCTTCTCAATGTCATCACGCAATCTTATGCACAAATCCTTGTTCTCGCGCCCCACCCGCACGTCTTCCGGGCGCAACAGCTTTATGTCTTGCATCGAAACCTTGGCTACCCGATAGGCGCGTCTATGCAATTCTTGCTCATCGGCGGGCAGCGAAGCCAGACTAAAAACGGGCTGTGGTTCAGGCGGCGCGATTTCGAGCGGCGGCTCGACGGCAATCACCGGGCCCATCTGCGGTGCCGGTTCGTGCACAAAAACCGGCACCGGCTTACCGCGTGGTGCTTGGAGGGACGGTGGCGTTTCAAACTGCGAGAGTTCCGGCGATAGCGGGGCCTCCATAGGCTGCGGGGTCCACAAGCTTTCTCCCATCGGCTGCGGCAACCTGGGCTCAGGCAAGTCAAGTGCGGGACGTGGTTCAGCAGCCGCAGGAGGTGGGAGACGCACGATTTCCTGTTCGAACGGAGAGCGCAAGGAAGATTGCAGAGCACTGGTCACGAATCGGGAGAGCACTTCGAGTACGGCGGAGAGCGACGCGGCGGATGTCTGCGCGCGGATCATCGGAGGCAGCGCGTTGCTCGCACGGCTGCTCGCGCACGCCGATACCAGGTCGTTGATCGCCTGAGTGAGCTCATCGGACGTCCGCTGGATTCTTCCCAGGTTGTCACGCAGCGTTCGCGATACCGCCTGGTCGATTGTGTTTGGATCTGCCGCCATCCCTTATTGCCTCCGGTGGGTTGGCCCCAAACATGATTATCGGAACGTGTGGGAAGTATTGTCAACTCCGCATCGGGCGCGCGTTTCGGCCCGCGCACGTGGGGAAAAGGCGGATGAAGAAGAAGTTGATAGTCGAAAGTTCAAAGTTGAGAGTTAAGGCCGCTTGGATGAGCAGTCCCCCTTCAACTTTCAACTGTCAACTTTCGACTCGAATCAGGTTTATGTCGAAGGGGTTCGACAGTCGATCTCTAAAAGTTGAGAGTGAAGAGCATCTCCGCAAAGGGTTTCCTTGTAACTTTCAACTGTTAACTGTCAACTTTCAACTCTCGACTCCGAACCGGCGCATGTGGTGTTAAAATAGAAAGCAGGGGGCGACACGGTTTCGACGGAAGCAGTCGCGACCCGAAGGCATGCCGGGCGCCACCTGCCCGCAATCGGGTGGAAAACTAGAACTGCCAACTCACAGTTGGCTTTGGCTGCCTAGCT
>WNFC01011308.1_pt1 | contig 12416 bp, 13 predicted proteins | sample 5400541 | NCBI WGS metagenome assembly WNFC01 (sample SAMN13153342, study PRJNA577476) | soil metagenome | isolation source: 120 cm saprolite under Douglas fir tree site 2 hole 2 replicate 1 | place: USA:California | collected 2015-04-18
TCGCCCGAGCTGCCGCGAAGGCGTTGACCGCCGGGAAGTGTTGCCGGCCCGGACGCGGGCTTATTTCGCTGGTCGTCCGATGCGGAGTTGCTGCGTGCGCTTTGGGAATGCGCCGCCGTGTTCGGTCTCGCGCTCCTCGACGCAGCGTCGCAATGCTTCAGTGACGATGGCCGTGAGCGTGATGCCGGGCGTCCAGTAGACGATGTTGCGTAGTCGTTCGACGAGTTCGGCAGATAGTTGGAGCGTGATGCGTGCGTTCTTTTCTTGTTCAGATCGTGCCTTGCGACGGCGATCCGCCGCCGCTTCTTTTGTTCGCAGCTTGGCGTTCGTCGCCAGCAGGTGAGGCTCGTTCCGGCGTCGCTTTCGCCGCTCCATAATCCCCGGTCCTCCCGACGTGCGAGTTGTACGCCAACACGAGAGGAGATATTCCTTCACGAAATACCCGAAATTCTGGTATTACTCACCGGTTTCGAGGGCCTGTCTTGGCTGCCCGTCGTGTGCTCCTCGCTGATGATGACCAGCCGGTCCGCGGCCTCTTGCGCGCGTTGATGGTGCGTGCGGGCTACGAGGTGCTTGAGGCAAGCACCGGCAAGGAAGCGCTCGACCTCATCAAGCGCGAGCCGGTGGGCGTCGTATTGCTCGACCTTATGATGCGGGGCGTCACCGGTTTTGACGTCATCGACTATCTGCGCACCGAGCGGCCGGCGATGCTCCAATGCGTCATCGTCATCACCGCCGCATCAGGGAGGGACCTTGCGCGCCTGCGTGACGAGGACGTGTTTCGCGTGCTGCGAAAACCCTTTGAGATACAAGAATTACTCGCAACGATCGAAGCATGCTTCACGAAGGACCAAGAGTAACCTGCCCCCAACGGAGTACCCGAGTTTGCCAAGATTGCGCAATCCATCCAGTGGGCCACCGCCTCGGTTGTGTCGAGTGTGAACGTTCTCTGTCCAGGATGCGCTCAGACGATTGGGCTGACCCTGGGCAACTGGCACGTCGTGCGGGACCAAGTGGTATCTCACCTGACGAGCTGCGTTGAGTGCTGCGAGTTACACCCGCTCATGATCACGCTCATCGCCAACCAACTCACCAACGCGCTCTTTCAACGGTCCTCTGAACCGTGACCAAAGCCGGTCGTCGGTCCGACTCCCTGATTTGCTCCCGAACTGCGCGAAGCGAACGTCGATCGCACCCAGAACGATCTCAGGGATACGTGCCAAGCTATGAACGTTCGGAATTTGGTGGCGGAATGGTTGCGGGGAAGTACTGAGAAACGAGGCGGGGAACCGCGTAGATCGATCAGGATTTTCCTAGCGCTGCGACCTTATCCGCTCGCGTTCTAGCGCGAGCAGGCCTGGCTGCGGCGGGGCGCATCAATTTGTAGGCGTTGTGGATTCCTTCGCGCATTCATTGACAGCGGTGATCAGTTCCTGAATGTCGAACGGCTTGACGATGACGCGGCAAACACCGAGCTGGTGATGCTTGTTTGCTTCGCGTGGGAACGCGGTCGCAATGACCGTCCTGGTGATCAGCGTGGGATTTGTTTTTGCGAGATGCTCGATCACAGCCAGCCCGTCGACTTTCGGCATCATCAGGTCGAGTACGATAGCTCGATACCCATCGCCGTCGATGAGATCGATTGCCGCCTGACCATTGCTCGCTTGCTCCACCTGATATCCGCAGCGCTCAAGCACTTTGCACTCAAGGCGGCGAATGTGGTCATCATCATCAACAACGAGGATGCGCGGTGCCATTCGACGACAGCTACTGCAAGAAGCATAGTCAAAGGAAATCGCGGGAGCGGACTCGGCCGCAAGTAGTCCCGAACTCGCTTCCAAAAGCGGTGTGCGAACGTATTCCGGTCCAAGCGCTTCGAGCACGATGTCGTTCAAGCGGCCGTGCGCCTGGTCAATTGAGCCGCTTTCGGTCCGGTACAATTTCTCTCAGGCTGCGGCTGGAGATGCGTCGGCACGTGGTCCTGTGTGCGAGGATTGCCACAATCGAATCTTTCGAACACTGCGGGAAACAACACTTTGGTGGTGCAAGACCGGCCTCGCATGTCGGCTGCGCTTCCGAGCGCACATTTGGATCCCCCGACTCAGTTCCACAAGCAACGCGGAATCAGCGCATGCGCTGGATCGTCGTGCTCGTGTAGTCCGCGAGGAGTTTTGCGGGTGTGGTTTCCAGTGCGCGGCAGAGTTTGAGGATGACGAGCAGTCCTGGTTCTTGAGTAGCGGTTTCTAGGCGCGCAAAAATCTTAGCAGATTCAGTCCCGCGAAGACCTGCTCCTGTGGACCGTGAACTCCCTCTCTCCACGAGGTAGAGAGAGAACACGGACATTTCACGGACACTCGCCCATTTCGCTCAACATCGTGAGGTGCTGGACGAAAAAAAGAAAGCCACTGTTTCCAGTGGCTTTCGTCTAACTTTCGTTGGTTGCGGGGGGTGGATTTGAACCACCGACCTTTGGGTTATGAGCCCAACGAGCTACCAGACTGCTCCACCCCGCGTCACCGTCTACTGAAGGGAGCGAGATTATCGTCGGCTGACGACTCTCGCGTCAAGAAATCACGAAAACCGAGGGCCTGCCGGGTAAATTTCGGCCCCTGCTAACTTTCGCGCTCGCCGCAGCGTCCAAAGCAACATGAACGAGCAGGGCGCGCTCGTCGAAGCGGCCAAACGTGCGATCGCAAGCAACCTCGGCCGCAACGTCAGCGTGCGGGAGCTGTCGCGCTCGATGCGCTGCTCGCCGTGGAGGCTCTGCCGCGCGTTCCGACGCTTCACCGGACAAACGATCACCAGTTACCGCCACGCGCTGCGCATGCAGGTGGCCGTCGAGCGGTTGCAGCAGAGCGATACCGATCTCACCGAGCTCGCTCTGGAGCTCGGTTACTCCAGCCACAGCCACTTCACCCACGTCTTCCGACGCCACCTCGGCATCACGCCATCGCAGGTCCGCGCGAGCGAGCTGAAAAAAGAATTGCCTCGCCCGGTGCCCCACGAGGCGAGGCAATCGGCCTGTTGAGGATTCAGGCGTCCTCAAGGCAGGCGTACAACTAGAGACGCTCCAGGACGGATTACGTTAGGCCGCAATGGCGCTGTTTGCGCGATTGTCACAATAGTGCCGCGGCGTCTGTGTCGGTGTAGTGGTGTTTGAGTGTGTGCGTGAGTGTTAAAGCATTCAATGGATTGGCTCAATTACAACGCGCGCTTGAATGATCACTGTCCCGTAACAGTCCGTAATCACAATGGAAGTCATAGTCGCGCATCATCTTGAAACGCTCAAGGATCGCAGGCGTAGTTCCGGCATCTCTCCGAAGCAACATTTTTTCAGGAAAGGAGAACTACGTTACGATGTTGTGTACATTAAGAGTAAAGGCGCGGCTATGTCTCGCACTGTGTATCGCGCTGATCGCCGTCAGCGCGTCTGCGCAGTTTCAAACCGGAAACATCTACGGCAAGGTCCAGGCGAAGGACGGTTCCGCGCTACCTGGCGTGACCGTGACCCTCACCGGCGTCGGCGCGCCACAAACCAGCATCACCGATGCGCAGGGAAACTTTCGCTTTGTCAATCTGTCGCCCGGCTCGTACAGCCTGAGAGGTGAGCTTGCGGGATTCGGCAACGCATCGCGGACCGGTGTCACTGTGCGAATCGGTACAAATGCCGATGTCACCATGGTCCTCAATCCGTCGGTGACCGAGTCCATCACGGTGACAGGCGAAGCGCCGCTGCTGGATGTTCGCAAAACCGGCACGGCCATCAACGTCACCAAGGTGGAGCTCGAGAAGATTCCCACCTCGCGTGACCCGTGGACCATCCTGCAGCAGGCGCCTGCGGTGCTGGTCGACCGGATGAATGTCGGTGGAAACCAGAGCGGTCAGCAGTCCAATTACATCGGAAAAGGGGCCGCCGTCGCCCAGAACACCTGGAATGTCGACGGCGTCAACATCACCGATGAAGGGGCCACCGGCTCATCCCCGACCTACTACGACTTCGATGCTTTCGAAGAGATGCAGGTGACGACCGGCGGATCCGATCCGCGCATCATGACTCCCGGCGTGCAACTCAACATGGTCACCAAGCGCGGGACGAATGATTTCCGAGGATCGGGAAGGTACTTCTACACGCCGGGAAGCTATCAGGCGAAGGCTTCAGTCCCGACTGAGGCTCAGAGCTACCTGCTGCACACCAATGAAGTGAATTTCGTGCGAGACTATGGCGCTGAAGCTGGCGGGCCGCTCTGGAAGGATCATCTCTGGTTTTGGGCGGCGGTTGCCGAAAACAAGATCAGCAACGTCAACTCGGCGCTGCTCGGCGCAGTAGACACCTTCGACAACATCATTCTGCGCGATAAGAACGCGAAGGTGAACGCTCAGTTGTTGCCTAACAACAGCGGCGTCGGTCTTTATACATACGGTGACAAAGTCCGTAATGCTCGCAGCCTCGGGCCTTTCAGGCCGTTTGAGACGTCCTGGCATCAGAGTGGACCGACAAAGGTCTACAAGCTGGAAGACACTCAGATTGTTGGAAACAGCCTGTATCTGACCGGCATGGCGTCCAAGGTCGACGGCGGATTCCGCCTCGACCCCAATGGCGGCCTCGGTTCCAGCGCGCCGACAGCGTGGCGCGGTTCGGATACCGTGTGGCACAACAATTTTGCGTTCTACAACACCGACCGGCCGCAGAAGCAGTACCGGATCGACGGCTCCAAATTCGTCGACACCGGCACTATGAATCACGAGCTGAAGTTCGGATTCGGCTATCGATCGACACCGGTGTCGTCGTCGTCGGGTTGGCCGGGAGCTACAGAGGGCTACTGGCGGTTCCGAACGAACGGCTACTGTGCGGCACGCAACCTGGCCTCCGGGTGCGCGCAGGCCAAGCTCTTCCGCGATTCCAACAAGAGCATGGATGAGAAAACCAACGATCTGTACGTCGGCGACACCATCATCGCGGGCAATCTGACGCTGCAGGCCGGCTTGCGCTGGGACACCCAGAAGGGAAAGAACGTCGCGAGCTCTGCGTTGCCAAATCCTGTTCTGGTCACTCCGGTCACCGGCATTCCGGGCTGCGGGCCGCCTAACAATTGCCAGTTGCCGGCCGTATCTTTCGGCGGCGACTCACGCGATCTCAAGTGGAATGCGGTCAGCCCGCGCATCGGCCTGACGTATGCGCTCGGCTCCGATAAGAAGACGCTTTTGCGCGCCGGCTACAACCGCTACGTCAATCAGCTCGGAAGCACGATTCTCAACGCCAATCTATTCCAGTACTACTCGTACTTCGTTTTCCTGGGATTCGACAAGAACGGCGACAAGATGATTCAGCGGAATGAGTTGACGCGCCTGCAGTCTTTCTACTATGTCGATCCGACGAATCCCGGTTCGACCACCCCTCTGACGCGGCTCGATTACAACATGAAGCCGCCGAAAACCGACGAGCTCATTTTCGGCTTTGAGCGTGAGCTGCTGGCCGACTTCTCGGTTGGCGTCAATTACTCTTACCGCCGTTATACAGACATCCTCGAGACCCGTCCCGAGAAGCATCAGGGGCAGGGTGATTTCTACACCTCGAGTGATTACGTGCTCGCGGATCATCCGGCCGGCGGCACTTTCACCGACATCAACGGCAAGGTCATCACCACACCGACCGTCCCGTTCTATGTCTTGAAGCCTGGTATTGATGCGCCGGTCTACTATGTCATTCGCAACCGGCCCGACTACCGGCAGACCTACAACGGCATTGAGCTCACCGCTACAAAGCGTCTTGCCAATCGCTGGATGTTGCGTGGCAACGTGACCTACAACAATTGGACACAGCACGCCGGGCCAAATTCGGTCTACGACCCGACCCAACGGATCCAGACCACTGCTCCTGCAAACCAGGGATGGTGTCTGGGTTTCTGCAGCGGACCGGTGATCGAGCGTTCTGCCGGCAGCGGCTCGTTCAAGGATGTCTTCATCAACTCCAAGTGGTCGACCAACCTGACCGGCCTCTATCAACTGCCGTGGGATTTCAGCCTGGGCGCAAGCCTCACGGCGCGTCAGGGATATCCGAAGATCTGGCGGGATGAAGTCAGTGTGGACAACGGTGTGGACGACGTCGTTCTGAACAAGATCGGAAGCGTTCGTTTCCCGAATGTCTACGAGCTGGATTTACGCGCAGCGAAAGACTTCCGCATCATGAACAAGGTCGGCATCACGCTATCGGCCGATCTGTTCAATGTGCCGAACAAACGCACCGTGTTGCAGCGTGAAACCCTTCTCTTCAACGACGGCGATTCGGCTCCCAATGGCAACAAGATCGAGGAGTTGCAGAGCCCGCGCATCTGGCGTCTTGGAGCACGCATCAGTTTCTAATTCCAGTGGGGCCCGCCGGGTTGGCCGGCGGGCTCCAACTTCTCATGACGGAACTGGCAGAGATCATCGAAGCAGAGAACGAACCTTATCGATTCGATTCGCATCCCGGGCTGCTCGTGCGCTCGATGCATGCGGGCCTGAGCATGTTTGCGGGCAAGTGGAAGCTGCCGATTTTGTGGTACCTCGAACAACGCCCGCGGCGATTTGGCGAACTGGCATCGCTGCTGCCCGGCGTCACCGCAAAAGTATTGACCTATCAATTGCGCGAATTGGAACAGGCGGGACTGGTCAACCGATGGGAAAGTGTGGGCCCGAGGCACACGGAGTACGCGTTGACGGAGTCGGGGGCGGATGCCATGCCGCTGTTACAACTGCTGTGGCGCTGGGGAAACTGGCACTTGCGGCGCGAAGCAGCTCACTGCGCCGCTGACACGTCATCATCCAGCCTCCGATAAGCGGCCGCCAGCTCGTCCATCGCTTCATCCAGCGGAGCACCGACGGCGCTGGCCATGGTCGCAAAGCGCATGGCGGCATCCTGCAGCATCTGTTCGCGTCCGGAGGCTGACGGGCTGCCTGCACTTTCAGCGACGAACGTTCCTCGACCTCTCCGGGAGATCAACACGCCGGCGACGATCAGGCGCTGGTAGGCCCGTTCGACGGTGTTCGGCGTGACCGAGAGCGTGCGGGCGAGCTGGCGGACGGAGGGGACCGGATCACTGGGACGGAGCTGCCGGGAGGCAATCATCCGGCGAATAGTCTCCTCGATCTGTTTCCAGATCGGACCGCCGGCCGGCCGCAGAGTAAACATCTCGCCCATTTCAGGACCTCGCCGATGTTCGTGCCCCATCGTCGCTCGTGCCCCGCCTCCGCGTCGATTTTGAGCTGCGGCACAATGCGCCGCTATCACGCTTTTGCGATCGCGACACTTTCCGCGTTTCCCTTACATACGCGAAAAACCGATTTGGGTTCCGCCGATGCTGTGGCACGATATTTCCTAGCCGCCAGAGCAGTCGATGAGGGCCCTTCTCGCACTTCTCCTCTTCAGTCCCGGCGTTGTGCCCGCCGCGGCTCTGCCGGGTTTTCGCGTGCAATTGGTCGGGACGACCTCCGGATTCGCCAGCTCGATCGCCATCGACTCCCGCGGAACGATCTATTACACGACTACGAGCGGCGACTTGTGTCGCTTTGTTGACAGCAAGAGCACGGTTGTATCACATGTGAACACAATCGCTGTCGGCGACTCCGGCCTCCTGGGGATGGCGCTTCGTGACGACAACACCGCCATTGTGCATTACACGACTCCCGGGCAGATCGCCGACGTCATTTCCACAATCGATCTATCGAGCGGCGCGGAAACGATCCTGCAATCCTTTGTCTGCGACATCGATATGCCGCAGCGCGGATCCCCTTCGGAACATCATGGCGGAAACCCGATTGTGGCGGTGGACGGCTCGATTTTTGTCGGGATCGGGGACTATGGCGGCGGCGCGATCGCGGCTCTGCCGAATTGGAACGGCGGCAAGATTTTTCGCATCTTTCCGGATCGTACGGTGCAGCAATTTGCCCGCGGCTTTCGCAACCCATTCGACATGGCATGGGACGCGACAAAGCAGCGGCTGATCGCTCCGGACAACGGCGTGCTGACCGACGACGAGATCAACATCGTGCACTTCGGCGATTTCTGCGGCTGGCCGTACACCATGGGCAACGCTCCCCCGATCGAGGGAGCCGTCCCTCCCATCTACACTTTTCCGAACGTAGTCGCGCCCACCGGACTCCTGGCTGTCGAGGGTCGCGACCGTTGGTTCCGCACCGGATATCTCTTGTGCGGCTTCGTCACGAAGGCGATCTACTACATTCCTGACATCGACGCCCGCCCTTTTCCCGATCCGATTCCGCTGATCAACGGCGAGACAAAATCGATCATCGACATCGCGCAGGCGCCTAACGGCGACGTCTTCTTCGTCACCGGGAGTACCATCAACCGCCTCATCGTTCCGATCCCGGGCGACTGCAACGGCGATGGCCTCGTCGATGCCGCCGACATCGCGGCGCTGACGCAGGAGCTGGCCGACGGCGACTCACATCCGACCATCACGGCTCAGAGCGGCGGCTTCCGCGGAAGCTGGGGCTGCGACGTCGATCAGAACGGCGTCATCGACTCACGCGACATGACCGCGCTGCTCGCCAAAGTCTCGATCCGCTCTCGGGCGGTGCGCGGGGCGGGCTCGTCCCCGGCGGTTCATCCGTAAGGCACAACCGATGCAACTCCCTGCCTGCTCTTTGAAGCAAGGGGGACGAACTATGACTCACACGAAATGGACGCGCTCGCTTCTGGTGATCGCGCTGGTCCTCAGCGCGGCGGTCGCTCAGGCGCAAACAAAGATCAAACCGGGTTTCAATCTCTTTTCACCCGATGACGATGTCCAGGTCGGCCAGCAGTCGGCGATGGAAGCCGAGCAGCAATTGCCGATTCTCAACGATCCGGCGGTCACTGCATACGTCAATCAGATCGGACAGCGGCTGGCAGCCAACTCCAATGGTCCGCAGTTTCAGTATCACTTCAAGGTCGTGAACGCCTCCGACATCAACGCGTTCGCGCTGCCAGGTGGCTTCGTCTACATCAACCGCGGCGTGATCGACAACGCCCGCAACGAAGGAGAACTGGCTGGCGTGATGGCCCACGAGATCTCGCACGTCGCGCTGCGACACGGCACGCATCAGGCGTCGAAGGCCTACCTGGCGCAGGCGGGCATCAGCATTCTGGGCGGCATTCTGGGCAACAAGGTCGGACAGGGGACGGCTCAGATCATCAACGCCATCGGCGGCTTCGGATTGAACGCTCTGTTCCTCAAATACAGCCGCGACATTGAATCGCAGGCCGACGTGCGCGGATCACAGATCCTGACCGCGTCGGGCTACACGCCGGTCGACATGGTCAACTTCTTTAAGACCCTCGAGCGAGTCGATCCTTCGAAGAAGACGAACTTCCTGGCGGACCATCCAGCGCCGCCCGATCGCATCGCGCGCATCGAAAAAGAAGCGCAATTGCTGCACGTTTCGGATACACCGACCGAAAACGTCGCGCAACTGCGCACCATCCAGAGCCGTCTCGGAAGCTACGGCGCCGCGCGGACTTCGCAGCAGATCGCGCAAGCGTCGGCCAGCACCAGCGGCACTGGACGGCGAAGGTCGACAGGACAGAGCACGAATGTGAATGTTCCATCGCCATCGAGCTCGCTGAATTCCTACACCAGCCGTACTAGCGTCTTTCGAATTTCGTATCCGTCGAATTGGCAGGTTTACGAGTCGAACGGATTCGGAGTCACGATCGCCCCGCCGGGCGGAGTTGGAAATGCAAACGGCAATGCCGATGTGGTTTACGGAGCGATCATCAATCACTACGACCCGTTCGGAAATCAGTCCTATGGAAACATCTCGCTGCAGGACGCGACTCAGGACCTGATCACCGAAATCCAGCGCGGCAGCCCGTATCTGCGTCTGGCGAACAGCCGTGCGCAGCAACTGCGCCTGGCGGGTGGGACGGCTCTGGCAGCCAATCTTCGCGGCACACGGACCCGGTCACCGGAATCGACGAACGCGTGACGATCGTGACGCGCCAGCTCTCGGATGAACATCTCCTGTATCTGCTGTTTATCACTCCGGAACGCGATGCTGGCAACTACAGCAGCGTGCTCAATGCGATGGTCAGCTCGCTGCAGATCAACACCGGCCAGCCGCATTGAGTATTTGGTGGTCACCCTGACCCTGAGCGAAGCGAAGGGGAAGGGTCTCGCCGGCGAGATCCTTCGGCGTCTGCGCGGCTCAGGATGACGTGCAGCGAGGTATGATGACGATTTGGAGGCCTTAGCCCATGTACGATGAAGGCATAGTTGGTCCGATGCGCGAGGAGCTCACGCGCCTCGGCATTCAGGAAACGCGAACCGCCCAGGAAGTGGACGCCGTCCTCGGCGAGAAAAAGGGGACGGTGCTGGTGGTCGTCAATTCCGTCTGCGGTTGCGCCGCCGGAATGGCACGGCCGGCGGTTGCGATGGCGCTGGAGCACGACGTCCGGCCCGACAAGATGATCACAGTGTTTGCAGGAAACGATCGCGAAGCGACAGCGCGCGTCCGCGAAAAGTATCTCGCCGGATATCGGCCGTCGTCACCGTCGATTGCTTTGTTCCGTGATGGCCAACTGGTCAAGATGGTCGAACGGTGGCAGATCGAAGGGCGTGAGGCCCACGATGTCGCCATCGATCTCGTGGCGGCGTTCGATCAATACTGCGCGAAGCAGCCCGCGTAAGGCGTTGTCGGGTTGTCGGGGTTGTCTGGTTGTCAAACGGCCGCCATCGACAACCTGACAACTCGACAACTTGACACCATGACCGACTTCGAAGACCGCGTGCGCCGAATGGCGCGTGAGGCGATTGGCGAGCTTGGGCGCGATCCCGCCGAGATCGCGGACGTCATCGAGCCGCCCGGCGCCGACTATTGTGTGATCACGTTCGTCGACCCCGAGCACAAGCCGATCGAAATTCCCAAACCGTTGGGCATGGGCGAATCGCAAGAGCTCGACGAGATCCGCCGCGCGCTGCAGTATCGCTTCAAGACTTGAGCGTGGGCGCGAAAAACGACCGTCCCCGGACGTTCTCGTCGATCGTCATTCCGAACTGCAGCGCAGGAAATGCGCGCTGATCGCAGTCGATGCGCTCGCACAGCCGGCAGGTCGTCCCGATCGGAACGGCAGCGTCGAGATTTTCGAGATCGACTCCATCGGCATATACCAGTTTTTTCGCATCGCGGACCGGACATCCGATCCCGACCGCCATCAGCGTGTCGCCGGCTCGATATCCGCTGCTCTTGCGAATGGTGCGGGCGACGCAGAAATATGCCGTGCCGTCGGGCATTTGCGAGAGCTGCGTGCGGATGCGGCCCGGTGTCAGGAACGCGGCGTGGACATCCCAACGGGGACACGATCCCGAGAATCGCGCGAAGCGAATGCCGGTGCCGCTGAAGCGCTTCGAGATGTTGCCCGCGATGTCGACGCGCACGAAATGGAACGGCACGCCGGAGGCCTCCGGCTTGCGGAGAGTCGTCAATCGGTGGCAGACCTGTTCCCAACTCGCGGTGAAGTGATGCTGCAGCAGCTCCACGTCGTATCGCATCTCCTCCACGCATCGCATGAACTCGTCGTAGGGCATCAGCAGCGCGGCGGCGAAATAATTTGCCAACGCCACGCGGCACAATCGCGCGGATTCGGGGGCGGTGAGGTTCTGTTCGTGTCGCTCGATGATGCGTTCAAAGTCGCCGTGCACATCGAGCAATCCGATCTGATGCGCGATCTGAAAATTGCGGCTCCACGGCGGAAGAACTTCCGAGACCGAGAGCAGCCTGCGGTCGGGATCGTATTTGCGAATCAATCCTGCGTCGCGGTTCACCGGCGTGACCTCCACGTCGATTCCGTGCTTTTCACGGAGGTAGCTGACCAGGGACCGGTACATGTCGGACCGATCGAGTCCCGCGGTTGTCAGAATGCGTTCGGCGGCTGATTCGAGCTCGGGAAAGTAGTTCAGGTTCGCCTGGATGACATCGTTCACTTCCTCGGATGGGAAGTGCGCGGGATCGACGCCGAGGAAATCGCGGCCGTCGTAGAGCTTGGAGGCCAGGGCCCGGGTCGACTCCACCGAGCCGCGATAGGCGTGATACAGCGAGATCACCGCGCGCGCTGTGGCGCTGTTCTCGGCCAGCTCGCGCATGTCGTTCGTGGTCACCGGGTGCTCTTCGAAGAGCGGATCGCCGAAGATCTCCTGGAGGTCGGCCGCCAGTTGAGCCTGGCTAACGTCAGCAAAGTCGGCGAGGTCAACCTTGAGAACCTCGGCTAGCTTCAGAAGAAGGTTGGCGGGCAATTGGCGTCGATCATGTTCTATAAGGTTGAGATAGCTCGGCGAGATGCCGAGGGTTGCTGCGACATCGGACTGCGTCAAGCCCTTGCGGCGACGCAGCATGCGAACCTTTCCACCCAATCGAGTCATCTTTACATCCCTTTACAAGTT